>CEVA01045819.1_pt1 | contig 10738 bp, 9 predicted proteins | sample 361521 | NCBI WGS metagenome assembly CEVA01 (sample SAMEA2622823, study PRJEB7988) | marine metagenome | isolation source: saline water (ENVO:00002010), including | reverse complement strand
ACCGGGTAGTTTCAATTTGTTGGGTATCTGAAGATGATTCTGAGACACACGACAACGAAGACGCTAGGGCAAGAGTTGCAATTAGAAAAACTAAGCTTGATCTGATACCTAATAAATTCATTGTTACAGTTCGCTCCTGTATGTCACATCTTAATTCTATCTATTGGAAGATATATTTGCCAGTGGGTGTGACCGTGTGTGTTGTTAATGAATGCTTGGATGTTGTTGGAGGACATAGATAATTGACACCGTCGTGACACTGAACTATATTCCAAGGAAATGGCTACCCAACCAGATAATAGCAACGGATCGGCAAGGAAGCGTATAACACGGCCTTACCCGCAGCTCGCCCTTGAAGAAGCATTGACCATCGCACGCACGATCCAAGAGTCTAATTCAGGCTTGTCATGTGATAGGGTTCTTTTAGCTAAAGCACTAGGTACAACTCCTGCCAGCAGTAGATTTTTCAATTTACTTACGTCTTCGGTTAAATATGGCTTAACAGAAGGTGGGTATAAGGATACGTCTATTAACCTGACTGATCGAGGGATGTCCATAGTATCTCCGAAATCTATCGAGGAACAAGCCGCTGGTTTGCTTAATGCAGCCATAGAGCCAGATGTATTTCGCAGCTTTTACACTAAGCTCAGTGGCAATCGATTACCTGAGGAGTCTTTCAGCCTAGATTTACTAGAGAAGGATTTTAGTGTACCAAAAAGCGTTACTGAGGAATGCCTTAGTGTCATCGTGGAAAATGGCTTGATGGTCGGGGTGTTAGTAGATGTAGAGGGATCTTTATACGTCCGTCTGCCTCAAGAACTGGAATCAAAGGCGAATGATAAGCAATTGGGAAATTTCTGGAAACAGCCCGAATTACAGATAAAGATGCCTGTGGAGCCGCCCACGGTTCCTAATACTGATGAACCAATATTAAATAAGGTATTGATAGGTCATGCAGGTAATTCAGATATAGTCGAGCAACTTAAAGACATAGTAGAGCCATTTGGTATAAGTTATGAAATTGTTGAGAGTGATTATGATGCGACACGTCCTCTTTCAGAAGATGTGTCGATCAAAATGAGAGAGTGTAGCGCCGCCATACTGATAATGGTTCCAACTTCAGATCAATCATGGAAGGGACGCCGTGAAGATAAGCGTACTCAAAAATTGTCCTATATGCTTGGCGCAGCCTCCGCGCTCTACGGTGATCGGCTGTTGGTATTGATGGAATCATCCTCTGAGCTATCGAACGAGATAGTTTCGGAGGCATTAGAGTTTCAGGGTGATCGTCCTGGAGAGATGGGTTTCAGGCTACTTGCCCAGCTTCATCGCATGGGCGTTATACGCGTTTCTTCCTAAGAATTGCTATACAAGGAGCCAGTCAGGTGTGAATTCTGCTATATTGAACTTGACATAACATATATAGTGCGAACCATAAACTTCAGCTATGTAATAATGCCTGAGATCTATATACTGGTTTCCGCTGTTCCCTGTTCCGGCATTAGAGGCTATTTGCTACTCTTTGTTCCTTAGTACGCTGTCTATGGAATCCTTAAGTGACTCAATACCTAGCTTGGATGTGGCAGAGGTTAAGATAGTGTTTATCTTATTACCTCCTATACTCTCGATGGATGTCCGTAACGTGTCAATGATGTTGGGTTCTAAGGAGTCAATCTTGTTCAAGACCAATATTTGTGGCTTATCAGACAGGTTCATTGTGTTTAAGGTGTTTTCTACAACGCTGGCATGTATATCTGCGTTCTTGTGTGTTATGTCTACAATATGAAGTATTAAGTCAGTGTCTAATAGTTCTTCTAGGGTTGCTCTAAATGCAGTTATTATTGTGGGGGGTTGTTTTTGGATGAATCCTACCGTGTCAGTGATAAGGACTTCCCGTCCTGAAGTAAGGTGGATTTTTCTAGTCGTTGGATCTAATGTCGAAAAAAGTCTATTTTCCGCTTCTACATCTGATCCTGTCAACGTGTTTAGTAGCGAACTTTTGCCAGCGTTTGTATATCCGACCATGCTAACTATAGGATATCCTTGGTCTCTACGGCGCTTCCTGTGAATACCTCTATCTCGACCTACTCGTTTCAAGTCTTTTCTAAGTTTCTGTATCCGCCTTTGTGATAATCGTCGGTCTGTTTCAAGCTGGCTTTCTCCAGGACCCCTAGTACCTATTCCTCCTCCTAGCCTCTCGAGGTGTGACCATTGTCCTGCGAGTCTAGGTAGAAGGTACTCGTGTTGCGCTAGTTCGACTTGTAGACGCCCTTCCTTTGTTCTTGCTCTGTTGGCAAATACATGTAATATCAATGCAGTTCGGTCGATTATTTTAACTCCACTTAGGAAATCTTCAATGTTCCTTTGCTGAGCAGGAGTTAATTCATCGTCACATATAATAGTGTCAAAGCTCTTATGTTTAGCCAGTTTCTTGAGTTCTTCTAGTTTCCCTATGCCTAAATAGGTTTGGGAGAATCGATTCAATCGTTGTGAAGTTGATCCAGTTACAATAGCTCCGGCACTACGCGCAAGATCTGCCAGTTCCTTCAGGGAATCTTTGGATTTCAAAGCACTTTTTTGTCCGCGTATATCTGATGCAACTAGATAAACTCGTTCTGGTTTTAACCGCGTTTCAATTAGTTTCTTAGAAATGCGTGTTCCTTTTCTTCCTTATCTGTGGATTTGAAGTGCTTCTTTACGACGTAGCAGGTATTTTCCAGTCGGACATCCTTCTTAAGCCTTCTTCCAGTTGTTCTTCAGGTATAGTAAGCGATAACCTGATGTATCCCTCGCCATTTTTACCATATCCACTTCCTGGCGAGACTAGTACATTGCGGTCTTCAAGAAGAATCTCAGAAAATCTAGCTGAATTATATCCGTCAGGAACACTTGCCCATACATATAAGCTAGCTTTTGGGGTCGATACTTTCAATCCTGCATCTGTTAGTGTGCTTACTACTCGGTCTCTTCTACTTTGATAAATACCGATACGATGATCAAGAATATCCTTACTCTCATTCATTGCTTCGATACCCATATGCTGTATAGCCTGAGGTACTCCTGAATCGAGATTCGATTTGATAACCATAAGGCTATTTATCATTTCAGGATTTCCTACAGCCATTCCTAAGCGCCATCCGGTCATATTGTACGTTTTTGATAGAGAGTGGAATTCGATACCCACGTCTTTCGCACCATAAGCTTGTAAAAAGCTTGGTGGTTCGTAGCCGTCGTATGCTATTTCCGTATAGCAAGCATCGTGCATGATGGCAATATTATATTTCTTGGCGAAGGCCACAACCTTTTCAAAATATTCCAGGGTCGCTACTGCAGAAGTAGGGTTATTTGGGTAATTTAGCCACATTACTGTAGACTTTCGAGCGATTTCTTCGGGGATACTGTCCAGATTCGGTAACCATGCGTTGTCTTCAGACAGAGGCATCATATAGGAATCCCCTCCAGCAAAGAGGGTCCCTACAGAGTATACAGGGTATCCGGGGTCTGGTATCAGTGCTACGTCTCCAGGTTCTATGAAACAAAATGCCGCATGGCCAATACCTTCTTTAGCACCAATTAGTGAAACAACTTCTGAGTCAGGGTCCAATGACACTCCGAAGCGCTTATCGTACCAATTGCTTACAGCATATTTAAACTCTGGTAGACCATCGCTTTCAGGGTATCTATGGTTAGGTGTATCTAAAGAAGTAAGTCTGAGTTCTTCTATGACATTGGCTGGTGTAGCTAAGTCTGGATCTCCTATTCCAAAACTTATAACCTCAATTCCCTGAGATCGCTTCTCTGCTATCTTCCGACTGATTTCGACGAACAGATACGGTGGCACTTCATTTACTCGGCGGGCAATCTTCATATTACTACTCCAAACTAATTTTGCGTTTTGGTTAGGTTGATTAATATGTAATCAATCAGGCCATTCTCCTACAAAAACCTCTTCTACTGGCCCTTCCATAACCACTTCAGAGTCTTTTCCTTTCCATCTGACCAATAGGTCTCCGCCAGGTAGGGAAACTTGTACCTCATCACCAGTTAATCCTTTAATTCTGCCAGCGACTGATATAGCGCATGCTCCTGATCCACATGCCATAGTCTCCCCAGATCCACGTTCCCATACTCTGGCTTGAACGTGTGAAGAGTCGACTACGTTAACTATTTCGAAATTCACTCGTTTAGGAAACATATCATGGTTTTCTATAATTGGGCCTATGTCATGAAGTGGCATTTCACCTACGGGTTGGTCTAAAAAGGCGACTGCATGAGGATTTCCCATTGAAACTCCGTTGATCAGGTATCTTTGATCTTTGATTTTGAGCGGGAAGTCAGACAGAGTTTCATTGCCAGGTGCATAGGCTGGCAGATCACGTGTTCTAAGATTAGGTTTGCCCATTTGGACAATTGCACGAACGATGTTTGGCCCATCCCAGATAGGAGTTACGGTCTTGTTCCCGGCCAACGTTTCTACAACTACTTTAGACGATTCTTTTGGAACAATTCCAAGTCGATACGAAAATGCTGCTAGACACCTGATCCCATTGCCACACATTTCCCCTTCTGTACCATCCGCATTTAGCATAACCATTTTCAAGTCAGCCTGCTCTGAAATTCCTGCCAGTATTATCCCATCCGATCCAACACCAAAATGCCTATCACTCATAGAAATAGCCAGAGATGACCAGTCTTTTTGGTTTTCTATTCCCCTCGCATCTATAAACAGGTAATCGTTTCCTGCTCCATGCATTTTAGTGAATTTCATAATGTCATCCTCCGTATCGGGATTGTAGCACAGTAATTTCTAGGTATACATTGATTATTATTGGATTTCATCTTGGTGATCTCTTTGGTTTATAAGTGGTTGGTTATGGCATTTCACGTAACCATTAGTAATACTTCCTGCACGGCTTCAGGGCTCTTATTTTCAATCCAGTTTATCCGGTCGTCACTTTCTTTAAACCATGAATTTTGATGCCTAATGAATTTTTTGGTCCTGCTTTTGGTTTTTTCGATGGCTTCATCTATGGTTGTTATTCCGCGGAGATGTTCACATATTTCCGTATAGCCAAGACTAGACATAGATGGCAGGTCAGCGCTGTACCCCATGGTCAGTAGTTTTTCTACTTCTTTAACCCACCCATTCTCTATCATTCTATCGATACGGTTTTCTGCACGTTTGTACAAATTTGACCGTTCAAGGTATAGTCCGGCAATGTTAATTGAATATGGCGGGGGTATATTATCGTATGTGTTAGCCTCTTTGCCTGAAGAGTAATAAATTTCAAGAGCTCTAATTATTCTCCTTGGATTTGACGCATCAATTCTTGAAGCCGACTCAGGGCTGAATTTAGTCAATTCTTCATATACTGTAGCTAATCCATATTTCCTGATTCTACGTTCTAGCGACTTTCTAAGCTCAGGATTAGGCGGGATTTGAGGCACTTGCCACCCTTCCAGTAGTCCCCATATATACTGACCGCTTCCACCGACTAATATGGGTAGTTTTGATCTTTCGAAAATATCATCTATGGTGCGCCTAGAGTGATCTAGAAATAACCCTAGGCTGAAATCATCATTAGGATCTACAATATCTATTAGGTGGTGAGGTACTGAAGAGCGTTGTTCGACGGTAGGTTTGGCTGTACCTATATCCATGTATTTGTACACTTGCCTGCTGTCGGTATTTACGATTTCTCCATTAGCTTCTAGGGCTATACGTATAGCTACATCTGTTTTTCCTACGGCAGTTGGACCAACGATTGCTAATATTCTGTCTTCTGAGGACAATTTATACCAGTTTAGCTGCTTGTGTAACTATGTTTACGAAAGAATCTGGATTCACACTTGCCTGCCCTATCAGCGTTCCATCTATATCTTTCTGATATATGAATCTAGATACGTTTTCTTTAGTAACACTTCCGCCATAAAGAAGAGGGATTTTTCTTCCACTCTCGGCGCCATATCTTTTTTCTAGGCAGGCTCTTATGTACTCCATATTAAGTTGAGCTTCTTCAGGAGTTGCTGCTACTCCAGTTCCAATGGCCCAAATAGGTTCGTAAGCTACCATAAGGTCAGTAGGATTTTCCAGATATTCAGTTCCTGCATAGAGTTGCCTTTCGATAACTTGTTTGGCTTGGTCAGATTCTTTTTGTTGAAAAGTTTCTCCGATACACAATATCGGTTTAATTTTGTATTTGGAAGCGGCTTGTATTTTGAGAGCTACTTCTTGGTCACTTTCATTTAAAAGTAGACGTCTTTCAGAATGTCCCAGTATCACGTATTTGCACAATTCCACTACCATTTCAGGAGAAACTTCTCCTGTGTAGGGACCTCGGTCACTGAAATACATGTTCTGCGCACCTATGGCTATTCTAGATTTAGATAGTATAGACAGCACAGATTCAATCGCAGGGAATGGAGGAAAAACAAGTATTTGGATTCCCTTAAGTTTTTCTAGCCTAGACCTAATACTTCCTGCGAGTGCTTTCGCTTCTTTTATTGTAGTAGTCATTTTCCAATTAGCTGCGATTATTGGCACGGGCATATCAACTGATCCTTAGTAATTTTGGCGAATGTTTATATTTATTGAAAGTATGTACTCTGAAAAAACGAATTCTACGGACCGAACTTTCTTAGCTTTCCAGCGTTCGCAAGAGATAAGCCCATCACATCCGTAGCATCAATTCTACCGATACTTCCCTGAGACAATGATTTTTCAGAAAATGAAGGTACTCCATCCCCGATAGTTAATTTCGAGTGTATGGTGAGAGGAACAGAATGCCAACTGTGGCTCCCCATTATAGATGGGGTGGAATGGTCACCTGCTACCACTAGTACATCAGCGTTTAAGTCCATGATTCTGGGGATTAACTTATCTAAATCTTCTAGGGCCTTAATTTTTTCTTCGAAATCACCATCTTCCCCAGCAGCATCTGCTGGTTTGTAATGAATGAAGAAGAAATCGTGATTGTCAAAGTGGCTTTCTAGAGTGTCTACTTCATGGCTGAAAGATTCGCCAGTAGGTAACACTTTCATTCCTGCGAGTTTTGCTATTCCTCTGTACATTGGATACGCTGCTATAGCTGCAGCATTTAGCTTAAAAACATTGGACATTGAAGGGAGAGTAGGTAGCTTGGAAAACCCTCGTAGAAGTACCATGTTGGCTGATTGGCTATTACTAAGTACCCTACCCGCCTGCTCGATAAAAATATTTGCCGCCACCGCTGTTTTTTCTGAATCCATGTCTAGTGCTATAGATTTTACTAGCGCCAGCCCTTCAGACTCGGGGTCGTTACTAGTGACGTTTTCACCTAGATGATCACCTTGGAGTAGCAATACGAAACGGTGGTCTCTAACTGGTAGCACTGATGTCGTTATATTTGGCACGTCGATTTTGTCCAGAAGTTTTATAAGGGGTCCACTTTGTTTTGAAGGTATTCTGGCTGCTCTTCTGTCTGTAACTATTCCATTTGGATCAACTGTGCAAAGATTCCCTCTAATAGCAACCTGGCGATCCCCAATTTCTATTCCTATTCCAAGAGCCTCTAATATACCTCTTCCGATTGTATATTTCAGGGGGTTATAACCAAACAGAGCTAAGTGTCCAGGTCCGCTTCCAGGGGTTACCCAAGGTGATACGGGTGTTGTCAGGCCTGTAGCACTTATTTTAGCCAAATTATCTAGGTTGGGTATGTTAGCTGATTCAAGTTCTGACAGTCCGGTTGTAGTACTAGGAAGACCTCCCAACCCATCGACTACTAGAAAAACTATTTTGCTTTCGTTTGGCTGAATCAATTCTTGAATGTGAGGTAGGTCTATCATATAAATACCTGTAAATCGTAATGTTTAGCAAATATTCAGTTTTGGTTCAATAACCCTACTACACCAGGGAGGGTTTCGCCAGATAAAAATTCCAGAGTGGCACCTCCTCCTGTAGATACGTGGGTCATTCTATTTGCAAGGTTGAGGTATTTTACAATATCAGCTGTAGATCCTCCCCCTATTACTGTCATGGCCTTAGTATGGTCAGCAATGCATTCAGCGATACTAATTGTGCCTTTAGAGAAAGGCTCCCATTCAAAAACGCCCATAGGTCCATTCCATACTACTGTTTTTGAAGATCGAATTACTTCTTTAAACATTGTCGCTGTGTCAGGACCTATATCCATGATTCTCGAATTATTGGGAATGTCAGTGATGTTTACGGTCTGGTAAATAGCATCGTTAGAGAAGGAATCTGCGACTATGACGTCTACAGGAAGAATTATACTGGATTGTCTATTATTGATCATGTCGGCGGCAGAACTTATATGCGCTTCCTCTATGGGAGATTTGCCAATGCTATATCCTGCTGATTTCAAAAATGTAGCTGCAGCTCCACCTCCAATAATTATGGTGTCAGCCAGTTCAGTCAGATTTTTTAGGGTTTCTATCTTGTCGGAAACTTTAGCGCCACCGAGTATTGCTGTGAATGGATGAGTTGGGAAGGATAACAAAGTGTCTAGTACCTGTAGTTCCTTATCCATTAGCAACCCTGCGACTGAGGGTAACATATCGGTTATTCTTTTGATTGATGCATGAGGTCTATGTGATGCACCGAAAGCGTCATTGACGTATATGTCAGCGGGTGCAGATAGGGCTTGTGCGAACTCATGATTATTCTCCTCCTCCTCTACGTAAAATCTCACATTTTCTAACAAAGCTACATTACCATGCCCCAATGATTTCAGTGTTTCTGTGACCGTTTCTCCTACGCAGTCAGGAATTAAGCGAATAGGCATATCGAGTAGATTAGATAATCTTTTAGAAATATGTTTCATACTTAAGTCTTCCACGATTGAGCCGTTTGGTCTACCTAAGTGGGAACAAATCAGTACTTTACAGTTATGTTTAACCAAATATTGGATAGTTGGCAAAGATTCTCTAATACGAGTGTCATCTGATATTTCGGTTGATCCGGGGTGAAATGTCACGTTAAGGTCAGCTCGCAAAAGAACGGTTTTGAAATTGACGTTGATTTCTCTAACTGTTTTCTTGTTCACTTTGTATTTCTGTATCTTAGTAAGTCACTGACTAGATTGGATTCACCATATTCTCGTTCGAAGGACTCTATAGCTTTATTTGCTTCTTCTATCTTTTGATTAACAATGTTTTCGCAAAAGGTTTTGGCGCCGGTTTCGTCTAGGATCTCTCGTACGGCGGTGGCATCATCTTGTTCTAGGACTCGTTTGAAGTAAATATCGCCTAGGCGCCTTTTTATTTTCAAATCTCCTACTTCAATTGCGTATGCTACAGGAAGCAATTTTTTCTTATTTAACACCTCTGGGTTCATGTCGAAGTCAGACTCATCATTACCCCATATTGCTCTAATATCATCACTTATCTGTATAGCTACACCAAGATTTGTCCCACATAATCCTAATGATTCTACATGTGGTGAATCGGGTTTCCCTATGAGTGCTCCTAGTTTCATAGCACAGGCATAGAGAGATCCTGTTTTCCCATCTGCCATTTCTAGATAAGAGTTGACATCTATATCAATGCGTTCTTGAGCTTCAAGATCTAGAAACCGGCCTACAGACATACTTAAACTACATTCATCAAGTACTTGGATTGATTTGTACGCGATATCTGCAGATGAACCACGTTCTTGAATTTTCAACATGACTAGACGCGCCAGTGCATGCATACCATCCCCAGCATTTATGGCTTGGGCTGGACCCCAGACCCACCATACAGCGTCTTGGCCATCCCTACTAGGTGTCCCATTTTCTATGTCTTCGTGAATTTCATTGAATCCATTTGTGAGTTCCAGCGAGGCGGCTGCAGGAAGTAAGGTTTCAATATTACCACCTAATTCACGACATACCATTAAGCAAGCCAAACCGTGACTCCAAATTCTATCAACTGTGGTCGTAATATTCCCTCTCGCATCTTCCAATCTCAAATGATAAGACATCATTCGGTATAAGGGTATGCTACGGCTCTGAAATACTTCCCGCAGTTCTTTCTCTATAACCCCAACTAAATCATTCATAATAACTCTTAATTTACGATAACTTCAGTGTCACATACATTTTCGATTTCGCCAATCTCTAGAGCACCTTTACGAAGGATGATTGGCTGTTCTACAGTAAGGTCAATTATGGTAGATTCCATACCCCCTGACGGTCCACCATCTATAAGTAATTCGAGGTCGTTGCCCAGTTGTTTTTGAACCTGATTGGCGTGTGTCAAACTAGGTTCGCCTGATTTATTCGCACTCGTCCCAGTGATGGGTCGACCAAGTAGGCGAATTATTTCCCTTGGAACCCAGTGATCAGGAATCCGAATCGCAACTGTTGACATACCTCCTCTAACAATTTCTGGCACAAAATTTGTCGAATTCAGTACCATCGTTAACGGTCCCGGCCAAAAAGCATCTGAGAGCTTATATGCCATTTCAGATATTCCAGTTGCGTATTTATCTATTTCACCCACTTCAGAAATGAATATTGGTAGGGCTTCTGAACCTCTGCGCCCCTTAATCCAGAATACTCTCTCAATCGCTTGAATGTTAGTTACGTCTGCTGCTAGCCCATAAGTAGTATCTGTAGGTATTCCTATCACCTTACCATTTAGCAACAATTCTATTGCTTTATCTAAGTCTGTACTAAGTATATTAGGAGTTTTGTGGTGGGGTGTTGATGTATCCATTTTTAGCTTGACGGAGTATATCATAGATGCTAGCCTT
>CEVA01034021.1_pt1 | contig 10740 bp, 16 predicted proteins | sample 361521 | NCBI WGS metagenome assembly CEVA01 (sample SAMEA2622823, study PRJEB7988) | marine metagenome | isolation source: saline water (ENVO:00002010), including | reverse complement strand
ACTTAAAGAATCTGTTTCAAATGAATGGTTCGAAGGTAAAAACGTAAAAAGTAGAGCTGATTTTATTGTGATAGAAAGAAAAGACAATCTTTTCTATCAAATTAGAGTTTCTAAAATGGGTGCAATAGAAAATGAAATCGAATCCGTTAAAGTAATCAAAAACTTTTTGATTGAAGGCTTAGGACTTGAAGAAGATAAAATAAAAAAAATAGAGCATATTGTAAAACAAGCAAATTTAACGATGGGTGTTTTAGATTCTAATAAAGTTCCAGAAGTAACGGTATTGGATTTAGAAATTGAATATACAAAAGAAAGTTCTATTCATCTTTGCGATCACTTAGTAAAAGAATTAAAGAAAACAACAGGCATAGTTGAAGATTTCGATATTAATCTAGATAAAGATATGAATGTTATTCGTGCATTTAAGAGAGAATTATCTGATTTTGAAGAGTGGTTTTGTATTGAAAATGGCTCTATTTCAAACAAAACAAGAGACTACTTCGATTTGCAGTTAATGGTTTAAAAAAATGAATAAAATTAAATATTAAAAATAAAAAGGTTAAATAATGTTAGAAATATCAGGAAAAGAAACCCAAGTGAGTTCCTTAAATAAGCTAAGAAATCTAATGATGAAGTTTCCTTGTAAAACAAGATTAGTGAAATTAGAAGAAGAACTAGCAGGACAAAGTGACGTAGAGTTTGAGTTTGAATACAGATCAGTTGTTGGGAAACGAAAAGAGCCTGAATTTAATGATCCAAACTTAGGTGATTACAATAATATAAAATTCACAGTCAAAACACGAATGTTGGGGCAAAAAATATTAAAGAATTCAATAGAGATTAAATACGTCTATTATTCAAGAAGACTAGTGATCAATGAAGCTCCAAAACTTTTACGTCATGCAGATAATTTAATGAGAGAACTAGGTTTTGATTTTAGCAAAAGAACAACAAAAGCTAAATTATCGAAAAAATTCAATTATAGTGATGCTCAATGCATTGAAAATGTTATAGAAAACAATAATCCAACTGAGTATATGAGATTATCTAGGAGAGAAGCGAACTTTTTTAAAAATTCAACAGAAACAATGATGAATGATTTGTCTTTTAAAATAGAATTGACAAAAGAAGATGAAACTTTGCTTTTTGATCTATTGGCGAAAGGTATGTCAATAAATCTAAAAGTGCCAGAATTTGAATTTAATTTAGAAAAAGATTTACCTATTTTCTTGCATTTTGTGAAAACAAAAAGTTTCGACGAAATTAAACCGTTTATCAATATTGAGAATGGAGAAATTTCACAAGATTCAAGAGACATGTTTGAATTACAATTTGGTAATTAATATGTTAAATTATACTGAAATAAAAGAAAATGCCATTTCTCTATTTTTAGAAGAAAATGATAAAAATTATCCAAGTTATATATTGGAAGACAATAACTATAAAACAATAAATAATCTTAGTTTGGATAATAAAAAAGCATTTTTAAATATTCTAGATACATTAGACGGTGGGTACTATCAATTGTATATTGAGGATTTGGTAAAATCTGAAATATTAGTTGATAATTTGGTAAGACAACCAAAGTTATCTTTAATATTCTATTTAATGACAAAATGGAATCCAAATATATTTATGGGATATACCGAAGAAGGAGATCCTTTTAAAGTATTAAATAAAATAATGAATAAAGAAAAATATTCTTTAAAAATTGCATTTTCTGATTGTACTGAGGCAGAGTATTTTAGAAGAAATAAAAAAGGATATGTACGTTCTTTTATGAATGCAAATCATCGTTTTTTCAAAGAACAAGAAGATTTGTTTGGTTCAAAATCTAAGTTTTTAGAAGAATTAAAAGCTTGTTCTCTTTTGTATACTTATTGTTTTGGAAAAGCGACTGAAAAGGCAATGCCAGAAGAATTATATGAAGAAGCAAAGCTACAATTAGAATTGTTATATGGAATTTAATTATGATATTACAAGACAAGAAAACCCTAAGAAAAAGAGCTAAAGAAATTTATTTAAAAATAGAAAAGTTTGAAAGAAAAACTGAATATTTTGTAAATGATAAAGTAAGAAAAAAAATATTTGAATATATAATGAAATTCGCTTCTGAACCAATCAAAGATTATTTGCTCAAATTAAATGCTTTTGATTATTTGGCGATACATAATTTAAATGTTGCGCCAGATTATGCTGTAATACATTCACATTTTTCAAATGATAAATCTTATATGTTTGGCGACCTGTTCAGGGATTATGAGTCAATTGAATCAGAGTTAAAGGGTGCAGGTCGTGAGAATGAGTTTCTTTTAGAAGTGATAGGTAGCACAAAAAATAAAAGTGATTTCGATTATTGTTCTTCATTTGTGTCAACATTGACAATAAATGAGGTGGATATTTATAGATCTGTTGAACATTTAATTGATAATCAAAAATTATTTAAAAACCTATCAAGTATGACACTTCAAGAAATAGAAGCAGCAGTTCAGAAATTAAAAAGAGACTTTACAGAAGAAGCTTCTATTGAAACTAGATTGGTGTTTATTGCCTTTTCAAGAGCAATAAAAGAAATGATCTCAGAAGAAGTGTTAGAGAATGCGAGTGAATGGTATGAATTAAATTACAAAACTTAATTGATTAATTAAAAAGAAATGGTAAAATCCTTCAAAAAAAAAGGAGATTAAAGTGTCAAAAAGAATTTTACACACAATGTTGAGAGTTGGTAATTTAGAAGAATCGATTAAATTTTATACCGAAATTATGGGAATGCAGCTTCTTCGTCAAAATGAAAACAAAGAATACAAATACACATTAGCTTTCTTAGGGTATGGCGACGAATCAGAAGGTGCTGTTATTGAGTTAACTTATAACTGGGGTGTTGAAGAATACGATATGGGCAACGCTTATGGTCATATTGCAATTGCTTCTGACGATATTTATGAAACTTGTGACGCAATTAAAGCGGCTGGTGGAAATGTTGTAAGAGAACCTGGTCCTGTTCTTGGTGGAACAACTCACATTGCATTCGTTAAAGATCCAGACGGTTATATGGTAGAACTAATCCAAAGCAAAGATTCAAGTAAAGGTTTGGAAGGTTAAAATAAGAAAAGACTCTCATCTGAGAGTCTTTTTTTTATTTAAAAGAAAACCACTGTAATAGGAACAGAAATTGCTTTTAGAATTAAAACATAGCTTAACAGATAAGATGAGACCATTCCAAATCTATTTAAATTATTTTCTAATGGAATATAGGAAGAAAACTTATGCAGCGTTAATCCAAGAATTAAAAAAGACCAAAAGATCCAACCTGTTCCAAAACAACTAAGAACGAAAAAATAATAAATTGAAAGCTGAATACAAGTATCTGAAACATATTTTTTACTTAAAAAATAAAGTAAAATAAAATAAACAACTATTCCAGCTAAATAAAACCACCAAGACATACAAAACCCTTTTTTTTCTTAATCCTATTTCAAAATAAAAGAAAAGTCAACAAATGACTTTATTTTTAATTATTAATTATATATAATCATTTTTTTAGGAGAAAAAATGTCTGATTTAAATTTAAAACCTTTGCTAAAAGAAGTAAAAATGAGCGAAGTGAAATATATTGACAAAAAGAGATTCGACAAAACAATAATGATTGACTGGAATTATGATTGTAGAAGATTATCTTCAAATAAAATAAAAACAGAAATAAGTTTTGCTTTATTGTTTTCAAAAAGAAAAGGTAGGTTTTTATTAAATATATTTTTTGATTTCTCTAACTCAACATTAAATCAAAAAATAAAAAAACAAATGGACGATACTTTTTATGAGTTGATAGAAGAATTAAATATATCATTTAAATTAGTTGGAGAAAATCTCGAAATAAAGAAAAGTGAAGGTAAAGACGTTTTTTCATATAATTTAGATGTAGATTTAGAATCTGTTAATCCAAATCAAATATTGGAATCAGAAATATATTTAAAGTATGAATTGGATTTAAATAAAATAAATAATATAAGTGATGATTTTTTTATTAAATATATAGATAAAGACAAAGAGTTATTGGATTTAATAACGAATAAAAATGGAAGGACAGAAAAAGAAATATTAGATTTGATAGAGCTTAATTATAAACTTTAAAGAAAAAGCACAGTCAAAGACTGTGCTTTTGTGTTAATCGTATTCTTCCAAATCTTCGTCGTCTTCGTCGTAATTATAACTATAATCATCGTCATAGTCGTCGTCATATCGGGAATAATCATAAGGATCTTCTTCTGGCTCTATCGTCTCAACTTTGAATCCATTTTTTTCAAGATAATCAAAGAAATCGTGCCTATCAAGAAAACCTTTCTGTTTATTAATTTTTAATTCAGGCAATCCCAAGTATTTAATTAACTCAGAAAGACCTTCTTCGGCTTCTGTTGAGACATTTCCATAGCAATATGCAGTTGCATAATCGCCATAAGACCAGTCCTTATATTTAACGATAGTTGATTCTTCATAAGAAGTTCCACAATATTCGCAATCATGAAAAGCCTCAGTAGTTTCAACAATAACAACATCTTTTTGCATAAGTAGTCTCCTTGGTTGATTTGAGTAATATAATATCCATACCAATTAGATAACTTAACAAGAGTGTATTATATAAGAAAAAAACTTTATAATCAATGATTTTATATTTTGTTTTTTTTATTGTTTTTTTGTTGAAAAAGATGCATAATAAGTATATGATAAATGAAAGCGAATAATATGGAGAAAAACCTTGAAAAAAATAAGTCTAGTGTTTTTAACTCTGTTTCCTGCACTGTCAATGGCAACAACTGTAAATGGTACTAAAACAGATTCTGACCTCTTGTTAAAAGATTCTAAAAATTCTTTATCACAAAAGATAGAGGAACGACTTGATTATGAGGAAGAATCAGATAAAAATCCTTTTTCTTTGACAACACATAAAATGAATTATATTTTACCATACACCTACTCTGAAAATATTAATACAAGTGTTTATAGTGAAATAGAAGATTTCAATTTATCAGAAAATTTTAAAAATGAAGAAATAAAGTTTCAATTGAGTGTTAAATTTCCAATTTTGAAATCTATTTTTAAAGAAGATGATAAGTTGTATTTCGGATTTACAATGAAATCATTTTGGCAGATTTATGCTGCGGAAGCTTCTCGCCCTTTTAGAAATACTGATTATAATCCTGAAATATTCTATATGACAAAAATATCTGAAATTGGTGATCGAGATAACTTTTTAATGTTTGGTTTAGAACATGAATCAAATGGACAAGTTCAATACTTATCTAGAAGCTGGAACAGAATTTATGCCACGATAGAAACCGATTGTGATGATTATGCAATAGCGTTAAAAACATGGTATAGAATTCCAGAAGACGAAAAAACTGAAGCGTTTTCACCAAAAGGAGACGATAATCCTGACATTGGAGATTATTACGGGAATGCTGAACTATCTTTATTATGGAATTATAGTGATTTTCAATATACAGCATTGGGTAGACATAATTTTAGCACAGGCAAAGGTTACTTAGAATTAGGTGTTACATTTCCATTGTATGACAATTTAAAAGGCTATGCACAGTTTGTAAATGGTTATGGAGAAACATTGTTAGATTACAATTTTTATCAAAGAAGGATAGGAGTAGGAATAGTATTCTCAGATATATTTTAAAGCCTTTATCAAGGCTTTAATTTTTTATTAATATTCTTTTTTAGGCTTTTGGTTGTTCTTTCATAAGAGTTTAAATCTTTATATTTGTTTTGCTGTTGTTTTGAAAAAGATTCTGGTGTTACTTTATGTATTTTTTTCAAATGAGATTTATCAATTGAATCCATTAAAGCATACCAAGTGTATCCATCTTTTTCATTCTTGTGTCCATTCCATAATTGTGGATAACCATTCCAAAAGAACCCGTCATTAGTATAATCTTCGAGTTTTAATTCAATTTCAAAAACATAGGCAAAACCGTTTTCGTCTTGTGAAGCGTGATACAAAGCACTACCAAAATTGTCAGAAAGAGTGTACCAATTTGGATCATTAAGCTCTCCCTTAAGACCTTCTGATTTAATATTTTCAATTTTTGTATGGTTTGCACCATGATATAATTTTATTTTTTTCATATAAATATTTTAGCATAAAAAACTGCAATATAAAGTTGAACTGAGTTGCTTACTTTGCTATAATCTTTCTAAATTAAAAAAATAAGGGTAATATTGTGGCTGAAAAAAATGAAGAAGGTATTAATATTAATGTTCGAGTTGTTTTTGAAGAAGTAGCTGAAGATGAAGTGCTTTGGAAAATTTATGAAAAAAATGAAGCTGGTGAAGAAGTTATTTTTTCAAAAGGTGAAGCAGAGTCAATGTTTGAAGCAAAAGTAGAAGTTAATAATGAATTAATGAGCTTCCTTTAATATAATTGCTTAATCAAAAGTCAAAATAAGAAACCACAGACATTTGTTTGTGGTTTTTTTATATCAAAAAATTGATTAATAGAAAACAGTTGTTTTTAACATAAGTTATTGATAAAAAAGAAAATAGAAAAGAAATAAAACATATAAAAAGAACTTCATTTGTTGTTTTTTTTGATTAAAAAGTGTATAATTTAATGGTGATAATGATTATGAAATAACCTAAAAAGAGAGACTAAAACTATGCTATTTTTTTCAAAACGTAAAGACGGTGGTCAAAAATCAAATGTTGACGGATTTTTTCTAATTGAATTGAAGTCACTTTTTTCTATCGCAATCTTAAAATTCAACAAGGGTGCTCGTGAAGAGTTTCATTCACATGCTTTCGACGCTTTAACTTGGTTTGTTAAAGGTGATATCGTAGAAGAAGACGTAAATGGAACAAAATACACTTACAAAAGAAGCTTGAAACCAAAAATCACACCAAAAGATAAAGTCCATAAAGTTATTGCGAACAAAGACTCTTGGTGTATTACTATTCGTGGTAAATGGGTAGAAAATTGGTTTGAGATTACAAGTGACAAGAAAAAGAAAATCACTTTTGCTCATGGTCGAAAAGTAGTAAAAGAAGAAATTTTAGATTAATGCTCAATAATAAGAAAGCCACTCAATGAGTGGCTTTTTTTATATATCATAATAATCCCATTCCTCGAAAGGGTGGTGTTTTAAGAAGTGTTTCAACGCAGCTTCCGAAGTCGCTTGCACTTCATCTTCAAAATTTCCCGAAACAGTTCCGTATTGTGGGTGAGTTGCGACAAAGTCGTTAACCCATTCATACCAATCAGAATTAACCTGACCAGTTATTATCCAACCCGAATTATTGTTGCCAATATATTTAGGAGACAATGTTCTAGCCATTGATGAAAAGTATGTATCATATTTTTGTATAAACATTAAAGACCTCTCTTGTTTTCAGTTGATCTTTAACTTCTGACAATGAGACTTAATGTTTCTTTTAATTTATCAAATAATGATTAAAAAATCAACTATTAATTAATAAAAAATCTTTATTGTTTAATGCTTTGTCCATTAATTTTTCTTGCCAAGGCTTTTCTTGAACAACAGTCGAATATATTTCTTTTAACTCTTTTTCATATTTTTTATTTGAAAGGACGCTATTAAGGTATACAGTATCAGATAAAATCTTTTGAGTTATAACGTCTTTTTCAACAACAAGTCTTTTTAAATCGGATTTAGCTTTTACATAATCATTCTTTGTCATAAAATCTCCTTCATAAGAAATAGAACCTTTAGCCAAAAAATAAATCAATGATAAGAAAATAGTTTGAAACAATGCAAAAATTGGATTTGATAAAGCTAAAAGACTAACGGCAGTAGCGAAACATTTAACAATTCTTTCTTCTTCAAATGTCCTATATTTGATAAATCTTAAAAAAAGATAAGCAAGTGGAACAAGTGCAATAAGAACGATAGAATGTTTGACAACAAACTCTCGAAAGATCATAAATGAGTCTGTAAATAAACTGAACCAAGTAAGAAATACAGCGACAAATATATATGAAACAAAAAAAGATATTAAGACAGGTTTGAATATTTTTTTATTATGCTTTCTTGTCTTTTCATGATATTCGTAAAATTCTACCTTCTTATCTCTTGCTTTTATTTCTTTATTAATCTGTTTGTATTTATCTATCATATTAAGTATTCTCCAAACAATCGATGCTTTCTTTTTTAGATAAAGTAAGTAATTGTTCTTTCCATTCTTTTTCTTTTGTGATTTCTTTGTAATTCTCTATTATTCAATGATCCAAATTTTCTTTACTATATCATTTTTTTTAAAAGAAACAAAGGAAAAAATAGAAAAAATGACAAAAACATTAAATTTATGCTTGATTTTGAATCCCGACTCTACTATAATACTTTCTATGCACTGAGCTAACGAACCTTTAACTTAAAAACTTAGAGGATTGTGTGTATGAAAAACCAAGAAATGAACGTATTTGAACTTTGTCGTCGTGATACAAAAATGTCTACGGATGAAATGTTATCATGGTTAGAAATCGATTTAGAATATGGATACGCAACTGAATTAGGTGGTCGTTACCTTCGTAGAATTGGCAACGGAAATCTAATGGAGTTTAGTTGTTTAATTCAAGATTTTGATCGTTGGGCAAACTCACGTGCAGAAGACGAAGACGGTGAACTTCAATTATTGTTTGATTTAGATCGTCGTCCTGATCGTCGAGCTTTCTTGCATTATGTAGAAAGTATTCAAGAAGAACTAATTCTTGATATTCAAGATTAAAAAAAGCACCTAATGGTGCTTTTCTTGTTTTATATCTGAAAAATTATCCTGAGAAGTTTAAATCAATTAATTCTTTAATATCTTCAAAATCATCATTTGATTTAATGATATCATAGTTTGTTTTTGCAAGCTGATGTATAACCGAAGGCTCCAAATATTCAAAATAGTTTTCAAAAAAAATTTTTTTAAAGTCTTCATTGTGGTTATTTACTTCTTGTTCGTTTTTAAGTTTAACAGGGTTGATCTTTTCTTTTGTCTTTCCACTCTTAAATTTTTCAATAGTATAAATAAATCCGTTTTCGTCGTCGGTTCTTACTGCAATAGTGTCAAAATGGAAATGAACAAAGCCATTGTCAAAATATAAAAAATGAATATCTTTATGTAGCAGTTTTCTGTATTTATCAATAACATATTCTCTACCTTTTTCATTAATAATATCTAATGGTAAAGAATCTTTTACATAAAAACCTTTTTCTTCAAAAAAAGGATCGCTGAATTGCATTAGACTATATAACAACATATTACGTGTCTCTGCTTTTAATGAATCTTCATTACTTTCATACATTGGTAAATTAATGCAAAATCTATTTAAATCCTCAAAAAAACCTGTTGTATTGTATTTGTGTATCAAATCTAAATCAAAATGATTTTCAAACTTACTAATTTCAGAATGTGGTATTTCATTGAAAAATGATTTTAATGCTTTAAATAAGATCATGTGTCTGCCAAACCATAATGTTTCTGTTTTAGAATTGTAAAGCATTGTATATAGAAATAGCTCTGCATTTGTTAATCTACGGTAGAAGTTCTTTTTCTCTTTTAAATCCATAATGTCCCTCCCTTATTTATAAATTATCATTGATATGAAAATAAACAAGAAAATGAATAGTTAAAAATAATTCTTGTTGTTCAAATGAAGTTTTGTTATAATAAGTCTGTTGAGTAAAGATGTTGTTGCAAAGGTTTCAATATCTTCAATAGGTCGATTAAACCTCCCTCTCTTGCACATTATTGAAAAATAATGGATGGTAGATTAATCAATTAAAACTAAATTATTAATAATATTAACCTTTATTAAGGAATATTGTTCTTAACGCAAGAGAAACAAGCATACATTCCTTAACAATAAAAATAAAAGGTATATATTATGAAAGACTTAGAAAGCAAAATAAAAGACTTCGAAGAAATCTTTTCAGAAGATTCAGTTAAAGAAATGAGACAAATGGTTAAATCTCGTTTGAATACAGGCATTAAAAAAAATAGCGCACTAGATTTAATTGCAGTGGCGAATGGCTTTAAAGATTACAAAACAGCAAAAGGTCTTCGAGATAAAATCTTTCAAAAAAAGCGTAGATATTGGACTAAGGTTGATGAGTATGGTGAAGATGCAGATGAAGATTTCCATCTATTCAAATCAATGAGAAAAGAAGAAAAAGAAGCTTTTTTAGAGAAACACAAAGAAGATTCGGTCTGTGAATTGGTTTATATGTATGAAAACGTTATTTTATCAGGAAGGGCTTATCTTAGTGAACATTGTTTTACAAAAGAAGACGTTCAAAAAATTATCACGGATAATGGCGGTGTGCTTTTAGCCTACGATGTAGAAGACGTTAATGGCATGCCTTATTTTACATTTATGTTGCCAAAAGAAGTAAGTGAAAAAGCCTACCTGAAGATTTGTAGAGAAGCTTATCGTTATGGAGACGAAGAACAAGACGACGATTTTGATTTTGACTACACTGTTGAAAATTATGTAAATTATTTAAAGAGAAGAAATACTTGGTAATAAGTAAGTAATCAATAAAGAAGCCCGTTATGAAAACGGGCTTTTTTTTGTTTTAAAATAATAAACAAAAGTGAATGCAAAAATATAATCCAAAAATCATTTTGACTAATGTAGAGAGAGCATTCGTTTTATAATAAATATCCATATAATTCTCCTTACTTCTACAGAGATATCAAAATATAAGATAAAATGCAGTGCTCAAGATCAAA
>CEVA01046077.1_pt1 | contig 10747 bp, 9 predicted proteins | sample 361521 | NCBI WGS metagenome assembly CEVA01 (sample SAMEA2622823, study PRJEB7988) | marine metagenome | isolation source: saline water (ENVO:00002010), including | reverse complement strand
AAATTCCCTAGTCCAATATTTAAAATATCTAGTGAATTTATATACCCTGATAAAGGAACATATTCCGCCCCTGGAACTAAATTGATTTTATGATATATATCTATTAGGCCTGAAGAATTAAAATAACCAATCGAATTATAATGATGTCTTTTTTTATCTTTATATTCATAGTGTGGGATACCCGCAATAAGCTTTGTATCTGTATTAGCTAATAATTTCTTAACTCTGTTATAGTTATATTTCCCTTCTTTTGTAAGTAAATATGATATGGTGCTTGTCTCTGGCCATACAAATAAATCAGGATTAATATTCTTATCGGCATTTAACTCTATACTAGACTGAGAAAGAATTTTAGTTAGAATATTATTTTGAGCTCCTTGCTCCCATTTTTCTGAAAGATGAATATTCGGTTGTATAGATGCCACTCTAATGGATTCGTTCTTATCAATTGTATTTGAGTCTTTAATAAATTTTCCCGTTAATTGTGGGAATACTATAATAGATATTGCTAATAGCAGAGATATCTTATTTCTATTTAATATCAATCTATAGATAAATATATTAGTTATAACAATCCAAAAAGTGATGCCATAAATTCCAATATACTCCGCATTCTGAATAATTAAGTTATAATCAGTTAGAGAATTAGAAAGAGAAATCCATGGGAAAGCTAAACTTCCATATGATCTAATAAGCTCAACGGATGGCCATATAAAAGATAGAAAAATTAAATTCACTCCTCTTCTATTAAGCATGCACCAGGTAAGGCAAATCAAGATTGGCCCTGATGTTAATATAAGCACAGATAATAGCATCGTTGTAAAAGCAATGGTTGGAGAAGTACCAATATTAAATGCAATCCAGTATACAGAAGTAATATTGAATATAATTCCCCATACTAATCCAATCTTAATTGCGTATTTATATTCTTTTAAATTAATTAATAACGGAAAGATTGGAATCAATGAAATCAATGACAAAAACCCCATTCCTAAAGGATGCTGGGAGATGCCCATGAGAGTAGATGAAAAAAATATTAAAATAAAATTAAACATTTTTATCGCTATATTTTTTTTGATCTAGGAATTCCTGTAATATTATTGCGGCTGAGGTATCGTCAATTTTAGATTTATTATACCCCGTACTAATCCCTTGGTCCACAAGAGAATTAATAGCGGAGACAGAGCTCAACCTCTCATCTATTCTTGTTATTGTTAAATTAAAATTCTTCTCTAATAGAAGAATGAAATTATCAACTTTTTTAGTTTGAGGTGTTTTTTCCCCTTTCATATTTATGGGGTATCCAACTACAAATTGAATAATCTCTTTACTATCTACTATTGATTTAAGATCAATTAATAAATCACTATTATTATTTAAAGTTTTAAATGGTTTTGCAATAATTTTCATTGGATCAGATAGAGCAAGACCTACTCTGGAATCCCCATAATCTATGCCTAAAACCCTAGTCACTTTAATTTCTTTTTCAATTGTTCTTTAATAATTTTTCCCGGTTTAAATGAAATTTTCCTTCTTTCTGGAACTTTATATATCTCTAGCGTCTTTGGATTACGAGCTTTATCTCTTGCTTTTGTTGGTTTTATCTCAAAAATGCCAAAATTTCTAATTTCAATTCGAAATGATTTTTCTGTTTTAAGCAAAAATCCCTTAATAGTTTCTAATACAGTTTCTAACATTATTTTAGATTCTTCACTAGAAAGATTATTATTTGTTTTAATACTATCAATTATATCTTTTTTTGTATAAGTAATTTTTTTCATCTTCTTGATATTGAAATAATATTAGATAATTGTTTTAATTTTCTAAATAGTCTATCTAGCTGTCTTGTATCTCTAACTTGTATAATCAATATGCAGGTCGCAAAGCCTTCATTAGCTTTCATGTCAATACTTTGAATATATATATTCATAAGAGAAACTTTTTCAGAGATATCCTTTAATAAATGTTTTCTATCAGAGGCAGTTATATTTAATCGAACCATGAACGAGGAATCACTTTTTATATTCCAATCTACATCAATAAATCTATCCTCTGTCTTTAATACAGGCATATTAAGACATTTATTCCTGTGAACTGTAACACCTTTACCTCTTGTTATATATCCAATAATTTCATCTCCAGGGATTGGATTACAACATTTAGCAAAACTAATAAGAGTATTTGATATCCCTCCAACCTTGACACCCTTTGTTTGGCCTCTTGCCTTTTGAATAAATTTTTCAGTAAGTGTTTCATCTTTCTCGGACGGCTCTTCCTCTAGATTAGGAACATACTTTTGAATCAACTCTCTAGCAGTGATATGTCCTTTTGCAACTTCAGAAAATATAAGATTAGGATTGTTGAATCCCATTAAAGTTGGATTTTTTTCTATATCTTCTAAAACTTTTAGTTGCTTTAATCTTCGTAAAGTCTTTTCTAGTACTTCCCTTCCAAGACTAATAGATTTATCATTCTCATTTTTATTAACCCAACGCTTAATATGGCTTTTAGCTTTTGGGGATTTTACAAATTTCAACCAAGCATGACTAGGCGTCTGCTTCTTTGATGTAATAATCTCAACTTTATCTCCACTTTTCAATTCAGTGTTAAGAGGAACCTGCTTGGAATTAATCTTTGCTCCTATACAATGCATCCCTACTTGCGTATGAACCTCAAAGGCAAAATCTATAGGTGTCGACTTAGCTTTTAATTGGACTAAATCTCCTTGAGGAGTAAAAACAAAAATCTCATCTTGGAAAAGGTTGATTTTTAATAATTTAAAAAACTCTTTAGGATTCTTATCTTCGCTCTGTAGATTTTCAATTAATTCTCGAAGCCATTTTATGTGTCTACTAATATCTTTTTCTTTATCTGATGCAGCAAATTTTTTCTCTTTATATGTCCAGTGAGCTGCAATACCAACCTCTGCAGTCATATCCATTTCTCTTGTTCTTATTTGGACCTCTACCATATTCCCAGAATCACCAATTACAGTAGTGTGAATTGACTGATATCCATTCTGTTTTGGAGTGGCTATGTAATCTTTAAATCGATCTTGCATGGGCTTATATATTTGATGGATAACACCTAAGGCCCCATAGCACTCATCAACCTTTTCTACTATAATCCTTATGGCAAATAAATCAAAAATCTCATCAAATTCTTTATCTCTATTTTGCATTTTATCATAAATAGATGCATAATTTTTAGCTCGGCCATAGACATCTGCTCTTATATTTGATTCTAATAATGATTGGGGTAATGGTTTGATAAATTTATCTATATAGGCATTACGCTTTTTTTTAGAGGCGCTGATTTTCTTTTTTAAATCTTTATATGCTTTTGGTTCTAGCGTATTAAGAATAATATCTTCCATCTCAGTTTTAATATTATTCATACCTAACCTATGAGCCAATGGAACGAAAATATCTCTACTCTCTTGAGCGACTCGTCTTTGTTTAATTAATGATAAATGATCAATGGTTCTTAAATTATGTAGTCTATCTGCAAACTTTATAATTATAACTCTAATATCTTTAGCTACAGATAAAAACATCTTCATAAAGTTTTCTGCTTGTTTTTGTTTTCTACTATTAAATTTTATATCAGAAAGCTTTGAAACTCCTTCTACAAGATTGGATATTTCATCACTAAAATGTTCTACCAAGTCATTTTTAGTTATTTCAGTATCCTCTAGAGTATCATGTAATAATCCCGCAATAACAACATCTCTATCCATATTCCACATTGACAATTGAATAGCTACTTCAATACAATGATTAAAATATTCTTCTCCAGATTTTCTTAGCTGCCCCTTATGAGCAGTATATCCAATATCAAATGCCTTCTTGATTAAGGATATATCAATTTGATGATTAGGATTATCTGTATCAAGAGATAAATTATTTAATATAGTCTGGTAACTTTTAAGCTCAGAAGTCTCTGCTCCTGTTATAAGATTTTTAATCTTATTTAATACCATGCTATCTAGGATGGAATAGTGATATCTTGATTGTGGGTACGGTCCACATTATCAAATTTTGCAAAATTTTCAAAAAATGCAATATCTACGGAGCCGGTAGGGCCATTTCTATGTTTAGCAACAATAATTTCAGCTTCACCTTTATCTAACTCATCTTTAGAGTAAACATACTTTCTATATATAAATAAAATAACATCAGCATCTTGCTCTATTGCTCCACTCTCTCTCAAATCAGACATTATAGGTCTGTGCTCAGATCTACTTTCAACCGCTCGTGATAATTGAGAAAGAGCAACAATTGGTATATCTAACTCTTTAGCAAGAGCTTTTAAAGATCTAGAAATAAATGAAATTTCTTGTTGTCTACTTTCGCTTCTGCCCTCTTGATTCAATAACTGTAGATAATCAACAAATAAAATATCTATATCTTTTTCAGATTTTAATTTTCTTGCCTTTGCTCTTAACTCTAGTATATTTAACGAGGCCGAATCGTCTATATATATTGGTGCTTCATGTAGTGAATTTGCTGCTGAAGCCAAATTTTTCCACTCTGTTTTAGGTAATCTTCCAGTTCTAACCAAATGACTATCAACTCTAGCCTCCGCTGTTATTAGTCTTTGAGCTAGCTGTTGATTAGACATCTCAAGACTAAAAATACCTACCTTGTGGTTGTAAGTAACGGCAGAATTTCGAGCAATTGACAGAGCTAATGCTGTTTTCCCCATCGATGGTCTTCCTGCTAATATTATTAAATCTGATTTTTGAAATCCTGATAACATATTATCTAATTGCGTGAAACCAGATGCGATACCAGTTAATGTGCCTTTTTTCTGTTGAGCCCAATCTTCTAAAACTTTTTCAAGTAAAGGAAATACATCGGTGAATTGACTTAGTTGGGATTGCTGAGATATATTAAACAATTTCTGTTCTGCTTTATCTAAAATTTCTCCAACATCTAAATGCTCATCATAAGCATGAAAAGACATTTCTTTAGAAACAGCTATAACAGTTCTAAGAACATATTTTTCTTTTACTATGTTAGCATAGTATTCTACATTCTCGAAGGAGGGAGCCTCATTAGAAAGTCCCGTTATATAGTATGCACCACCAACTTTTTCAAGCTCTTTATTTTTTTTAAGATTATTTATAAGACTAATTGAATCAATAACTTCATTATTTTGAAATAATTGAATGATATTCTTAAAAATAGCTTGATGTTTAGAATCATAAAAAGAGCCATCGACTAATATATTCATTGCTCTTGGGACAGCATCTTTACTTATCAACATTGAACCTAAAACAGCTTTTTCAGCATCAATAGATTGCGGCTCTCTTAAAATCTTATCTTTTGTATTTTTAGTGGCCATATAAACTTATTTATTCCGTTACATACTCCCAATCTAATTCATTACTAAATAGCTCTTCCATTGCAACAATAAGAGGTTTTTCTATATTATGATCTATATCATCAAATTCATCTAGCTGCTCTGTATCCTCTATATCTTGAAATGCCTCTAGTTGAATCGATCTTAATTCTATTATCTGTCTCTGTCTTCTAGCTGCAACGACTATTTTTTCATATAAATCTTCATTATCTGAAAATAATGAACTTATTGATACCCCAGATATTTTCATTTTAAATTTCTCCTAATAGTTTTTTCTATCTTATCAGTTGTTTTTTTCAAATCATCATTAATAAAATGATAATCAAATTTATCTTTATATTCAACCTCTAATTGTAACCTTTTTGTTCTTTGTTTAATTAGGGTTTCAGATTCATGGCCTCTTTCCTTTAGCCTTTTTTGTATTGTTTCAATCTGTTCGTTCAAGTCTTCTCCGGGAGGTTCAATAAATATTGATACTACATCTTCATCAAATTCCTCCATAATCGTACAGCTCCCTTTTACATCTACATCAAGTAACATTACTTTTTTATTATCAATAACATCCTCTAATGGAGCCATTAGTGTTCCATATCTATTCCCATGCACCCATTCATATTCTAATAAATCTCCAAATTTTATTAAGTGATCAAATTTTTCATTTGTAATAAAAATATAATCCTTATCGCGAACTTCACTTCCCCTTTTTTCTCTGGTTGTTACAGAAATCGAAAAAAGCCATTTAGGATTTCTCTTTAAAAGTTCTTTGCAGATTGTAGTTTTACCTGTTCCTGATGGTGCTGACAATATAACTAATTTACCTTTCTTCATAATATATTCTGAATTTGCTCCCTTATTTTTTCAATTTCAGTCTTTACATTTACTACAATATGACTATTCTTAACATTATCTGTTTTAGAACTAATAGTATTAGCTTCTCTTAAAAACTCCTGCAATAAAAAAGTCATTCTTTTACCTTTTTCTACATTCCCTTTGTTTATATATGCTTCAAATATTTTAATATGACTTTGAAGCCTAGTAATTTCTTCATGAATATCTTTTTTTTCCATAATTATTACTATCTCATGCAATAGTCTATTATCATCGAGAATAATTTTTTTATCTTTATCATTAATAATAGATTTGATTTTTTTCTTATAATTATTCAAAGTTTCTTTTTTACTCTGTTTTGTATTTTTGATAATTGAATTTAAATATTTTTTAATTTTATTTAATCTTCTTTTAATATCATTAGTTAAATTTTCGCCTTCTTGCTTTCTCATACTTATTAAATCATTTATTGCATCATTTAAACATCTAGATAAAACTCTTTTATAAGACACATTAGATGGTGCTGATGAGGAATTAATAATATCGGGGAACGATAAAATTTTATTAATTGTTATTTTACTATCAATATTCTCTCTTCTTGATAAATCATTAATAATCTTAAGATATTGATCTAATTTAGTTTCATCTAAACTAATTTTATTTAAACTATCATTTAAAATTTGATAATTAATATTAATTATTATTTTTCCTCTTAATAATTTTTTCCGAATAACATTTAAAATATTATCTTCATCTTCAAAAAACAATCTTGGAATTTTATGGTTGACCTCTAAATATCGACTATTAATAGATTTAATTTCTAAAGATAGTAGAATATCATTATTCTGGATTTCTCTCTTACCATAGCCTGTCATACTCATTAACATAAAAATACCTGTAAATATTTAGTTTAAATTATTAGGGAGGTCTAATAATATGCTAAATTGATGGTTATGTCCAAGAATAATATTATTAAAATTTGGAGTGAAGCTATAAGAAAAATTTCTATTTTTATGATTAAAACTAAATCCTAATGATAATGAATTAATTGAAGAGTATCCAACTTGAAGTTTTATTTTTTCAAAACTACTATTTTCATAGCCAGCTTTATAAGATAAGTTGAATAAATTATTATCTGAATTTGATGGAGATGCAGAGACTTCACTAATAATAAGATGTCTTCTATTAGAATATGAAAATAATGAAGACAAACCTGGATAAAGGGTGTAGGCTTCGCCAGTATCCCATTTATTAACTGATACTAAATTATTAATAGATACCCCCAACATTATATTATCTGAAAAAAATCTATTCAATCCTACATCAATAGAGAAACCAAATGAATTATATTTTAAAAGTGATGTATGGAATGGCTTTATTTTGATTCCTATATCACCCACTTTAGAATTATATGAATATAAAAAAACAATCGCAGTTTGTTTATCTGAATAAGAGCTGATATTATTATAATTAATATCACTTTGATTAATGTCATATCCTAGATCTAGCCACGCGTCTTCTGTATTAGGTATATCATCTATCTGTTTATGTAATAAAGAAACGCCTAATTTTGATTTTTTAAATCCTAAGATTATTCTAGATATCTGAAAATAGTTAATAACACCTGAATAGGATTGTCCGTAAGAGAATAGTGTCTTCCCTTTTTTATGATATTCATTTAAAGAATAAATCTTATCAATGGACATCGATTCTAAGGATGCGATTCCTCCTAATGAATTTGTCCTTGCATCAATTGATAAAGAAAAAATCTCAAATTCATAATCTGTATACTCTGCTGATAAAAGAAGTGATGCAGATAAAAAGAGAGTAAATTTCAAATTAATAATTTTATTCAACATCATCAATTAACTCATTTAACTTAATTAGTGCTTCAAATGGAGTAAGATTATTTACATCAATCAATTTTAATTTTTCTATAATTTCATTATTCATTTTCAAATCATCATTATTACTATTTTGAACTATCTCGTAATTAATAGATAACTCCTCTTTAGATAAATTATTTAAAATCGCAGATGCTCTTTTAAGAACAGATTTAGGAATTCCTGCCATTTTAGCAACGTGGATACCATAGCTTTTATTTGTTCCGCCCTTAATTATTTTCCTTAGGAAGATAACACTACCATCATGCTCTTTAACATCTACGCTGTAATTATTAGCTCTAATAAGCTTATTTGCTAAATCAATGAGTTCATGATAATGAGTTGCAAATAAGGTTATTGGTAAATATTTAGAATCATGTAAATGTTCAGTTATTGCCCAAGCTATTGATAAGCCATCGTAGGTTGAGGTCCCTCTACCTATCTCATCTAATAATATCAAACTTTTATCTGTTAAATTATTTAGAATATTAGCAGTTTCATTCATTTCAACTAAGAATGTTGACTCTCCGGATGCTAAATTATCGGATGCTCCTACTCTTGTAAATAATCTATCTATTATTGAAATATCAGCTTTTTTACAAGGGACATAAAATCCTGATTGAGCTAATATAACTATTATTCCAATTTGCCTTAGAAAAGTACTTTTACCAGACATATTAGGACCAGTAATTATTGAAATCTGACTCTTATTTTTACTTACATTTAAAGAATTATCAATAAAATCTTCTTCAATATTTAATAGATGCTCTACTACCGGGTGACGTGCTCCTTTCATTGATAATGATTTTTTATTATTTAGATTAGGTCGCACATAATTTCTTTTTTCAGAAATTATTGAAATTGATGTAGCTACATCAATCATGGATATTATTTTTGCATTATGTGTAATTTCTTTAACTTTTTTCAAAATTTCAGATCTTAAATCATTTAATATTTCCAGCTCAATTTTAATTATATTTTCTTGGGCAGATAATATTTTATTCTCATATTCCTTTAATTCTTCGGTGAAATATCTTTCAGCATTTGTTAAAGTTTGCTTCCTTATAAAAAAATCAGGCACTTTATCAATATTCCCTTTGGATACCTCTATATAATATCCAAATACTCTATTATACCCCACTTTAATTTTATTGATTTTAGTCTTGCTCTCAATATCCCTCTGGTAATCAACTAACCATTGTGTGGCATTACTCGATATTTCTCTGTACTCATCTAATTCTTTATTAATATTATCCTTAATAAATCCACCTTTTAAATAATTTGAAGGAGAATCTTCTATTATAGTTGATAATATTTTATCAATGATAGAGTTTGTATTTTTTTTTGATTTAATTAATTTTTCATTCTTTTTTAATTTTTTCTTATGGATTCTATCTTGTATATCTCCTAAAATGTTAAGTGAATAAGCTAAGCTTAAGATTTCTCTTGGATTTGATTTATTTGCTGAAATTTTAGATATAATTCTTTCAATATCAGAACAATCACTCATTAATTTGATAATTGAATCTCTAATATTATAATTAGATGAAAATTCTTCAATTCTATCTAATCTATCATTAATATCTTGAATTTTAGTTAAAGGTTGTAAGAGCCAATTTTTTAGTAATCTACTTCCACCTGAAGATACTGTTCTATCTATAACACCAATTAAAGTTGCCTTACTATCATTTGAAGATAATGAGTTAAATATCTCAAGATTTTTAATAGTATAGGAATCAAGAATCATAGTATCATTGATCGATATTTTTTTATATGATGTAATATGATAGCTCTTTTGTTTATAATTACTATTAACATAATTAAGGGCAAAAGCAGCAGATTTGACTAAAGCCCCATCATTCTCAATACCAAATCCTTTCAATGAATGTACTTCAAAATGTTCCTTCAAATAATCATCAGCAATCTTAATATCAAGATACCAATTTTCTACTCTAGTAATCATAGTATCAAGATTCTCAAGAAATCTATTATAATCTTCATACTGAGAATTTGCTATAATTAGCTCATTAATTCTATATTGCTTGATAATATTTTTAATATCATTGATTTTTGAAATATATCCAAAAAATTCACCTGTTGAAAAATCTAAAATAGATATAGCAACCATTGATTTTTCAAAAACAATAGCTCCTAAATAGTTATTTTCTCCTTGATCTAAATAATTATTTGATAACGAAGCTCCTGGAGAAACTATTTCTGTAACTTCTCTTTTTACAATACCCTTTGATGTCTTAGGGTCCTCAACTTGTTCACATATAGCAACTCTATGGCCCATTTTTAACAATTTATGTAAATATTGATCTAATGCATGATATGGGAAACCTGCAAGAGGAACTTCAGAGGCTGCACCATTAGATCTCTTAGTTAAAGTTATACCTAAAATTTTAGAACTTATTTTTGCATCTTCTTCAAAAGTTTCATAAAAATCTCCCATTCTAAAAAGTAATATTGAATTAGGATGTTTCTTCTTTGCTTCCCAAAATTGTCTCATTACTGGCGTCCCCTTATCTGTTTTACTCATTATAGCTCCTAGACAATTTTCTTGAATTTTCAGATCTATATGTAAAATTTATTTTATCTAGATACTCTAGAAGAGGTACTGCCAGCTTTCTTGTTGTTTGAGAAATCTCTTTGAATTCAGGTATAGT
>CEVA01043001.1_pt1 | contig 10759 bp, 8 predicted proteins | sample 361521 | NCBI WGS metagenome assembly CEVA01 (sample SAMEA2622823, study PRJEB7988) | marine metagenome | isolation source: saline water (ENVO:00002010), including | reverse complement strand
TTTTTTATTATTGGTTAATCACATCATCTATACTACGCTTAGTTTCGTCAGAGAGTTTTTGAGCAGATGACACCGTTAGTATACCTACCAGAGTAGCAGTAGTTATACCACATATTAACAAGGTTGTTGTGGCTCCTATACCTTCAGTCATAGTTCCCATCATTAATCCACCAATTGCGCTGGATCCCCAACTTAATTGGTGGATACTCATGACCCTTCCTCTAAACTTATCGGACACCAGGCTTTGGACAAGAGTATTATTAATGGTTCCAAACACTACGCTTAATCCACCAATTAATCCGATTGCAGCAATGGATCCTGGGAACCAACTTATTTGAGAAAATACAGCGAGACAGAGGCCAAATCCTATACCAGTAGATATCTGAGTTGGGATAGAGTTTTTTACATTACCAAAATATGCAAGCATCACCATACCCAATAAACCTCCGATTCCGGAACTAAGCTGCAGATTTAAAAAGTATTGGACATTACCTTTAGCAATTATTGGTAAAAGTGTTCCAAATGAGGATCCGAATATCCCTGTTGTTATCCCAGTTAGTATAAGAATCAATATTGGTTTATTTTCAAATATGTAGCGTAGTCCATTCAGCAAGTCTTCTATGGGTCGTATATTTCCTTTTATATAGACCTGTTTGATGGGTTTCATACGGAGCAACATGAAGACTGTTCCGATGTATGATGCCCCCACCAAAAAAAATAGACCTTCAATACCGAATATTCCTATTATTGGTCCGGATATGGAAGGTCCAATAACATTAGCTCCACCCATTAAGAATGAGTACATGACTATGGCATTTAAAAGGTGCTTTGCAGGTACTAAATTAGGTACTATAGCCTGTCTGCTAGGTATGTCGAATGCTACAAGAATCCCATATGTCGTAGATAAAAATATGAGGTGCCAGGGTTGTATCAAGTCATAATGAATTATTACCGCTGTGATCAGTGCTAAAACGGCAAATGTTGCACGACTATAAGTTACAAGTTTTAGGCGGTTGATCCTGTCTGCTAATACGCCCCCCCACATAGATAACAGAAGCATCGGCCCTGAACTAGATAAGGTAAGTAGTCCCAGCATAAATCCAGATCCAGTCATGCTATGCATAAGCCATAGGTGCCCAGCTAAAAGAGCCCATATTCCAATATTTGAAAATGCGGCTCCTATCCAAAATAGGCGGTATTCTCTGTATTTCAGGGAGGTAAACATGCCTTATACATGATATGACAATTATGAATAAATGGCAGATTATAGATCCTTAACATATATTACTAATATTACAACTTGATTGGGTTAGCTGAAGTACCTTATTGCACTGATTGACCCTAGATATGACTCAGTGTTACACTCTGCGCTGTTTCGTCGGGCTTTCAGCTTGGTGTGTTCGCGTTATTCTGTGACGATTTTATTGCAGTATATGTACATGCCACTTGCAGTAAAATTCTAGATAGGAGATTAAATATCTTATGGCCTATAGGCTTGCTGTAGACGTTGGTGGTACATTTACGGATCTGGCGTTATATAATACTGATACAGGTACCATTGAATTTGGTAAAACCCCTTCCACGCCAACCAACCAGGCAATAGGTGTTACAAATGGAATTAATGATCTCGTAAAACAGTATAAATTCCAGGCAAAATCTATCAATTACCTGATTCACGGCACTACAGTTGCGACCAATGTTTTACTTCAGCGTTCTGGCGCACGTACAGCTCTTATAGTCACTAAGGGGTTTAGGGATGTACTGCAGATAGCTAGACAAGACAGACCTCATTTATACGACTGGCGTGAGCGTCGTCTACCTCCTTTAGTTCCTCGCAATCTAAGATTTGAAGTAGATGAACGTGTGAGATATACGGGTGAAATCTTAACTCCCCTAGATAAAGATGATGTTCGTTCGGTGATTGCTGAGCTTAGAGGCATGGATGTAGAGGCAGTGGCGGTATGTTTGTTACATTCTTACGCTAATCCTGAACACGAAAAATTTATTGGTGATGCACTGAATGATGGGCTACCTGGTATTCCAATATCTCTGTCACACGAAGTCTTACCTGAATTTAAAGAGTACGAACGGATGAGTACGACAACAATTAATGCTTATGTCTCCCCCAGTATGGGTCTCTACTTAGATGGTCTTCGCAAGAGAGTTTCTGAAATGGGTGTTTCATCCGAGGTATACCTCATGCAATCGAATGGAGGCACAACTTCAGCTCAAGTTGCTATTGATAAACCAATTCACACGATTCTTTCTGGTCCAGCTGCTGGTGTCATAGGAAGTGTTGCTTTGTCTAATGCGGCAGGGGAATTAAATACCATTTCAGTTGACATGGGCGGTACTAGCTTCGATGTCTGTCTGTCGTATCAGGGTGAAGTACGGCGTTCCAAGGAGAGCGAGATAGATAATTTGCCCATAAAGGTTCCAATGGTTGATATACATACCCTTGGTGCCGGCGGTGGAAGTATAGCCTGGGTGGATCCTGGTGGGGCACTTAGAGTTGGACCTCAGAGTGCTGGAGCAGACCCTGGCCCCGCCGCATACGGTAAGGGAGGTAAGGAAGCTACCGTAACTGATGCAAATTTGGTTCTTGGAAGATTGAACTCGGACAGTTTCTTAGGTGGTCGTATGGCTCTTGATATCGCTCTCGCAAAAGATGCAATCATGTCAAAGATAGCGGATCCTCTCAGTTTAAGTTTGTATGAGGCCGCAGAAGGCATTGTACGAGTGGTTAATGCGAGTATGATGAAAGGCATAAGAGTTGTTTCTGTAGCTAAAGGTTATGACCCCAGAGAGTTTAGCTTAATTGCGTTTGGAGGAGCTGGTCCTCTTCATGCTGGTGAACTTGCTACAGAACTTGATATGCCTAAAGTACTGGTTCCTCTAGCTCCGGGAGTGACTTCGGCAGTTGGTTTATTGATGGCAGATTTAAGACATGATTATGTCAGAACCGTTTTGAAAGGTGGAGACAGTGTAACTACGGGTGAATTAAATTCTTTGTTTTATGATATGGAGAATGACGCGATTTCTCAGATGAAGGGTGAAGGTTTTGGTTCAGGAGAGATTACCCTATTGAGAGTTGCAGACATAAGGTATGTTGGACAAGGATACGAATTTGAAATTCCAGTAGGTAATGACAAAATAGGAAGCGATCAACTCAAGGATATTTTTGAAAGATTCCATGATGCTCATAAAGGGTTATACGGTTATTCAAATCCTGAAAATCCAGTGGAGATTGTAAATATCAGGTTGGTGGCACTGGCAGAAACGTCAAGACCTGATTTAAGTCCAAAACGAATAGAGAATGCAACAGATCCTTCTAAAGCCGTTGTTGATCAGCGACCAGTGGTGTTCAGTGGAGATGCTGTTTCAACAGGAATATACGATAGAACTCGATTGGCGCCTGGTGATCTTATAAATGGACCGGCAGTTATAGAGCAGTTAGATTCCACAACCGTAGTATGGCCGCATCAGACTGCCCGGGTTGATGAGTACTCAAATCTTATATTGGAGGCAATCTGAAGTGAAAACTAAAGCGGTAGATCCCGTTACATTAGAGGTGATGAGAAATGCCTTCTATTCAATAGCAGATGAAATGATTGCTGCTTTAATAAGAGCAAGTTACTCTACCAATATAAAAGATCGAAGGGATACTTCGTGTGCTATATACACTGGTACGGGTGAAGTAGTAGTAGTTGCTCAAAGTGAAATTGGCACACCATTACATCTGGGGACCATGCATTCGGCAGTATTGTCAGCTATGGAGGTTTACCCATTTGATAAGTTGGAGCCTGGTGATGCAATTGCTTACAATTCCCCATATCCAGCTGGTCCGGGTCATCTTAACGATCTTTGTCTTATATCGCCAATTTTCTATAAAGGTGACCTAATAGCGATTACAGCTAATCAGGCTCATCATGTGGACATGGGTGGGTTTGCGCCTGGATCAATGCCATTTGGTGTGCGGGAAATATATCAGGAAGGACTTCAGATACCTCCTGTCAAACTTTTTAGAAATGGAGAGATTGATCCTGAATTATGGGCAATAATTGCTGAAAATGTTAGACCAAGAGTTGAAGTTAGAGGAGACCTGTTAGCCCAGTTTGCAGCGAATACTGTTGGTTCAAGAAGGTTGGGTGAAATAGCTGATAAATATGGCATGGAAACGGTCAGTATGTACTTGGACGAGATGCTTAATTATTCTGAGCGCCGAATGCGTGCAGCCTTGGCATCGATTCCAAAGGGGAAATACTATTATGAAGATGTAATGGAAGGGGATGGTGTAACTGAAGATTTTTATACTATACGGGTAACGGTGGAAGCTAATGGAGAAACAGTTAAGGCAGATTTTACTGAGAGTGATGATGCATGCCTTGGTCCCTTAAATTGTCGTTGGCCATCAGTAGCAGCTAGTGTGTATTACGTCTTGAAAGGAGCACTTGACCCTGAACTTCCGCCAAATGCTGGTGCTTACAGGCCAGTAGAAGTTGAGGTACGTAAAGGGAGTTTATTATCTGCTGAATATCCTCAAGCCGTTTGTAACGCCAATATAGTAACTACTCAACGAATTGTAGATGCTCTCCTAGGAGCGTTATCCCAGGCGATTCCGGATAAAGTGCAAGCAGCCTCTTCCGGGACTATGAATTTACTGAATATTGGTGGTGTAGACCCACGCAGTGGCACGTATTACAACTATATAGAGACCTACGCTGGAGGCCAGGGTGCTAATCCTGATGATGATGGAATGGATGCCGTACAAAATCATATGACTAATACTCGCAATGCTCCAGTGGAATCTATAGAAACTGCCTATCCATTAATAGTAGAAGCATATGAACTCATTCCGCACTCAGAAGGGCCTGGTAGAAATAGAGGCGGAGTTGGTCTCAGGCGAAAGGTTAAAGTTGAAGCAGATGAGGTTCAAATAACACTCAGTTCTGATAGAGCAAAAATTCAGCCATGGGGTCTTTTTGGTGGGTCGCCTGCCGCTACTTCTAGCTGCACTATAATTTCTCCCGACGGTAAGTCTGAACGTCTAAGGTCTAAAGTTACCACTAGGGTGGAAAAAGATCACGTCATAGTTAACGAGACATCAGGAGGTGGAGGGTGGGGTCCATCTAATGAGCGTGACCCTGAACTGATTAGGCGGGATGTTGTAGCCGGTTTGGTATCTATTCAGAGAGCCAAAGACGATTATTCAGTTGTTATTGAGGGTAGTACTTTCGATATTAATTGGGGAGAAACAGAGCGTTTACGCGGAGGCCATTAATGTTTGGATGGAAGTCGCTATCATTTTCCCTGATGATTAGCGGGCTTTTTACACTCTCTTGTGGATCCGGGGATGTACTGTTTTCTGAATCCCACCCTTCATGGTCTAGTGATGGCCAGAATATATCCTTTTCCTCCAGAGGAGACATATATGTTTCAGGAATAGATATGTTCGATTCGATAAATATAACAAACAGCGAAGATTCAGATTTTGAACCAGTTTGGGCTCCCAATGGATCATTGATTGCCTATCAAACACACGGCCAGTATGGTCCTGAAATAAATTTAATAAGTCAGGATGGTCTTACGAAAACTAATCTGTCGAGTATTCCGGCTGAATATTATGGTTTAGTTTGGTCTCCAAGCAGTGACATGCTGGCTTTTTCTTCTGATAGGGCAGGTTGGAAATCTGAATTAGCTCAAGGTGCCTTGGGAGCAATGGAGATATATGTCAGTTTCATCGATGGAAAAGGTGATATCCAATTGACCTTTGATAATGCAATAGCTACAAACCCAACTTGGTCTCCTGACGGTTCCAGGGTGGCTTTTCAATCTAATAAGGACGGAGATTTTGAGATATACCAGATATCTATTGATGGAACAGGGTTAAAACAACTTACAGATAATACATGGCCGGATCTATCTCCTTCGTGGTCACCCGATGGTAGTCAGATAGCTTTTGTTTCTAGTAGACCTAAGACTGACTTCCAGACAGATGTCACTACGGGATTGGACCTGTATTTGATGCAAGAAGATGGTACACGTCAGTTTGCTATTACTAATGTTCCTTACATAAATTTCACAAATCCATCTTGGTCACCCGATAGTAAATTTCTGGTATTTGACGGTCGATACTCTACGGGGGTTTTTGACCAGCATGGTATAGGAATGAAAGGGATTAACGAAATATATGTTATGGGAATGTATGACCAGTATGAGTATTGGCGTGTTACAGAAAATAAAACTAACAATCCTGACTTGCACGGTGGTCCTGTTTGGGCACCTGATAGTAAGACTATAGCTTTTCATTCAGGCAAATCAGGGATCACTCAGATAAATACGGCTCAAATTATCGGTGAACAGTATGAGATATGCAAAATTTATGAAGAAGAAACATGCCGTTGAAAAAGGATTAGAAAACATGCTTATATTTGATGGTGATTACCCGATGGCATTTGGAGGATATTTCTTAGGGAGGGATCTAACACTTCCTATAGATAAAGTTAGAAAGTCAAAAACCTTTCCAGGGTTTAGGAGTTCGGTAGATTCTACGGCTTGGAATGCTGAGGATACTATGGCTTCTCTTCCTGAAATGCGACGTGCTGGAATTGCGGGTGCACTGGTCAAGATTGTCGCATGTATATATAGAGATGATCCTATACCTCATGGAGATGTAGTGAATAGAGATCACGCATATGTTTCAGGTAAGGCTCAGCTAAATTATTACCGTATCTTGGAAGCTCGAGGTGAAATGAAATCATTGCAAACTAATATCGAATTCGCAGACCATTTTGCAGTGTGGCAGAATTCCAGCGATTATTCTACTCTTCCGGTCGGGTTTGTTTTGGGGCTAGAGGGAGCTGACCCAATACATTGGCCCGGGCAGGTTCATGAATGGTGGGAAGATGGAGTTAGAGTAATCAGTTTGTCTCATTACGGATTGAGCAATTACTCTCATGGGACCGGTACAGGAACGGAAGGAGGTCTTACGCCGGATGGATTCAAGCTACTCAGGGAAATGGAATCCGCGGGCATGATACTTGATGTCACTCACACCTCAGACGAATCAGTCCGTCAAGAACTCGAAGTTTTTAATGGACCGGTGCTGGCCAGCCACCAGAATGCACGGGTAATTTCTCCAGGAGAACGGCAAATGCCTGACGAATTACTAAAGGAAATCATATCTAGAGGGGCTGTTATAGGCCACTCAATGGATACTTGGATGCTCAGAAAAGTAGGTGTAGATTGGGCGAATATACCATCTAGGAGGAGTGTTTTCCCAAGCAGTGAGGTCACTCTGGAAGATGTTGCTGATCATGTGGATCACATATCTCAACTATCAGGCAATTCTTTGCACAGTGCGATAGGAGGGGATACTGATGGTCAGGGAGGTAGGGACGGAGCACCACATGATGTAGATACCGTTGCTGACTATCGCAAATTGATAGAAGTCTTAGAAAAACGTGGTTACAGTGCTGAGGATATTGAGAATGTTATGTTTAAGAACTGGCAGAGGTTTTTTGAGAAGTGGTTGCCAAATTCTATTTAATTGAACATTACATAGTTCAGTGTCCCGATATACAAAATAAGCTATGAGCTACTATTTAATGGCTATAGGTCTAGAGGACAAAAATTCTTATTAGGAAGTGATGTCTATTATGGTGCCCAGATTCAAGTATTTAATGGTAGATGGGGAGATAGTTCCATATGAAGAAGCCAAAATACATATCCTGACTCCGGCCGTACGCTATGGGGCAACTGCATTCGAGGGTATACGTGCATATTGGAACAAAGGCCAAAGACAGCTTTATCTTTTTCGATGCATGGAGCATTTTGAGAGACTTTTGCAATCAGCCAAATTGATGGGTATGGAAAATTGCTCGTACCAACCTCAGTCATTAATCGAAATCAGTATCGATCTATTAAGGAAAAACTCAGTTAAAGAAGATGTTCACATAAGACCATGTCTTTTTGTCAGTGGTGAAGGATCCATCCAGGCATCTGGTCCAGTTAGTTTTGGGATTGGCATAGCACCTGCGGGGACAGTTCTGCCTAAGGGTGGATGGAAACAGAAACCGTTTAGAATGGCAGTTAGCTCATGGCGGCGTATTGAGGACAACAGTATGCCACCTCGGATAAAAGTTGCGGCTAATTATCAGAATGCCCGGATGGCTCTACTCCAGGCTGAATATGATGGATACGATGGTGTTGTATTACTGGATGCTATGGGGCATGTCACGGAGGAAGCTCGTGCTTGCGTGTTTCTCGTGATTGATGGCGTTCTAGTCACTCCTCAGGTTAGCAATGATATTTTAGATAGTATTACTCGTGCATCTGTCATAAAGATTTTTACAGATGTTTATGGGATTGATGTCGTAGAAAGGGATGTTGATAGAACAGAATTATATTTGGCCGATGAAATATTTTTAGCGGGCACTGCTTTAGGCATAACGCCAGTTGGATTGGTAGACCGTATAACCGTAAGTGATGCAATTCCAGGCAGAATTACGACAGACGTAGATAAAGTATATTCGGATGTTGCAAGAGGGTCTGTTGATAGCTACGCTGAATGGAGGACTCCAGTTTATAATTAGTATTCCCAAATGTGGATTCTCTGATTACCAGATGGTATATCCTCCATCTATAACCATATTTTGTCCGGTTAAGAAAGAAGATGCATCCGATACTAAATACAGTAGTGCCCCTTGTAAATCTTCAACTTCCCCTAGTCGACCCATAGGTGTCTCTTCAGCCCATACTTTGTGAAATTTCTTAAGGTGTGGCAATTGAATTGAAGGAGTATTCATGTATCCTGGACTTATCGAATTAACCCTTATTCCTTCGGACGCCCATTCCGCAGCTAAGCAGCGAGTTAGGTGAATCACTCCAGCCTTGGCTGTATTGTAACCTGATGTAGGGCGTCCCTTGTTGACTATTAGTCCAGACATTGATGCGGTATTAACTATATTTCCGTACTTGACTGGCAGCATGGCTTTAGCTTCCGATTGAGCACTCATCATTATACTTTTAAGGGTTAGGTTCATCGCCATATCCCATGACTCTTCAGTATAGTCCACCGCTTTTACAGGGACACTGCCTCCCACGTTGTTAACCCCAATATCTAGTTTTCCCCATTCAGACACTACTATTTCAACCATGCGCTCCGTGTCTTTGGGATTAGTAACATCAGCTTCAACGCTTATAGAACGTCTTCCCATATCGGATATTTCATTAGAAGTGCTTTTAGCTTTATCTGGATCTATATCTACTATTGCAACATCTGAACCCGCTTCTGCCAGAGCAATAGCATAACTACGACCTATGCCCTGTCCCGCACCGGTTACAAGAGACGATTTTCCGTCTAGTTTAAATCTATTTAAAACGTTCATTTGTTTATTATCCCAGAGACGGTGATACTAAAAGTCGAAAAATATCCTTTTGGGGTTCCAGCATTTTTTTGAAACCTATATCTAGCACGTCGTCTAATCCAATGATGCCTGAAATTAATGGCTTAGTTTTAAGTTGACCGTTGGAGAGTAGCTTTACTACTTCTTCAACATCATCTTTTGTATATGAATTACAACCAATTATTTCCTTCTCTGTGGTAACTATACTGTTGAAGTCTAGATTAGTTGTGTCTATATATATGGCTACAACAACCACTCTTCCACCTTCTCGTACAAATTTTATACAATTTTTTGGAGTATCAGATGTTCCTGCTGCATCGATTACCACATCAGGTCCGGGTCCATTTGATATGTCCTTAAGTCTAGTTTCAATATGGGGGTCATCTGCTAGTATAGTTTCATCTGCATTTAGTTCAGCAGCAGTTTTCAGACTTAATTGTCTAGTGTCTATAGCGATTACCTTTGCTCCCCTAGATTTAGCTATTTGCATGGCTAGTATTCCGACAGTACCTGTCCCTACCACAGCCACTGTGTTTCCGGCGGTTACCATACCTTTATCAACGGCATGAGCAGCAACAGCAGCAGGTTCCGTTAATGCAGCTTCTAGGCTTGGTACATTATTTGGCAGAGGGATTATGTGTGATATTGGCCAGGATATAAATTCTGCTAATCCTCCATTTGCTGCAAAACCAACACTGCCGGAGACAGGACATTGTTGTGGATTCCCAGATTTGCACCAATTGCATTTCTTACAACTTAGAATTCCATTTATTACGACTCGTTGGCCAGGTGTAATTTCAGTGTGAGTGTTGTATGTTTCTACTACTGTACCAGTGAGTTCATGTCCGATTACTATTGGAGTTGAAATACCTGTTAATGGATGAGGCGGTGTTGATGATATAGCGTTTGGTCCATAAAGGTACTCTTCGATGTCCGTGGCACAAATACCACAATAATCTACGCGAATTTTAGCTTCACCGTTTTTAAGAATGGGCTCATCAATTTCTTCAATCCTAATGTCTCTATTTCCGTAATATAATGTCCCTTTCATGCTTTTGTTCTCCCTTAAGGTATCAGTGTTAGGACTGAGTAGCTAGATACTATCTTAATTATGCTTGAGTGAATACTCCAATGCCTGTTCTTGTTTTCCTGAATGTTAAGTGATTCTTGTCTAGATTTACGATTACGTTTTCAAATTTTGATTGACGTCACCAGGAGATTGTGGTAACAACCTAATATTATTCTGAGAATTATCATTTACTTTGTATTTTAAGTAATAAAATATACAAATTAGGACAAGAGGTGATACATGGATTTGATATTGACTGGGTGTGAATGGGCTGGCAAGCATA
>CEVA01242472.1_pt1 | contig 10771 bp, 13 predicted proteins | sample 361521 | NCBI WGS metagenome assembly CEVA01 (sample SAMEA2622823, study PRJEB7988) | marine metagenome | isolation source: saline water (ENVO:00002010), including | reverse complement strand
TGCTTGTTTTGAGGAACTGACGAGGATCGATTCCGAAAAGGTAGAAGGGACAGAAGTATGAAATCGTTTGGGGCATTATTTCTAATCGTTATCACCGGCCTAACTACTTCCTGGTATTCTTTGTTGGTTGTAACCGCCGACAAACTGGGTCCTGGCAATCTCAATTCTTCCGTGAGTTTCGCCGGGGAAGATATAGTAGTTCATGCCGATGAAGGGCTCGCTGCTCGAGGAAAGGATGTATACCTGGAAATGGGTTGCGCCCTCTGTCACACTCAGCAGGTGCGTCGTCCAGGGTATGGCGGAGATCTCGACCGGGAATGGGGTTCCCGTCAAGCTGTTCCAAGGGATTACTTACTACAGAAAAATGTAATTTTGGGCAACAAGCGCCAGGGTCCTGATTTGAGTAACGTCGGTGCGCGCCATGATGCCACCTGGCTTTACGTACATCTGTTTAGGCCTGGAATTAATTCCGAGGTTACAACGATGCCGGACTACTCCTTTCTATTCGAAAAGAAGGAACTCGATATAACACCCAGTTCGAACGCGCTTCAATTGGCAGGGAATGATACCATCGAAGAAGGGTATGAAATCGTTCCCACTAAGGATGCGGAAGCACTCGTTGCATACTTGCAAAGTTTAAACCTCGATTACGATTTACCGGAGTCAAGAAGGGTCCGATGATGTCCGACAACCAATCCATTTCAAATCCAACCAATACCATGGAGGATGCCAATCTGGCCGCTATCCATGAGCAGGCTACTGCGGATTCATCTCAGGCGGTCGGTTGGGTGGCTATCATTGTATTTGTGACGGTGGCTGTCATATATCTCGGCAGGTACGGAGGGGGTTTTGACTCTCATGAGTATCTGGAATCTGCGAGAATTGCTGAGGAAATCGCATCCCTTGGTGGAGGACCCGTCGACGCAGGCGAAGAAATTGAGGTCGTGGTTGATCCCATGAAGGCTGGAGAAAGGGTATATCAGATGACCTGTATTGCCTGTCATCAGCCCGATGGAATGGGTAATGACATTAATCAATTCCCGCCACTGGCAGAGTCGGAATGGGTTATCAAAGATCCGGCCCTGCTGGCTCGCATAGTCCTTCATGGATTACAAGGGCCTATCGAGGTGAAAGGTAAAGAGTATCAATCGATAATGGCACCATTGGGAATAGCGCTTAGCGATGATGACATAGCAAACGTGCTTACTTATGTGCGGCAGTCATTTGGAAACAGCGCTGACGCTGTTGATGCTTCGGTTGTTGCTGCTGCACGAACTGAGCACGAAGGCAGAACGGTTATGTGGACCGTTGAGGAGCTGGAACCCTGGATGGGGCAATAACCTTCGATTTACTACTCCTTCCCCATTTCTATGGACCGAAGCTTGGCTTCTCGTACCGTTTGGTGAATGAGATCGCGGAAATTGCCATCAGCCATCGCTTGTAGGCCGGCTGCCGTGGTTCCCCCTTTTGATGTGACTTGATTGCGGAGCTCTTCTGGAGGGTCATCGGCTTGTTTCGCTAATGCTGCTGCACCAAGCACAGTTTGCTTTGCAGATTTCAGGGCCAGGTAGGGAGTAAGCCCTTCCTTTTCACCGGCTTCGGCAAGTGCAGCGATCATTTCGAAAACGTAAGCCGGGCCGCTCCCCGAAACGGCTGTGTGCACATCCATAAGGGCCTCTTCAATTTCTATCACCTCACCGAGACTGCCGAGGATTGCCATGAGTGCCTCACGGTCTGAATTCTCTAATTGATTCCTGCTGCAATAGGCAGTCAACCCTTCGCCGATACGCCCAGGTGTATTCGGCATGGTTCTGACCAAAATGCCTGCGTTTGGGATGTGTTTTTTAAGCTTTTCCAGAGAAGTCCCCGCCAGGATGGATAACACTAGCCGATTATTAATCTCAGCTATCTGAGCTGCTTGGGTTTCCAATTGTTGTGGCTTGAAGGCCAGGACTAAAATGTCGCTTGCCGCTATCAGATCGCTGGATGAATTACCGCAGGTGTTGGCTCCGGTTTCTTTGGCAAAGGCTCCGGCTCCTCTACCAAATTCGCTGATACAATACAGTTGTTGGGGTTTGACGACCTGTTTGTTGAGCAGGCGCCGCATCATGGCGCTGGCCATGTTGCCACTTCCCCAAAAGCCGATCTTAGACGAGATTCTCATGCTGCGCTCGAATGGGATGATACATGATGGATGTAGTTGCTTTGCCATCCGGATTGAGCATGACTTCGATGTCACCTACCAAGGATCGAATGGATTCTCGGGGTACAGTAAGTCCCATTCCGGCGCCCAAGCCAGCTTTAATCATTACGAATGGTTCAAAAATATTGTTTCGAATATCTTCCGGAACGCCTTTCCCACTGTCGATGGCCTGAACTCTAAGCATGCCAACTCCTTCCCGGGAAACGTCGTCGGTTTTAACCTCAATCGTTGGATCCCCACATTGAAAGCGGTGATAACTTTCCAAAGCGTTTTCGAGCAGCTTCGCGTTCACGGGTTGGTCGTCAACCACTAAGATCTTGGGCTTTATCTTCACCTGGAATTCAGAGTTTTTATAATAGGGGTGCAAGGGTTAACCTTTGGTTGTTTGTTTTGTCTATTAAAAACCGAGATTTAAAAGTCTTCTTACAAACAAAGGGGTTTTACGTACTGTTGATTATAAAAATTCTACGAATACCCGTATTTTTTGAGATCTTGCAGGCAGCTATCGTGTAAATTTCATAGACCCTTCGTCCTCGATCTCAACTTTCAGTCAATCACCCAGGTTCCGGTAAGCAAATCGTGAACAGTTCGTTTTTCCGGCTGTACAAATACCCACAGAAAAGTGATCCACAGTAAGGGGAGGAAAAGTATCAAAAACACTGTTTTTAGCCATGCTCTCATTAATAGGACACCCATGTTTAATGGTTGGTCCAGACTTCGCTTGACAGCTGTAATTCGGAAGATCTTTTTGCCCAAGGAGCTCCCCTTCAGTGTCCACTCACTCAGGAAGAAATAAAAAAAGAAAATTTTATAAAAGATCATCTGGCTTGCCAGGACCATATTTCTCAAACGGGGGTTTTCCAGTATTTCGCTAGCCAGATCAGTATCCCTAAAAAAGTTACCCTCAGACTTATTTGCATATTCATAGAGTATGGACTGGGTGTCGGGAAAGTAAACGGGGATCAGGATGGTTAAGATAATCGCCAATGACAACAAACCGGCCACAACCACATCAGCAGCTCCCGCAAGGAACCGTACCCAAATCGGAGTGGGCCCCACTTGAATGACTGCATTTACGGGGATGGGGGGTGGAGCAGCACTCGGTTGTTCCATTTTAGGTTATTCCTTACTGGCCTTGAATGCCTGCAATGTGTTTTGCATCAACATAGCTACCGTCATTGGACCGACGCCTCCGGGAACCGGGGTTATGGCTGATACAATTTCGGAGGCTGCCTCAAAGTCCACATCGCCTACCAGGCGATAGCCTCTCTTTCGTGAAGTGTCCTCAATACGGTTGATGCCGACATCGATGACTACGGATCCCGGTTTCAGCATATCAACTGTTACGAAATGGGCTCGTCCAATAGCCGCCACAAGAATGTCAGCCTGTCTGGTAATGGAAGCGATATCCTTGGTGCGGGAATGACACACCGTTAAGGTGGCATTCGCAAACGGGCCTTTCTGGAGAAAGAGCAGAGCAACAGGTTTTCCTACGATGAGGCTGCGACCAAGAACAACCACGTGTTTACCTTCAACGGAAATGTCCGATCGTTTTAGGAGCTCAATAATGCCAGCCGGAGTGCAGGCCACCGAACCGGTTGGATCTTCCTGGCAAAGCTTTCCAATGTTTACGTTGTGAAATCCATCCACGTCCTTCTCCGGCAGTACTGCCCTGAAAACTTTTGCTTCGTCGATGTGGCCAGGTAGGGGTGCCTGTACCAGGATCCCGTGAACTGAAGAATCCTGATTAAGGGCTTCGACTTCTGAAACCAACTCCTTTTCGGTGACCGATTCAGGGAACACCCTGAGGTCCGCTCGAATGCCGGTCATGGCTGCGGCGCGTTCTTTGTTGCGGACATAGGAGACCGAAGCAGGATCTTCGCCCACACGAATGAAAATAACGCGGGGCTTTTCTTCTCCTAGCTGGGTTACTTCTTCAGTTATTTCTTCAAGGATGGTTGCGGCGATAAGCTTACCGTCGATTAACTTCATCCTATTCAGAGAGGCGTTATTTGGTTGGCGACAATTACGAGGTCTCGGCCCTTGTTAGTTTGGTAGATGCTTCCTGTGAGACTCACCAATCTTCCTTCATACGATTCCAAGGGGCGATCCATAATCAGATTTGCGGGGTCGATGAATGCGATTCGCTTTTTTCGGCGGTTTAAAAGCTCCCATCCGTAAACGGGTTTTTTGAAAGGATTGGAAAAGGCCGGTTTGTATTGCACCAATTTGCCTTCCAGAATGCGGTCGATCGGTTTTCCGGGGTGGGCATTGGACGGACCGAGGTCAATAGGCTCCTCGGCTGGATCATCATAGGCCACCGCTGACTCCGCTTCGTAAGGCCTGCCTCCACTTGTGGATGCGATGGGCTGCGGCTCATCGACTATCGCTGCAGAAGCCTGTTGGTCCGTTTCGAAGTAAACGGGCAGGGCAGCGTTAATGGAAATCTTGACCCAGTCACCTATGGCTTCAACGACTTCCGCGTTTGCTGAATCTTCCAGGATTGTGAGGAAGGCATTTTCATCTCCTGGAATAAAGTAAACCGGTGCGCCTACCTGGACGGCCAATCCTTTCGTTACGTAAGTTTTCCTAACGTGTCCTTCAAAGGTATCGTTCAGTTCAAACCATTTCCAAACATGCTCCTGGTCTGGATCGTAGGGCATTTCGACGGCTGTTGCCAAACGTGAGTCATCGCTGGAAAGGGAAGACACTTTGTAGGAGTCAGAATCCGGTTTTATGTGAACTGAAACTGAGTTCTGGCCTGAAACACCTTGTATAATTCCGAATAGAAAAACTGTGAGGAGAATTCTAAATGTTAGTGATCGGTTCATGATATCTATAGATTTGGAAAGCTAATTTGGGGGGTCTTCAGGCTAACAACAACTTCTTTTCTTCCTGAGTTAGTCTTTTTGTTTGGCCGGGTCTAATTTCTCCCAGTGCTAATTTTCCGATTTTAAATCGTTCAAGTCGCTGTACCTGAAAGCCCAATTGTTTCATCAAGCGTCTGATTTCTCTTTTTTTTCCGTGGTTAAGTGTAATCTCCAACTCGTTGGGTTTGGATGGATTAGGTAAGACTCCTTCTACTTTGAGGTACTCCCCAGCGTCAACCACTCCTTGAATCAATTCTCGCACGCGTTCGAAGGGAAAAGATTTGTCAAGGGTAACGGTGTAATGTTTGAGGATTTTGTTTGAAGGGTGGGTGAGTGAATAAGTCAGGTTGCCATCGTTTGTAATGATAATCAGACCCTGGCTTTCCCGGTCCAACCGGCCAGCGCAATGAAGGGAAGCGTCTTTTTGAAAATTTTTGGAGAGCAATTCAAATATCGTTTTTTTGGCATAGGGGTCCGAGCGGGTGCATGTGAAACCGGTTGGTTTGTTGACAGCCAAAACGATATTGGAGGTCGAGGACTTGTTTATCCTGCGCCCATCCATAAAAACATGATCTTTTGAAGGATCTATCTTTTGCCCCAATTTTGCGACAGAACCATTCACTTTAATACGCCCATTCTCGATAAATGTCTCTGCTTTTCTCCTAGAGCCAATCCCTGCCTGGGCCAGAAACTTTTGTAATCTTTCCTTTGATGGGTCACTCATGGAGGGCCGTTTCTGAAATATTAAAAATTTAAATTGATGGTTGAAATCAATGAAAAGGGTCTTGTGAATAGCAGGAACCGATAAACTTATGGCCGTAGACGTCGACTCTCAATACAACAAAAACAACCCCTTCCTGGCCAAGCTTACCGAAAACAGGCTGTTGAATAAACCGGGAACGATTAAAGATACACGGCATTTTGTGGTGGAATTGGACGGAAGCGACTTGTTTTATGCCTGTGGAGATTCCCTGGCGGTTTATCCTACCAATCGAAGTGAGGAGGTCGATGCCTTATTGTTGGCTTTGGGTGCGACTGGCGATGAAGCGACAGAACTTCCAAGGCTTGAGTCTCAAATCACCTTTCGCGAAGCACTTTCTAAAAAATTGTCCCTCGCCACCCCTACTCGAAAGACCCTAATCAAATTTGCCGAAAAGGCTAGTGCGAACGACGACCAAATTCGTTTGGATGAGTTACTTGAAGGCAGCAATAAAGAATCGACTGCCATTTACCTGGAAAATCGTGAGCATATCGACCTTTTGGAAGAATTCCCTAGTGTTCGTTTTACTCCTCAGGAGTTTGTCAGTGGGTTGAGAAGATTGGTGCCACGCCTCTACTCCATAGCCTCTTCTCCGAGTCAATATCCCAATGAAGTCCATCTGACTGTAGCGATTGTCCGTTACCAGACGAATAATCGTGACCGGGTTGGGGTATGTAGCACTTATTTAGCTGATCGGGTTCCTCTCGGAGAATCCAGTGTTCCAGTGTTTGTAGCAAAATCGCATTTTGGCTTACCAGAAGATAGCTCAGTACCGATCATCATGGTGGGACCGGGAACAGGTATTGCACCTTTCCGTGCATTTTTACAGGAGCGTATTACAACCGGTGCGACTGGAAAAAATTGGTTATTTTTTGGTGATCAACATCACGCTACCGACTACCTCTATGGCGAAGAGTTTGGTGCAATGAAGGAGGCGGGGCAACTTCATAGGATAGGTTTGGCTTGGTCCCGTGATCAGGAGAATAAAATTTATGTGCAGGATAAAATGATGGAAGCCGGCGCCGAGATATGGGACTGGGTCAATGATGGTGCCCACTTATATGTCTGCGGTGACGCCACGCGCATGGCAAAGGATGTGGATGAAGCCATTCATCACATTATACACAAATTTGGCGCTATTTCGGAAGATGAGGCAGAAGGATATGTCAAGCAGATGAAAAAGGAAAAACGTTACCAGCGGGACGTTTATTAGTTAATTTTTTCCTGGACATTTTTTGCATTTCCGTCCTCAGTAAATTTACTTGATTGGCTTCCTGAATTCTTTCCCACTTGCCAGCTTATGAATCTGACTTTTAACGATCGAGTTGCTGTCGTCACAGGGGCTGGTAGAGGGATTGGCCGATCCATTGCAGAATCACTTGCCGCCGAAGGCGCACAAGTAATATGCGTGAGCAAAAATCCCGATAGCTGTGGGTCTGCTGCGCAAGCAATCGAGTCTACCGGAGGTAAAGCTAAGGCATTGCCAGTAGATGTTGCAGATGCTCCCGCTGTCTCTGAAGCATGTGCGCAATTGATAGAAGAATTTGGGGCGGTCGACATTCTAGTAAACAACGCAGGGATCACGCGAGACAACCTCTTATTGCGGATGTCAGAAGAAGACTGGCATACGGTGCTCAATACCAATCTGAGTAGCTGTTTTTATTGGACCAAAGGATTGGTGAGACCCATGACGCGCAATCGTTGGGGAAGAATCATTAATGTTTCCTCGGTTAGCGGCCTTACGGGAAATCCCGGTCAGGTAAATTACTCAAGCGCCAAAGCCGGAATGATAGCCTTTGCCAAATCTTTGGCCAAGGAACTTGCCTCCCGATCCATTACCAGCAATGTGGTGGCCCCGGGTTTTATCGCCACTGATATGACAGCATCTTTTCAGGACGGAGACGTTGCCAAGCAGGTATTGGCTCACATCCCGTTGAAACGGTTTGGGGATTCAACCGACATTGCCAACGCGGTTACTTACTTGGCTTCCGAGGAAGCGAATTATATAACAGGCCAGGTTTTTACTGTTGACGGCGGTATGACGATATAAACTCTCAATATCTTTAAATAATCTACACCCAATCATGGCAGATAAAACTACCGAAGATCGCGTTACTGAAATCATCGTAAACCAGCTCAATGTAAACGAAGAGCAGGTAACCCCTGAAGCCTCATTTTTGGACGACCTAGGTGCTGATTCACTGGATACTGTAGAGTTAATCATGGCCTTTGAAGAAGAGTTCAAGGACGAGATTGATGGTGAGATTCCAGAATCAGACGCGGAAAAGCTGCAGACTGTAGGGGCTGTGATCTCCTACCTTAAAGAAAAGGCTCAATAATTCTTTCCGAGGATTGGTCTGGTGATCAAGTCCTTACTTCTATGGATAACTCCGTACCTAACAAGCGTGTCGTTGTTACCGGTATGGGTGTTATTACATCTTTGGGTGAAACACCGGATTCTTTTCATGAGAGTTTGGTGAAAGGGATAAGTGGGGTTACCTTGGTCGATGCCTTCGACACCACAGAGTATCCCTGTAAAATAGGAGCCGAGCTCAAGGATTGGGATCCTACGCGGGTCATGGACGTCAAGGAAGCACGGCGGAACGATCGTTACACGCAGCTGGCGCTTTTTGCAGCAATGGAGGCTTTTAAACAATCGGGCATCGATATGGCCCAGGAAGATCCTTACAGGGTCGGTGTTTTTGTCGGTTCTGGAATCGGTGGAATGGATACTATTGAAAAACAATCTTATGCATTGTTTGAACGGGGGCCCAGGCGTGTATCCCCCTTTATGATACCGATGTTGATCGCCAATATGGGATGCGGTAGAATTGCTATTGAGATTGGCGCGAAGGGTCCCAACTTCGGCATTGTCAGCGCATGTACCACCGGGACCAACTCCATTGGTGAAGCTCTTCGGCATATCCGCTATGGTGATGCGGATGTCATGTTGGCAGGCGGCAGTGAGGCGAGTATTACTCCTTTGTCTTACGCTGGCTTCTGCAAGATGAAAGCCATGAGTACCCAGAACGAAATTCCCGAAAAAGCGAGTCAGCCGTTTAATATGAGCCGAGATGGATTTGTCATGGGCGAAGGTGCGGGTGTCATCGTTTTGGAATCACTGGAGCATGCACAAAAACGAGGAGCCAATATCCTCTGTGAGTTGGCCGGCTATGGTGCGACTTGTGATGCCTATCACATCACTGCTCCGGATACGACTGGTGAAGGCCTGGAGAATGCTATACGGATTGCTCTAAAGGATTCGAATGTGGAACCCGATATTGTGGACTACATTAATGCCCACGGCACCTCTACCCCTTACAACGATAAAATCGAAACCACAGCCATCAAAAATGCCTTGAGTGAGAAAATCGCGTGCGGAGTCAAAATCAGTTCCACTAAATCCATGACTGGGCACTTGCTTGGAGCTGCCGGAGGCATTGAAGCCATCACCTGCGTGAACAGTATTCTGACCGGCGAAATTCCTCCGACCATTAACTTGGATGACCCTGATCCGGAGTGTGATCTGGATTACGTTCCAAATGAAAAGGAATCTGCGGATGTCAATATTGCCCTGAGTAACAACCTGGGCTTTGGCGGCCATAATGGAACGCTGGTATTTCGTAAACTCGAAGACTGATCACTGTGGCTAGATCCTGCATCGCGAGTTTCTATGGCGAATTTAATCGCGATTTTTAGTACAGTTCCTAGTATTCCAATACCATGATTGAAGAAGAAATCTCATCCCTTTTGCGCGATCTTTTGTCCGCGACTGCCGATTCAGATTCTGAGGGCGTTCTGAAGGCCACACTGGCCTTGGACAGCGTACAAAAGGAACGAGCCTCCGAAATTCCCAAACAGCTCCAACACTATCTTGAACGTCGGAGTTACCCAAAAGCGTTGGCCTTTTTGGAAGGTTGCCAGGACTCGTAAATCTGAACAAAGGAAATGGGCCAACGTTCGGATCGCATTCCAACGAGCGGTGAAGGAGATCTGCAAAATAATCCTTTCAATGCTCTGTCCGCAAAAGAGTTTAAATCCCCTCTTGAGGAAACTACTACTTTCGCCCCCTCTGGTAAGCCAATACCCAAAAAATCTCGTGGGCGTTTAGATGTGAAGCGGGAAAAGTCAGGACGAGGAGGCAAAACCGTGACCGCAATCTACGGCATGCAGAATATTGAGGTGCGTGAAAGGGAGCAGCTACTGAAAAAGATGAAAACTTCCTGTGGCGTGGGTGGCACTATGAAAGGAGCTGTCCTGGAACTTCAGGGGGATAACCGGGAGGCTGCAAAAACAATATTGGAGCTGGCGGGGTTTCAAGTGGTTTTTGCCGGAGGCTAAATTTTACCTTCGGCCTCTTTATGCTCAGTCGGCAAAATACCCTCTAGCTTTTAGTTGCTCTAAAATACCAAGCGCTGACTTGCTCATATTCATGATATATAAGTGAACGCCTGGCGCGTCATTATCGAGTAACTCCGCAATTTGATCGACAGCCCAAGCGACCCCAATCTGGCGTTGGGCGGCCTTATCCTCAGGTACCTCAAGGAGCTGCCGTTCAAGTTTTTGTGGCAAGGATATTCCAAACCGCTTGACCTGGTTTACATTGAGAACAGGTAAAATGCCGGGTAGGACCGGAACGGTAACTCCCATGGAACGCAATTTGTGCACGTAATCAAAGTACAACTGATTGTTATAAAACAATTGGGTGGTGATAAAATCGCCGCCTTGGTCGACCTTGTATTTCAGGTTTTTAAGATCCTCCGCCATCGAGGGCGCTTCGGGGTGTTTTTCCGGGTAGCCCGCTACGCCCATGCAGATGTCATGGAAATTAGTTTTGATAAATGCCACTAAGTCGCTGGCGTACCTGAAACCATCTTTAACCGCTTCAAATTTTTTGGCTCCTTTTGGAGGGTCGCCTCTTAGCGTCATAATATTACG
>CEVA01170465.1_pt1 | contig 10783 bp, 7 predicted proteins | sample 361521 | NCBI WGS metagenome assembly CEVA01 (sample SAMEA2622823, study PRJEB7988) | marine metagenome | isolation source: saline water (ENVO:00002010), including | reverse complement strand
CCACAAGGTCTGGGGCATAGGCGTTGAGAGCATCCAGACCACCGACAGCATTGACTGCGTCAAACCAATTGTCGTTGCCTGTAAGGCCTTCGGCCGCGATGACCTGTGCGATCGAGAGGGCGAGCGCACCTTCTTGTCCCGGGTGTACATATACCCAGGAATCGGCATTGGCCCCGGTCGTCGACATCCTCGGTTCGACCTGGATGAGTCGGCCTCGTTCACCAGCGCCTTGCCGGAACTCCCCGTAGCCAATGCTGTATTGGGTGGGGGAAATCCACGTACTAAGAAAGTCTGCCCCAAAGGACAGGATCGAATGGGCGTTCGCAATGTCAAGGTGGGGCAGGCGATCAACACCGAGGCCCGCTTTGGCAACTTGTCGCCATACACTAGATTCGATGGTTTCGTAGACTAGGTGCTCCCCGGCAAACGCCCCTGCGAAATCCTGTGCAATGCGTGCTCGAGTTCCACTGATGGGTCCGGTAATAATCGTGACGCTGGAGGCGTCTGATAGCTTTTCGGCGAGTAGGTCGAGTGCGGTTGCCCATTCCAGATTATTAAACGTACCCGCGCCCCGCAGCCCACGACGCTTTTTCGGAGTGTCTAGGCGGTCTGGGTGGTATAGAGATTGGACGCCTGACTGGCTACGGACGTTGAGCTTGCCTTGGTTGACCGGGAATGCCGGATTGCCTTCGACTTTCTTGGCTCGCCCGTCAATGGTCCGAACGACCACACTGTTACCACAGGAGGTGTGGGCACAGGCGGTGGCGAACCACAGCTCTTGGCCAGGTAAGGACTGTTCTGGTTGGAGAACAAAGCTCTGGACTTGCGATTCTCGCTCCGGTGCGGCGCAGGCCACAACCGTGGCGCCACCAATCAGAGCGGTGGACCCCATCACAAAGCGTCGTCGTCCGAGGGTGCTCATAGTTTTGGCCCGATCATTTGTGGCATGTTGCGCAATCCAGCGAGGCCGAATTTTCTCGGTGACACCCTTGGCAATCTCCCATTGAGAGCGAACGAACCTGGCGAACCTCACTCATTGATGCCACATCGCCATGACACGTTGCGCAGTCTAAACCGGCCTGGATATGAGGCGCATGTACAAAGCGTACGTGATCAGGCACTCGGTGCACCCGAGTCCAGTCGACCGGTGTATTGGTTTCCCAATGCGCTTGGAGCAGTTGGATTTGAGGGCGGTCAGTGGCGACCACGCCATGGCAAAACATGCATTGCTGAACGGAGGGGATCGTAGCGGAGGCTTCCGTTACTACTCCACGATGACAAAACTGACAGGGGATGGCGGCTTCTCCGGCGTGGACCGAGTGGTCAAACGCGATCGGTTGTTCGGGCGCACCGGTCACGGTTCCACCGGAAGCCATCAAAAAGAGCAGCAATGCAATGACTCCAGCGCCACCGAGTAACAGAGGTGTCACGGCCAATCCAATGACGAGGGCCTGAAGGCGTGTAATACGCGGGAGGAGTGCGCCGAGATACTGCATGAGTTAGATGGCAAGCCTCGGGTAAATCCCGGGTAAGACTTCGAGGCCAAGGATCACGAATTTAACGATGACGATGATAGTTGTGGTAATGCCGGCCAAAGCAATCAGGTAGAGCGGTGCTCGCATCCGTCGTGCAATGTGCGCTGGCAGTTCGCCGGTGTCAGCGAGCGACGGAATCATCGCGTGGGCCAACATATAGGTGAGTCCAGTGATAACAAGGGAGGCAGCAAATACCCAAAGGTGCGCAGCTAATGCAGAAAGTTCGACCCACTGGCCCGATGTAAGCTCCGCTAGCTGCACGCACAACACTCCGTTGGCATCCGGCCCCTCCGAACACCGGCCACATGGTAGCTGACTTAGCGGCGGGCGGCTTAGTGAAATCTTTCACAAAATCTTACCGCGTTGGGAGGCAGGTGGGTGAAACATCATCGGGACGTGAATTTCAACTGGGTTCGGGACGTAGCGCGTGTGCTGTGCCAAGATGGTGTAGCGACCTACGACGGTCGTAAATCCCGTTTCGCCAACCTGTGACCGCGCTTACTTTAAAAGTTTTGAAAGGAATGTAGTCAGAATGCAGATGTACGTTGCCGGCGCGTGGACTGACGGTCAGTCAACTATGGACGTTAGAAATCCGTTTGATGGGTCTGTTGTAGACACTGTGCCTCGCGGCACGGCGGATGATGTTGATCGAGCGTTGGAGAGCGCAACGCGCGGGGCTCGGGTGATGGCGGCTCTTACCGGCTACGAGCGATATCAAATATTGCATCGTGTGGCCGATCTTATTGTGGCGAACCACGAGAGGCTGTCTGAATCCTTGACCAGGGAGCAGGGCAAGATCCTTGCAGAGGCTCGGATTGAGGTTGAACGGGCGTCGGAGATTTTTTACCTCTCGGCCGAAGAAGCCAAGCGACTTGATGGCGAAGTGGTGCCTCTCGATGGAGGACCGGGTGTAAAAGGTAAGTTAGGTTTCACCCTTCGCGTGCCTTGTGGTGTGGTGGCTGCCGTAACCCCGTTCAATTTTCCTCTCCACCTGGTTGGTCACAAAGTGGGTCCAGCACTAGCAGGTGGCAACGCAGTTGTCGTCAAGCCTGCCAGCGACACCCCGCTTTCGGCCTTGCATCTCGTCGAACTTCTCCTTGAGGCAGGCGTTCCAGAAGAAGCAGTTCATTGTGTGACTGGTTCCGGTGCTGAAATTGGAGATGCCTTGGTTTCCGACTCACGGGTTCGGAAGGTGAGCTTTACCGGCAGTCGGGATATTGGTGAAAGGATTTGCAGGCAGGCGGGTATCAAGAAGGTCACGATGGAATTAGGTTCTAACGCTCCCGTTATCGTGATGCCGGATGCGGATATGAACAAGGTTCGAAATGTGATTCCTCAAACCGCATTTGCCAATGCTGGACAGGTTTGTATCTCTACCCAACGGGTGATTGCTCCGGAACCAATCTATGACGAGTTGGTTGAAACCCTTGTGCCTGCAGTGAAGTCGCTGTCGACCGGTGACCCTCTTGATCCTTCGACCAATGTGGGTCCGATGATTCGTGAATCGGACGCGATCCGAGTAGGCGAGTGGGTTGATGAGGCGGTTGGCGCAGGTGCGGAATTGCTGGCCGGCGGCGAGCGGGCAGGTCAAATGTTTGAGCCGACCTTGTTGGCCAATGTCAGTCCTGACATGCGCGTGTCGTGTGAAGAGCTTTTCGGCCCTGCTGTTGGAGTGACCCGTGTGCAGTCGACTGATGAAGCGATTGCCCTCGCCAATGATTCCATCTATGGCCTGAGTGCGGCGATCTTCACCCAAGACATTGATGTGGCGCTTCGGTTCGCTCGCGAAGTGGATTCGGGCAATGTGCACATCAATTGGGGTAGCCAGTGGCGGACGGATCTCATGCCTTATGGTGGCCTTAAGGACAGCGGTATGGGTAAAGAGGGGCCACGTTATGCCGTCGAGGAGATGACCGAGCATAAGCTGGTCGTTATTCACGACTGAGACGTAGGGTTTCTGGGTACAGGTTGGCCGCTGTTTTGAGTAGACGACCGAAAACTTTTTGGGTTTTCGGCTTGTTGGTGCTGACCCTGTGTTTTGGGTGTGGCGATGGGCAATCGGATGGCCCGGTAGCTGAGGGTGGGGGGCAGACGCCATCGGTGTCACTGCAGTCTCGACAGGCGCATGAACTTCAGGTTGCATGTCTGGCCGGTGGTGGGACGTGGGCTGATGGTAAGTGTCAGCGATCGACAGCAGGGGCTCCGGAAAACAGGTCTACTGCTGCGACTCCTTCCTCGACTTCCAAGCTGGAGGGGCATGACCATGGATCGCATAGTCACGAGGAGGCATTCCAGCCGACTATGTCCGGCACAACAGCTGGGCTGCGGTTGCTCAACCTCACGAGCTGGCCGACGGCGACGCTTAAGGCGGATGCTGACCGAGCATCGAGTCTTATGGCGAAGCGCCAAAGTGATGTTTGGGCGGTGATATATCCGGTCGGGGCGCACATTGCTGATGTGTCACCGGGTACTTGGTCACCGGATGGCAACCCAGAGCACGGGAAGCCGTTTGCCAAGTTTGAGCGGGTGATTTCCCAAGACCAGGTCGAGGCATTGCTTGGTGAAATCCATACATGGATGGCATCGCACGGCTGCATTGATTCCGAGCACCGGAACCATCAACTAGCCGAGTATCGCCTGTGGATTGAAGGCGGCGCCGACGTTTCAACCCAAATTCCGCTCTGTGCTGATGTGCGTCTTGTGATGATGGCTGTGCCGGAGGGCATGCCGGACTGGGACCTGCACATGTTCCTGGTGCACGAGCTGTACCACGCGTTTCAACATGATCTTGAGGGCCGTGAGTGCCAGGACGTTGGACACATGATGTTTGTAGAAGGTGCCGCCCAGTACTTTGGTTATTTTCTCACTGAGACTAGGTTCCCGGAGCGACCTGCTGTCTCCTCGCTGTTGGGTGATGCGCGAGCTGGCTTTCAGCAAGGTGACGGGATTGACCAGGGCAATTCCACGGCTGCAGCAGCGGCCCTGCGATTAATGGTTGAGCGAGGGGATTTGTCGCATAACGCGATTATGGATGGCACTTTGTTCCATTCGTGCGCCCGTAGTGGTGAGTATGGGCCCGATGTTCCGTCGGTCCAGAGTGCTCGTTCGGATTGGTTTCAGATAGAAAATCGTGACGGCGAATATGAGTTTGCCCGGGCTGTGGTTGGTCGGGCGGCTTCAGCGTCGCCGGTTACTGATGGCCGGTCCTCGGATGACTCAGGTGCTACGTCAGATAGTCCGGTTTTGCATGGTTCGGCTGGCACAGGCGGGCCATTGAACTTGCTGGTGACAGGGTGTGACGATGAGCGACTCGAGATTTCGCCATCGGTACGTCAGGCCCTGGCGGGGCTTGCATTCACCCAGTGCAGTATGCCGTTTGGAATCCTATTGGCGGCGGCTGATGACATGCCAGGGCCTGCGGTGACCTATGCCGCCAAGATTGTGGCGGAGTTCATGGACCAGGACCGGGATGGTTATGCGGACCATGCAGAACTAGCGGCCATGCTCAAATATCCAGGCGGCGTAGATGATCAACGGGCCTGGTTGGCCATGCCGACCAGACATGCTGGATGGGAAGAAGGTGCCAGTCGGGATCATAAGCAGAAGATTGGGGATGAAATCGGAATCCCGGCTTGGTGGCTTTGGGGAGATGCTGGCAGAAATGGCGACTTTTCGGCCGGCCTCGACGAGCATGCCAAAGCCGTGATCTGGGAAGAAATTGATCATTTTGTGCACCAATTCGGGCTCTCCAACGTGTTCCCATCAGAATTTGGTGTGCAGAACTGGGACTCGCTAGTAGCTCAGGAGACGAAGCGGGCGGCCTGTGAATGGTGGCAGCATCCGGAGAACGATTGCCCAGGCAAGCCAAGAGAGCATGATGGGCCGCAGGATGGGTGTGCGGATCCTGGGTGCGACGTGGTGGAGTTTTTTCACCAGGTGCAAACCATGCGGGCCGGCATGCAGCCCGGGTGGCGGGGTATTGGATTTCCTGAGAACAAACAGGAACTGGAAGCACGTCTCAGTCCTGAATTCAAGGCACTGATGGATGATCCCCGTTTCCCTTTAGTGCGTCGTCCGCTGACGGGTGACTACCCGTTGGCCGGTGAGGCTGTGACGGTATCGGAGACTCCGACGGCGGCCCCAACTATGGCGGCCAAGGTATCTGCCCCTGTCGTGGCCTTAGTTCCTGCTCAAGCAGGGGTGACTGGTGCGGGTGTGCGGTATGTCAACTTGACGGATGTCAGCACTAGTGAGCTTGAAGAATGGACAAAAGTCTTGGAAGCGAAAATGGCGCGACGGCAAAGTGATGTGCTGTACATGATGTGGCCGATTGGGAAATGGATCGGTCCATGCGAGGGCTGTTTCGATAGTCACCCCTTGCAACAACACGAACGTGTGATTGCTCCGGACCAGGTCGAGTTTCTCCTTGGCGAACTGAAATCCTGGATGGCAACGACGTCCATAGATTCTGACCACGCGAATTCAGAATTGGCTATGTGGCGGAAGGTTTTAGAAGGTGGGGGGGATGCGGCCACTCAGTTCTCCCTGTCCCAGTCTTCCCGTTTTATCATGCACGGTGTCGAACAGGGGCGCGAAGCACGCGACGTATATCACACTGTGACACATGAGTTGTACCACGCCTTTCAGCACGACATTTCATCTGATGGTGAATGCCACCATGGGTCTCGAATGATGGTTGAGGCTGGCGCTGACTACTTCGCGTATGTGGCGCTCGAAAATAAATATCCGGACTATGGCGTGGGTGGATTGTTGCGTGATGCGTGGCGGTCCTATCAGGATGAAGGCGAGCTGGCCATTCGCGGTAGTTCGGTGGCTGCAGGCGCGTTGCTGCGTTTGCTTGTGGAACGTGGGCACGCGTCCCATGAGGCGGTGATGGACGGTAGCTTCTTTCATGCGTGTGCTAGAGGTAATGAGCTGGGGTCCGACACCCCGGCTATGCAACAGGCGCTGCAGGACTGGTTCAGAATTGAAGCCCATGCGGGCTCCTACCGGTTTGAGCCTATTGTGGTGAGCAATGCGTGAGTCGACGATCAGTCACGGCGTTGGGGTGCTACTCGTGTTCGACGGCGATCAATCGTAGTCGGTTAGCGGAGGCCCCTGGGGGCTAACTCACCGATCGAGTTTTCAAGAACGTCGGGTGTGTCGGTCCGGACCTTTCGTGCTGTGGCTGGCAACGGGGTGTCGAACTGGTAGGAAGGGTCGGTCTCTTGTCGACGCCAGGTCGTAAGCATTTCTCGCCAGGCGCTGCGCAGCGTGCGGGGTTCTGGCATATCGTGCGCGATCACGCGTCCGAGTTTCTTAAGGTTGTAGCACGGGACCCCAGCGTACATGTGGTGCTCAAGGTGCCAGTTCATGCGCCAGTACAGAAACTCAAGCGGGAAAATGAGCGTGTTGGACCGGACGGCCTTTCGGAAATCAGGCACGTTGTCCATTAGGCCTGTGTGCTGGGGCAACCCGACAAAATAGATGGCCCAATTGGCAATGAACGGGGCAAACGAGATGAGTAGGGCCAGGATCCAGAGGCCGGTGCTAATTGACACGACGATCACGGTCCCGTGGAAGGCCAGCAGGAAGCGAGCCCACCATATGGAGTTCCGGTGTTGGTCCGGCTGGTCGGCATGGAGGGCGTTGATCCATTCGTTGGAACTGTCTTTCCCACAGGCCGTCTTGAACGTGGAGTAAATCCGTCCAATGAGACTGTTGCCCAGCGTCCGGCCTCGTTTGGTCAGAATGTTGATGGTGAACATTTGGATCAGGAAGGTTTTACCCACGGTTGGTTTAATGGGTAGCAGGACTTCCCGGTCGCCTTCAGGATGCAAGGTGTAGCGATGGTGGTAGGTATGACTGGTGTTGTAATCAAATGTTTCGAACCAACCGAGGAGGCTGAACACGTAGCAAAAGATCTTGTTTAATCGCTTGGTTCGGAAAACCGTGCCATGGCCGAGTTCATGGGGGGCCACGCCAACAAAGAAGCTGGCCATCGTGCCATGGACAAAGAGCATGAGAATGCACCCCAGCCACTGTTGTTGCGACCAGAGTAGAAACGTGATGGTTCCAGACAGTGCAACCAATCCCAGGTGTCCGCCGGCCTGAAGCCAACCTTGAAGATCACTTCGTTTTGACAACTCACGAAGCGTCGCATGGTCAATGGGGCATCGATACCATTCCACCCGCAGGTCTTTTCGAACTTCTTTCAGCGGCTTGTGGAGGGATCCAGTCTCGCCTCGTGGGCTGGAGTCGTACCAGTTCATCCGGAAAGCTTTCCGGAGATTCGTAAGCGTCGAGTGTCTCATGCCAACCGGTCCGCGTTGGTGGAAATGTGGATTTAGTTCGACCGGATACTGACATATTTAAGGTTGCGTGTCAGGCCGCTTGGTACAAGGGATTGATCGTGCCTAGTGTTGACGGCTCGCTGGTAGGCGGCGCACCGCGGCGAGGCCGATAAGGCCAGCTGTGGCACCCGCCCAAAAAAGGGTTGCTGGCTCCGTGTCTCCGGTAGCTATTGCGAGAATGGCTGCGATTGTGACGCCGATGGAGTATGCCGTGGAGTCGATGGCCATGACCTGGCTTAGTTTGCGAGGTGGCGCGATGTCGGCTGCGATAGCCACGATCAAGCCATGAAAGGCGCTTTGCGTGAAGGCATATCCCGCCCAGAGAATAAGTAGGGCAAGAAACCCATGGACTTGCCCGTAGATGGCGGTGGTGATGGCACCAATAGCCAGGGTTACGGCCAGCGCGCCACGACGACCAATACGATCTGACATGGCCCCGACAACTACCTGTGCGGATGCACCAGCGACTGCCGCAATGAAGATAAGCCAGCCGACGTCGGACAGGTCTCCGCCCGCCGCGACCAGCTTCGGCCCGGCGAGGATGATAAAGGCACCATAGATGACAGTTGTACAGGCTCGGATAAGTGCGAGGATCTGCACGGCTGGATGGCGGAGCATTTGAAAGAGGTTCGAGGTTAGGTCTCGGATGGATGGTGAGGGGGATAGTGATCGCGAGGGGTTGGCCGGCAAGAACTTCGTCGCCGAAAACGCGGCCAGGGCAAGTAGGCCCGAAGCAACAATGGCGAACAGGCGAAAGCCATATGTGTTGGCAAGGGTTCCCAGGGCTACGCCGCCGATGCCTGGTGCGGCCACGACGACAAAACTCATGATGGAGGATGCGAGGCCTCGACGGTTTGGTGGGGCCACTTCCATCACATAGGTCTGTGCGGACGCCCAGTGCATTGTGAGGGCGAGGCCGCCGAAGGGCGCCGCGATGACAAAGAGCCAGAGGTTTGGCGTGATAGCCATGATGGCGACGAGCGTGGCGAGGCCGGTGAGTCCAAACGCGTAGGCGCGCTGGCTACCGAATCGGCTGATTGCGACGCCAACAAAAATTCCGATTGTGCTTCGAGATCCGTGCATGGCGGCCAGTAAGAGGCCTGCGCCTGCGATCCCGGCATTGAGCTCGTCTCGCACAAAGAGCGACAGGAAGTTTACGACTGGCAACCATCCGGCCAGTCCAAGGGTAAGGATGCACACCACCGAGATAAATGGGCGGGAACGTAGTGACGTGGGGTGGTTCAGGGTGAGAATGCCCGTCGGGGATTTACTGGTAAGCTACACGGTGTAACCGTAATAGTCCTCCTGACGAACACCTGAGGCGAGCCCGCGTAGTGTGGGCCACAAAGGGGAAGCCGGTCGAAATCCGGCGCTGTCGCGCAACTGTAGCCCGGGAAACCGGGGAGCCAGAATGCCTGCCTCTGGCGGTGTCGGTGGTCGCCTTCGCAAGAGAGGGACGCTGACGATGCGTGTATTGATGTGACCTGCAGCCCCGGTGTTGGGGTGTTTTCTATACGTCTGGTCTGGGCCGTCATGTTGTGGCCCCGCGTGATCTCTCAAGGAGTAGTTAATTTTCCTATGTTTCAATTTATTCAACAAATAACACGTCCGCTGCTTGTGTTGGCCTGGATGGTGATGATATCGGCCTGTGGCCAAGATGGCGCTGCAGTCTCTCTGTCTGATCACGGGCCAGTGCTGACTGTGACACCAGGTATTGCTCGCATGCCGACGGCAGAGGTTTCACCGGTGGCGACAAGCACTCCGAAGCCGGTATTAACGGCGACAAGCACTCCGAAGCCGGTATTAACGCTGTCACCTTCAACAAGAGCCACTCCGGCGGTTACCTCAATGCCGAAACCCACGGGGGATGAGCCAGTACGTGTGCTCATCGATAGTGCCGGGCGCGAGGTCACGGTCCCGGTAACCGTAGCTCGACTCGTCTCGCTTGCGCCTAGTGCTACCGAAATTCTGTACGCCATTGGCGCGGGAGAGTGGCTTGTAGGTGTTGATGATTTTAGTAATTTTCCTGAAGCGGCTAAGGAGCTGGAGCAATTGGGCAGCTTTACCCCGGATCTCGAACGGATTGTCGCCATGGAGCCGGATCTCGTGGTGGCGGCTCAGATTATTTCGCCAGAGATCATTGAGCAGCTCTCAAGTGCCGGAGTTCCGGTTTGGATCGCTGATAGCAGGGATGTCCGTGGCGTGGCGGCTTCGATTCGTGGTCTTGGGGTGGCGGTAGGCCGTGAATCGGCGGCGGATGCGGTCGCAACTGAGCTCGAGGCCCGTCTAGAAACGCTGACAGCTCTTATGACCGAAGTGCTCGACCGTCCGCGGGTGTTTTATGAGTTGGATGCGAGCGATCCAATGAAGCCATTTACGGTGGGCCCAGGGAATTTTGTACAGGACTTATTATCAATGGCTGGTGGCGACAACGTGTTCGCTGATGCGTCGGCACCGTTTCCGCAGGTAAGTTTTGAGGAAGTGCTTGCGAGAGATCCCCAGGTGATTATCCTCGCAGATGCTCCGTTTGGAATCACCGCAACAGCCGTAAAAGCGCGTACGGGCTGGGAAGTGTTGTCCGCGGTTCGTGACGACAGAATACTTGAAGTGACGCCTGAGTTAGGTGACATGATTTCACGGCCCGGCCCCCGTATTGCAGATGGTCTGGAGGCGCTCGCGCGCTTCATGCATCCGGAAGCCTTTATGAAATGAAACTCCTGGTGATGTTGGGATGACGGTCTCACAAGAACGTCCGGCAAAGATGGACCGCTGGCACGGGCCTCGGGGTGCACTTGTGCTCGGGGTCCTGGTGGGGTTGTTGTCGTTAACCCTCATGGCAGGTGTTTGGATCGGAAGTGTTGGTATCCATCCGCTCGTCCTGGTTGGCGTTGCGTG
>CEVA01514427.1_pt1 | contig 10787 bp, 7 predicted proteins | sample 361521 | NCBI WGS metagenome assembly CEVA01 (sample SAMEA2622823, study PRJEB7988) | marine metagenome | isolation source: saline water (ENVO:00002010), including | reverse complement strand
TCTAAAGAATGAAAGCTGATACAGACCAATCGACCATCATTATCTAATACTTGCGGCACATTTTTCAAAAATGACTCTATACTTTCTAATTCTTTGTTAACAAAAATACGCAATGCTTGAAACACTTTAGTAGCTGGATGTATTTTACGCTTTGATGGAGGAACAACCTCTTTAACAAGCTCTGCTAATTCAAATGTTGTTTTTATACGTTTTTTAACACGTTGTTCAACAATGGCTTTTGCTATTTTTCTACCATAACGTTCTTCACCATACGTATAAAAAATATCTGCAAGTTTATTTTCTGTAAAGGTATTAACCACATCATATGCTGTTGTTTTAAAATGGGCTGCAGATAAACGCATATCTAAAAAAGTATCTTTATACACTGATAACCCTGGTGTATTTCCTATCTGTATTTGCGATGTTCCAAAATCAGCTAATACACCATGAACTAGTGAAAAGCCTGCTTTCTTAACTAAATGTGCAATTTTTGAAAAGTTACCCCAAACAGGAAAAAACCTATCTGGAAATTCTTCTCGCAACTGTACACCTGTGGACTCTATAACAGATACATCCCAATCAAAGCCAATAACTTTACATGTTGGCTCTTTTTCTAAGATTGCTCTTGTATGACCGCCACCTCCTAATGTAGCATCGACATAAACCTGATTTGGTTGTATAGCAAGATAATGTAAAACTTCATCCATCAATACTGGTATGTGGCCTTGTTTTTCTTTCATGAAAGTTTTTTCTTTTATAGACTTTGTAATTGTTCGACTAATTTAGAAATCCCAACGGAATTTGATCCCTTAAATAAGAATACCTTATTTTTTTCTAAAAGCATATTTTTAAGTAACTCATAGGCTTCATCTATGGATGAAAACAATGTCGATTTCACACCTAATGGCAATGTTTTTTGAATATCATGCACATGATTGCCAATTAAAATAATATGAGACACATTTTTTACTTTTGCTACAAATCTTCCCAACTGTCTGTGCCAAAAAGAAGTATCATCGCCCAACTCTAACATGTCACCAAAAACTATAATTTTTTGTTTATCTGTGTCGTATGCATGAAAAGCAAGCAACGATGCTTTCGCGCTATCTGGATTAGAATTATATGCGTCATTAATTAATATTGAACCTGATGCATGTGACAATACTTGAAAACGTCCATTCACAATTACTGGTTGACTAACACCTTTAATTAAAACATCATTCGAAATTTTTAATATGTATCCAATTGTAATAGCAGCAAGAGCATTCAATACACGTCCTTCGTGACAACCAGGCATAACAACTGAATATTTTTGATTATAAATTTTTGCTGTAAAAGTAATAGTATTATGAGATATAACAATTTTACGAGCTTGTATTTGATTAGTTGTCTTAAAACCAAATCGAATTACCGGATGAGCATATGCAATATTAGATAATTCTGACTGATCACCATTAATTAAACCTATATCACTATCTTTAAAACATGAAAAAATTTGACGTTTTTCATATGCAATAGATGATACATCACCAAGACCTTCCATATGGCTATGTCCAATTTTAGTGATAGCAGCATATGTAGGACGTAATAAACTCACAAGTTCATTCATTGCTCCACGCTTACCTATACCTAACTCAAAAATTGCATACTGGTGATGAGATCTCATCTTTAAAATATTAAGAGAAACTCCTACTAGCGTATTTTGATTGCCAGAAGAAACTAAGTAGTCTTTACCAGATGCTTGTAAGATATTTTTCACCATTTCTTTTGTCGTTGTCTTACCAACTGATCCAGTAATAGCTACCACTGGATAGGTAAATTGTGAACGCCAGTTTTTTGCTAAACCAACTAATGCTTGTAAGGTATCATCTACAAATAATAAATGTTTCTCTGATAATTGTTTACCAAATGTTTGTAATAATATATTTTTTTTTGTCGTAGAAAGTATAAACCCTGATGCACCTTTAGCTAATGCTTCTTCTACAAAATCATGTCCATCTACTCGTTCACCTTGTAATGCAATAAAAACATCTCCTTTTTGTATTGTTCGTGTATCAATACTAAAAGAAGATTCTTGTGGAAAAGGACTATTTTGCATATGTACATTACCAAGAACTTTAGAGATAAAATCAACATCTAACTGCATTCATTTCTCCGTCTTATCAGCTCATTTTATTAAACATTTGATTAAAACCTGTCTGTTTTTACAAGTTTTGTCAAGTAAGATGAGCCAATACGTCGATCAATTCAGTAAAACTAGCATTGTTGAGTTGTATCAATTCATGCAATATTAAAAAGCTAAACCTAACATTACTTCATGCTTATTTTTCACAAAAACAACAAAGCTGTAGTTATTCAAAAATAAATTACACTTATTCGTAAAGCTATTTAATCTTTAACAACACGACGCATCTTGCCACCATCGCTTGGTAAGATGTGCCCTTCTGCTTCTAATGCTTCAACAAGTCTTGCTGATCTATTATATCCTATTCTAAATTTACGTTGAATCATTGAGATAGAAATTTCATCCAGTTCTTTTATTTCATCAACAACCATTTTATACAATTCTTGATCAGCTTCTAATAAAGCATCATTACTCGCTTCAGACGTAAGCAATTCACTTAAATCAAGATACGCAACATCTTGTTGATGTTTAATATGATTAACTAAAAAATTAATTTCTTTGTTAGAAACATAAGCACCATGAGCTCGCTTCATTTCTGGATCTTTAGCATCCAAGAATAACATATCACCTTTACCTAATAATCGCTCTGCTCCAACAACATCTAAAATTGTTCTTGAGTCAACCTTAGAGGTTACTTTAAATGAAATTCTATTTGGAAAGTTTACTTTAATAAGCCCCGTAATCACATCCACCGAAGGACGTTGTGTTGCAACAATCATATGAATACCTGCAGCACGAGACATCTGAGCAATACGAGCAATAAGATCTTCAACATCTTTACCTGTTGTCATCATAAGATCTGCAAGCTCATCAATAATCAATACAATAAAAGGCATATCTGGTAACTCTGAACTAGTTTCTGCTAATTTTTGATATTCAAAAATATTTTTAACACCATGCTCTGCCATCATTTCATAGCGTTCTTCCATCGTTGTAACTAACCAACGTAAAACAGGTACTGCTTTTTTAGAGTCAGTAACAATTGGAAATAGCAAATGCGCTATATCTTCATATGATGAAAATTCAAGCTGCTTCGGATCAATAATAATTAACCGTAACTGGTCAGGACTTTTTGCACATAACAACGACACAAGCATACAGTTAACAGCAACCGACTTACCCGAACCAGTTGAGCCTGCAATAAGCACATGAGGCATTGTTGCTAAATCAACAACCACTTGTTCTCCATGTGTATCCTCTCCTAAAATCAATGGTAAATGACCTTCAAAATTAGTCCATGCTTTACTATGAAAAATTTTAGACAACAATACTGGCTTTCTTACTTTATTAGCAACCTCAAACCCAACAACTGGCTTACCAGGTATCGGTGCTAAAATTCTTATGCTAATAGCTTGTAGCGCCATAGCTAAGTCATCCTCTAAGGCTAAAATTTTACTTAATTTAATATGACTTTCTGGTTGATACTCAAACATGGTAATTACAGGGCCAGGATGCACACGAACAACTTTACCTTTAATACCAAACTGTGCTAATTTTTCTTCTAAAATAGCAGACTGTTCTTGTAAAACTGCTTTATTAATATCAGTTTCATCATCTATAATTTGATTACCTTGTGATAACATCGTATCAACATCAGGTAATTCGTAATATTTTTTTATTGGATTTTGTAAAGGTGCATTTTGATTATCTACTTCTGCTACAGCTGATATCATATTTTCTGTGTGATGGTCAGTCTGAAAATGAGGTTTATTTTCAAACTTTTCTGCATATTGCTTTTGTATTTGATTTTCAGAAGCTGTAGTATCTACAAAATTTTCTTGTTGTTGGCCAAACATATCTTGCATTAAGCGATCCATATCACGAGAAGGCTGATCTTCATCCCGCTCAAAAGCAACAATAGACTGAGCAGACTGTTGAATTAAAGAACCGTTTAGTAAATCAATACAGTAACGTACTATTTTTTGCACAAAATAACATAACTGAGCTATTTGAGTAGCAAAACTTCTAATACATCGAGCAGGCATATGATCAAGCTGTATAGTATAAGCAATAATCGCAGTCATTAATTTTACTACCCAGTAAGCAATTTTTAAATGAGCAAATCGCAATACTAAAGTAGATGAAACAAATAACAAGCTATATACAATAAATAATTTTGCGCCTACATCAAAATAAGATAGTTTATTAATTAAAAATTGACCTAATAAGCCACCAAATGAACTAAATTCATAGTAACCAATTTGATACATATTGCACAACATACTCATAACTGCAACAAATAATGTTGATCCAACAATCCGATCTATTTCTTGTTCTATAGATTTGCTACGGACTGTAAAGCTCATAAGATATAAACATAATCCTAAAAATAAATACGCAGCACTACCAAATAAATATATTAAAGCTGCAGCAAGTGTTGCTCCAACATAACCAAACAAATTATAACATGTTGCATAACGAGCATGATAAAAAAATGACTGATCTTGAGGGTGAAACGTTATCACAGAACCAGTCATAATAACTACAAACGTTAATATCCCTAGCTGTAAACCATATAGCTTTAAGTAATGTTTTATATATTCAAAATTTTTTTGACTCATATACTCACCTTTATACAAATAACGACATTGTTATAGGTAGCAACATATACCAAGAAAATTTCCATATTTTTTTTCTTTGCATCATACTTGCAACCCAACATAAAGCATAATAACTTACTATACTTGCAGACAAGATAACAAAGAGAAACTTGAAATCAAATAGATTACTCATCAAATAAGGATATGATCGTATCGATAACACTCCTTTGACACATGCTCCTGCTATTAAAGGCATTTGAATTAAAAATGATGTAGCAAAAGCATCCTGCGTTCTATAGCCACACCATCTACCTAATACATACGTTGTTGCAAATCGAGAAATACCAGGAAGTAAACTTATACTTTGCAACACTCCTAACAACAAAGCATACCGATAACTATAATCAAAAATACGATTATTCATATCAGCAACATAACGTAATGAAAACAAAAACAACGCTGTCACTATAAACCCTACCGTTAAAGATATATCAGGTAAAATATCGAACAACCAAATGATAACTGGAATACTATCTGCTATTATAAAAAACAAACTGAGTTGTAATATTTTATTCCAGGTTGCTTGTTGAAAAAAAACATTGATTGTTACAGGTTGCCGTAACAGCATACTCCACCAACGAATAAAAAAGAAAACAAACAATATAAAAAATGTAGGTAAATGTAATAAAAAATCAATTATTGCTTTCTGACTTACAAAATCATATGAAAGATGAAACGAATCTATACAATTGTGAAACAATTTTACGTGACCAGAACTACTAATTGGCAAACTTTCAGTCACAATTTGAATAACACACCACACATATAAAAATAACATCGCTTGATATCCTTGCGTAACAAATATTATAAACTAATAAACCTCGATTACATCAAATTATTGACAATTCTTGTTTTCAAAAAATGCTTTACCTTAAGCAATTATCGTCATTAAGCCCACTCAATCAGCATATTGAGGGATAAAAAACTTTACAAAACTAATTCTAGAATACTATACTAAGACCAAATTAAAAAACTTCACATGTTTATCTCAACTTTTATTATAAAAGTAATCGAGCAAAATACGGAAGGAGGAAGAAGCACAAAAAAGAGAGTTTCTAAAAAATAAATAGATACTAATATACATTTCTAAATAAAAAAGACTCGCAAAAAGGAGCTAATTAATATGACTCACAAAATGAAATCTTTATTTTTCGCAGCTGCATTAGCTTGCTCAGCAGTAAGCTTAGTACAGGCGGAAACTTCATGCACAACAAGCACTGAGTGCTGTTCAGGTTGCGCACAAAGCCAAAACTTATGGCAACCACATGCTTTCTCAGTAAGCATGTCACGTGAAATCTTACTTGAAAAACCAGCATGGGAAGGTTTAAATGATGTAGAAGGTTGGCACGGAACATTTGGTGTTGGCTTTGAATACATGAGAAACTTCGGCGAAAATTACAACTGCGAACCTGTTAAAGGTTGCTGCAAAAGCCTTGGTTCATTACCTTTCTGGGCTGCTGATCAAAGTAATCAAATGACAATTGGTGACAATAAGTCTGACAAAGATCTTGATGCTTATCAACTTGGCTTAGGTCCTGTAGAGACAACAGGTACTGTAAGAATGGATCCACGTGTATACCAAACAGGTGCTGATTTCTTCTTATACGCTGGAGCACACAAAACTGAGCGCGGCGTATTCTTCAAAATTCATGGTCCTGTTGGTGTTATGAGTGTAGACCCAAGATTATCATTTGATGGTGATTTAGAAGCTGCAACATATCCAAAAGGTGCTCTTGATGATGGCACAGGATCAACTGGTACAGATGCTCCTTACGAAAACATTCAAGAAGCTTTTGCAGGTGGTAAAGAAGCTGGTTATTTGAAAAAAATGAAATTTGGTAAAATTGATTGCAAACGCACTTCATCAGCAACATTTGGTGATTTAGCAATGGCTATCGGTTACAATGTATATGCTGATGAAACAAAACACCTTGGTGTTGCAGTTCGTTTCTCAGCTCCTACAGGTAACAAAGCTGATGGCGAATATGTACTAGAACCAATCTTTGGTCGCAACGGTCACTGGGCAGCTGGTGGAGAAATCATTGGTCACTGGAGAGCTTGGGAATCAGATGGCGATGACAGATACTTTGATATCTGGATGAATGGTACAGCTGAGCACTTATTCCGTTCAAAACATACACGTTCATTTGATTTAAAAGCTAACGGCAAAGGTTCTAAATACTTACTACTTGGTAAATATACAAACAATACTTTCCAACAAGAAATCGTTAATGCTGTTAACGTAACAACTCTTCCTGTAGAATCATCATTTGGTGTTGAAGGTAACTTTGCATTAATGTTTGACTTCCACTGGGATAACTGGAACTTTGGTCTTGGTTATGAAGGTTGGGGAAGAAACTGTGAAGAACTAAAAATTGATTGCAAGTGCCCTGGCGCTATCAATCTAAATGATTACGCAGTTCTTGGTCGCCAAATACCTCTTAATGCTGCTGGTGGCAATGGTGGTCTTAATGATTATGCAGAACCTGCTGCAAAAATCGGTAAATCTCAAGATCTTTTAGCTACAACTGTTACTGCTGATATTCCATCAGGAATTGTACTAGCTACAACAGCTGCAAACAGAATTCCTTCAGAATTAAGTGACGCAATTGACATCGACGGTCAACGTGCACACAGCGCTTACACAAGCAAAGTGTTTGCTCAAGTTGGTCACACATGGAAAGATTCTGATTATGCTCCTTACATGGGTATCATGGGTGCTGCAGAATTTACACACAAAGATAACAGCGCAGTAAGATTCTGGAGCGTTGGACTTCAAGGTGGTCTTGCTTTCTAAGCAAAATCAAACTTGCGTTATAAGTTTTTAAGTTAAAATAATTGAAAATTTAAAACGCTAAGCACAAAATAGTACCACCCGCGGCTTATGTCGCGGGTGATTTTTTTACTTATAAAGTATTTATTAAATTTCTGGATATTTTTTAGGATCTGCAAGACAATATTTTTCACCAAAACTTCCTATTGGATGTTCGGCTACTTCAACAAACTTTCTTTCAACAAATCCACCTCTCTCTTTTCTTTTCTCTCTTTGCATTACAAAAATTTCTTCTTTAGAAATATTATTAACATTAGCTAAAGTATCAATCACTTCATAAACATTTGCAAGCTCATTCACTAACTCTGTCTTATCTTTTGCACAAGTTACTTCTTGAACTTCTTCTAACAACTTAATTCGTAGCTCTTTATCAAACTCTGTACCATCTAATCTGCGCCAATGAATCTTAGAGCCACACTTTTGTTCGATTATATCTACAAGTTTATCTCTCCATAATTTATCTTGCTTAAATTTACGCATAACAATTTTTACCTTAATTATTTTTCTTCATTCAGACTATAAACAAATAAAATTACTTTATGAGTTCCAGATTATAGATTATAAAAACAAATATCCACTCACAAAACATGAGTGGATATTTGTTTTTATAAAATATTATTTACTTATCATTATCATCGTCATAATCTGATGGTCGTTCATTTACTAAATCAGCATCAAGTAAATCTTTTTCTTTTTTCTTTACTTGTAAATCTTCAGATATTTCTTTTTTTACTGTTTCTTCTGCTTGCTCAACCTCTTCAAATAAATCAGAAATTGCATCAATATCTTTCATTGAAGAAACAATATGATACTCTTTATCCGGATAGACTTCTTTAAACCATTCAATAAGCTGTTTACCAGGCCCCACACTCACAATCACATCACAACCTTCAAAACCTGTAATCACCTCATGCCAATTAATACGATTATTAATACGGCGCATAACTGCAGACTGCAAAGAATCAGGAGTTGTTACATATACTCCATCAACATTTGTAATAACAGGCACTTGTAACTTTTTGAATTGAATTTTATGATAATACAACTTTAACTGATCCACTATTGGATTCATTAATTCTGAATGTAATCCATACTGGGGTCCGACTTCTTTAACTTTTCGTATTACGTTTTCTTTACAAAACTTTTCTATTTTTGCAATTGCACGCTTTGCTCCAGCAACAAAAAAACCATTTTGTGTATTTTGCGCTGCTATATATGCTGGCAATGTTTTTGTTACAGAAGCATCAATAATTTCTTGTAATTTTTCTGTTGTAAAATCACGAGTGATTTTTAATACAGTATAATCTTTATGATGTTGCAAAAAATCATGATAAAACTGTGAATATTTATTTAAAAAATATAAACCATCTATAAAAGATAAAGAACGAGCTGCAAAACAAGCTGTATACTCACCTATTCCGTACCCAGCTATAAAATCAGGTCTCAAACCTTTTTGATATAGTAACTCATACAAAGAGCATTCAAATAAATAAATTGCTAAATATGCATAACGAGTTGATGATATTTCTTCATCAGAAGAAGCAAAAGATAGTTTTACAAAATTTTTATCTGTAGCACCAGCAGCTTGTTCAAAAAATTCTTGTACAATACGAAACTCATCGTACAAGTCTTTACCCATACCAATAAATTGTTCTCCATAACCTGGAAAAACAACCCCTAGTCGTTTTGACATCCCCTCTCCTTTTTTTATTTACTTACAACAATGAAATCATATGGGATATTCTTTGTTGTACTTCTTTTTTACCTAATAGCATCATCATGTCAAACACACTTGGACCTGATATAGAACCCAAGAGTGCACATCTGAGCAACTGAGCTATTTGTGACATTTTATATTCATGTGTTTTGCAAAATCCTTTGATCAAAGATAACAACTGATCTTTATCAAATTCGACATTCTCTAGCTCTTGCTGTAACAACTGTAAGACAACAATGCTATCTTTTGCAATAATTTTTCTTAATCCGTCTAAGTCATAGCTCTCTGGCAAAGAATATGCTTTAACAACATCTGTATATAATTCTTGTAACGTACGAGCACGCTCTTGATACAATATAATCCATGAAGAACGAGTATACTCTGACCATGTTGGAGTATCTTGAACAATATCTTTTGACAAATTTGTCTTAAAAGTATCAATAATATTTTGTATCGATAATTTTTTTATATAGTGCTCATTTAACCAATCCAACTTAGCTTGATCAAACTTTGCACCACTTTTATGAACACCATCTAACGTAAATAAATCAATCATTTCTTGTTGGCTAAACAGTTCTTGATCACCATGAGCCCAACCTAATCTGACTAAATAATTACACAATGCTTGAGCCAAATAACCCTGCTTTTGATATTCAACAACAGAAGTTATTGCATCTCGCTTACTCAATTTTTGACCACGTTCTCCTAAAATTAAAGGAATATGTGCAAAAATAGGTACTTGATAATCTAACGCTTGATACAATAATATCTGCTTTACAGTATTTAATAAATGATCTTCTCCGCGAATCACATGAGATATTTGCATATCATGATCATCTTTCACTACCGCCAAGTTGTATGTTACAGTATCATCAGAACGCAATATAATAAAATCATCTATTTGTTCTGCAGGAATAGTGACATCACCCCGTATAGCATCATGAAATGTAAATGTATCTTCAGAAATATCTGTTCTAAAACGAACAACATACGGTTGCCCTGCTTTTTCTTCTTGTAATGTGCGACATGTTTTATCATATTGATATGTTTGATCTTGGTTGATCATTTTTTCTTTTTTTGCTTGTAACATATCTGCAGGACAAAAACATTTATACGCTTTTTCTTGTTGTAATAAACTATCTACAATTTGCTTATGTATTGGCAAGCGATCGAATTGGTATACTATTGATTCATCAGCTACAATCCCTGTCCATGCAAGACTTTTTAATATAGAATCTTCATATTCTTTTGTTGATCTTTGGCGATCTGTATCTTCTACGCGTACTAAAAAGGTTCCTTTATAATGCTTCGCAAACAACCAATTAAATAATGCTGTTCGTAACGAACCAATATGAAGGTATCCTGTTGGAGAAGGCGCAAACCTTACACGAACAGGTACATGTTTCTGATCTTTCATATATCCCTACCTAAAGATTAAGCTTTATGCTTAAT
>CEVA01514428.1_pt1 | contig 10789 bp, 8 predicted proteins | sample 361521 | NCBI WGS metagenome assembly CEVA01 (sample SAMEA2622823, study PRJEB7988) | marine metagenome | isolation source: saline water (ENVO:00002010), including | reverse complement strand
GGTAATCGCTGTTCCGGTCATTCCCGCCAAACGTTTGTACAACTTGAAAAAGTTTTGAATTGTGACAGTGGCCAGGGTTTGCGTTTCCTGCTTGATTTTAACCTGCTCTTTAGCCTCAACCGCTTGGTGCAGGCCATCTGACCACTGGCGACCAATCATCAGTCGACCCGTAAACTCATCGACAATTACGACATCGCCATTCTGAACCACATAGTCCTTGTCTTTCTGATAGACAGCATGAGCACGTAATGCATTTTCCAACAAATGAGGAAAATCCATGTTGTTACCAACATAGAATGAACCAATCCCCGCTTGCTTCTGTGCTTCTGAAACACCTTCGTGCGTAAGGTGCGAGGCTTTCTTCTCACGCTCCACTTCAAAGTATTGAATGTGTTGACTGCGTTCATTTTCTAGCTGGGGAAGCTGATCAGTAAGATTCTTGATCTCATCCCGAAGTTTGGGAATCATGTCCTTATCGCGTGCATTTCGGATGTCACCCTCAACACCCTTGATTCGCATCTGAATTGCCTCGACCTTTATATTTGCAGCATCCCAACCCCGCTGCTTTTGCATGAGATGACGAGCCACGGCATCAGCCTGGTCATAGCGAGGCGCATCATCATGGGCAGGGCCAGAAATAATTAAAGGAGTACGCGCTTCGTCAATCAGGATCGAGTCGACTTCATCAATAATGCAGAACTCCCGTCTCCGCTGGAGTTGTTCCTCTGCAGACAGCTTCATATTGTCGCGCAGATAGTCGAAGCCAAGTTCACTGTTGGTCCCGTAAAGCACATCACAACCATAAGCCTGCTGCTTGGCAATTGTCAGCCGGTTGTATTCCTCGGAATTTTCAGCATGAATTGGGTGAATTGCTCCGACCGTCAAACCAAGATGAAAGTAAAAGGGGAACACCCAGTCTCGGTCACGCTGGACAAGAAAATCATTAACCGTGACAACATGACAGCGAAGATTCTCCAAGCAGGCCAGATAACAGGCCAAGGGGGCGACGATCGTCTTGCCCTCGCCTGTTTTCATCTCGGCGATCCTGCCTTCCGAAAGAACGGTGCCACCAATCAGTTGCACATCGAATGGACGTGCACGATATGGAGGACGGCTCTTTGGATAAAGAACGCGCACTGCTTCGTAGATCGTGACCGGTATGTCAACCTGCTGCCACGCAAGCACCGGCTCAACACTCCCTTCCACCTCAATGGAATCCATGGATTTGATCTGCTGCTTGACCTCGTCAAATTGGCGGTGAATCTCTTGGGGCAAACACCTAGGATCAAATTCACCTTCCGGGTTGAAGATATTACGGATCCCAACAGCGCGATCCATAACTTCACGAGCAACTGCCAACGCTTCAGATTGAATATCACGGATGGACTTGCGATCTGCGATCTGGTTTCGAAATTTTTCAGTCTGGGCACGCAGTTCAGAATCTGTAAGGTGGCGTACTTGACCTTCAAACTCATTGATTTGCCCGATGCGTCGTCGATAGGACTTAACGAGCCGCGCGTTGCGCGAACCGAATATTTTGGTGAAAGTTTTACTGATATAGGGAACTACCATCTGATTTATCCTCGTGGCGTGAAGTTCGAAATCCACAATCACATCACATGACTAAACGCTGTCGGATCGTAGACCACACAACATTCAGATTATCACGAAGATCGGGGGCGGCAGATTAATAAGTTGTGATTGAAGCGGTTCAACGGAAACTTGGAACTGGCAGGGTAATGATACAGTGCAGAAAATACCGTCAATCAGTAATGATTCAATCGTTGGCGTCGAGGCCAATGCCAACAAATGATTTCCAGAGTAGTCTGATGGAATGGTGATTTCGTGAAACGCACGAACCGCACATGTAATCCGGCTTACCCATGCCCAAACAGCCTCAGTTTGGCAGGCTACGACCGGCTCAACCTCGTGGCCGGTCGGATTACCGACAGGCCGGGCCCCACCAACTGCACCAAAAGAAACCACAACTGCAAGGGTCCCTAGCAATGCTGGCGGTAGAACTCGGTGGGCTGTACATTTCACGGTTCACTATTATCGGTTAATTATTGCACTCAGGTCAATCATTGGTTGACGGGAACGACCATCCTGAACCCAGTTTAGTTGACCATATGGTGGTGTAGAAAGGACCCGAAGGTCTCAACTTACTTTGAATTAGTTCAATACAAGTGGCATGCCGCTCACCAAAGGATTGCTTCTAACGCGCATCTATAATTCCTGTCGAGACCGGGTGGTGGTCGAGACTTAACCCGTGCAATCGTAATATGCAGCTGAAATAGCTTGATCTGCGGATCAACATGGGACATCCCCAAATTGGATGTCAGTCGCTGCGCAATCTTGGCGCACTGCCCACCATCATCAATACCAGTCCAAATTATAGATGGCCGATGGATATTCGGAAATACACCTAGTGCCACCAATTTAAAACTTAATGACTCAATGCCTTGAACAGACAGGGTGATCGCGTCGGCGATCTATGTAACAACCTCTTGCTTAATATCACCCAGAAACTGAAATATCAGATGCAGATTCTGTGATGACACACACCGGACCGCATGGCCAAGCTGATCCAACTCTTGAAAAACTGCTGCCAATCGATCGCAGTATCTGCCCGGATTGCAATAAAGACATGTAATGGCAAACCGTTCAGGAGAACAACTGTTCATGCAGCCATGTTGTAACTGTTTCAATTAATTGTTCACGAGCGTGAAGTTTTGAAAAACTATGATCGGCATCCACAATGGTCTTCTGTGTTAGAGGAATATCCACATCATTCATGGCGCTGGCATACTCCTGCACAACTGACTGTGGTACCGCATGGTCATTCGAACCATGAACAAGAAGTGTCGGCCTGGGATTACAAGTGATATCATTTAATGGCTTCAATGAACGGACATCGTCGAAAAGTTCGGGGTGAAGTTGGTGAGGACCAATTGTAATAGGACCAGCCGCACCATCTTCACCTGCATACCGACACAAGTTAAGCACAGTTGTTGGTGCCAATAACACCAATGATCGGTAGGCATTTGTTCGAGCAGACGTGCATGCTGCCAACAACCCACCAAGTGAAAACCCCAACAGCGCCAGTCGTGTTCGGTCAGCAAACAAACGGGCCTGAAGCCACTTTGTCATAACCAGACAATCGTCGAGTTCACCAGTGACCAGCATCTGATCGAATTTCCCGCTTGATTCTCCGCTATGGCGAAAATCGAATGTGACCGCAGCGATGCCGGAAAGGCACAATGCCCGCGCAAGAGAGACGAACATGAACCCAGCTTCAGCCCGCTGTCCGGTAAAACCGTGCAACAGGAGTACCGATGGACACCGTCCAGAGACCTGAGGCACATAGGTCATGCCGCGGATCACCCCATCGTCACAACTGACTTCAAAATACTCCTGCCGCATAGGCTGGCTATATTTCAGGGTCTAACACCAACTGGATGACCGGTATCATTCGACTTTTCAGTTCGTTGGCTTCAGCCTTCAGATTGGGCCCATTTGATCAATACATCCGCCACCTCGGGACGCGAAAACTCCATCGGTGGACGTTCGCCCACATCTAGCAACTCGCGGACCTTGGTTCCCGATAGAAATACCTGATCACCGTCAAGTTTTGGGAATGTCTTGCTTGAAACCATTCCTTGAGCACGTTTGCTGTACGCTGCATGCTCAAATTTCAACGGCACAATACCGATTTCCTCCGGCTCATACTCATCAAAAATATCCTGAGCTTCATAAGTACCGTAATAATCGCCCACACCGGCGTGATCACGTCCCACGATAAAATGCGAACACCCATAGTTCTTGCGAACCAAAGCGTGCAAAATGGCCTCTCGCGGACCGGCATAACGCATCGCTGCAGGCATTACCGTGAGCATTGTACGGTCTTTAACATAGTAGTTTTCAATAATTGTCTCATAGCATTCCATTCGTACATCCGCCGGAATATCCCCGGGCTTCGTTTCACCAACCAGCGGATGAATAAGCAAACCGTCCGTGATCTCCAATGCACACTTAGTCAAATATTCATGTGCTCGGTGAATTGGATTTCGGGTCTGAAATGCAACTATCGTCTTCCAATTCCGTTGTTGAAAACCCTCGCGTGTCTTGGTTGGCGGCAAACGATACTGGGGGAACTGTTCTCCAGGATCCTTCTCCGGCGTCACGGTGATGACGTGAACAGGACCACCAACCAACCAATCCCCCTCATCTACCACTGCCTGGACACCAGGATGAGCCTCATCCTCGGTCCGAAAGACATTGGGGATCTCCAACTTTTTATCGTGTGGGTAGATCTCCTGGATATCCATGATTGCCATCAACGTGCCATCACCATGAACAAGCGCAACACGAGCTCCTTCAGCAAGCTTCGCCTTCTGCGCATCATCAATGGCAAGGGTAATGGGAATAGGCCAAACGGTTCCCGACGCCAGACGACCATCACGGCAGATCCGCTCGAAGTCAGTCCTGATGACAAAACCTTCTAGCGGGCTGAACGCACCGATGGCAAGCATTTCCAAATCACAGGCTTGCTTGGCACTAAGCGTCACTTGAGGTAGTGATTTGGCTTCATCCACCAATTTGCTGCAATCTTGTGCAGCGACAAAACGGCTGATCAGTTGGCCGCCATGCGGAACAATCAAGGCATGATCGGACATAAATCCTTCTCCTATAAACAAATTACGATTAAACACATCTATCTGTGTGGCGGATGGTAGTGAGGATGGACACAACTGGCAAACGCCGGTTGTCTACGCTAATGGGTCCGACTAAGGTAACAGGCATTATGATGACGATTTGGAGTAGATTCATGCATAATAGAATTTTGATAGTTCCCTTGAAATATGTGGTATTGGCCACCCTGAAAATTTGCATGATCGGCACTGCTGTGGCGGATATGCCCCCCCCACAGCCTTCAAATTCCACCTCCCAGCAACTACAACAACTGATTTCCGCATATCAGAACGCTAAAACCTATGAAGCAACAGTCACCTTTGAAAGCCACCAGGAAAATGGCCGGTGGACGATGATTCGACGCGCTGACTACCAAATAGCCCTAGACCGTGATCAACAACGCCTATTTGTCGATGGTCCCGACTGGACGCTAACCAGTGACGGCAGACGACTAACCTTTCATTTTCATGGCCTGATTAAAGAACTTTTTATGGATGTGGCAGCACCCGAATTACTGAACTACCACGCCCTGCTAGATGCCATTCCCGCAATCTCAAAGCCTGTATTCAGTAATGGAATCGTACCCGCTGTTTTACCTGACCTAGGTCTGCTTCTAGCCGAAGACCCCATCGCTGTAATCACAGGTGGGACCAAGGCCCGCCTAAAGCCACACCCTGCGGGACAGGAGACCGCAGATAAAACACTAATCATGGAGACACAGGAGGGTGAAATCGCACTGGAACTCCATCCGGATCACACCCTGCTGTCATCGGCAACATTGCAAGTTATGGCACCGCCCACTATCGAATCGCCAGATAATAAGGTTAACTTGAAATATCGAATCAAGGTTGAGAAATACAATGAACCGCTCGACGACAGCAAATTCCAGCTACACCATCGCGCCCCCCCGGGCTATGGCTCATTTAGTGAACTTGTCCAAGCCGCTACGCTCGCCATGAGCACTGGCATGCTGATCCCGCCCCTTGTTGGACATCAAGCACCCTGGGTGGTACTAAATGCCATTGACGGTCAGGCTGTCGATCTAGCCCAAGTGGATGCCCAAGTCGTCATACTCGAATTCTGGGCCACCTGGTGCGGCCCCTGCCGCCCCAGTCTTCGACATGTCCAGCATCTGCATCACTGGGCCGAACAAAACGACAAATCCGTTGCAGTCTATGCCATCAACCAGAATGAAGCAGCGGACCAGGTCAAGGCCTTTTGGTCAAACGCTGGCTTTACCATGCCAACACTACTGGATCCGGGCTCAATTGTCGGACAAAAGTATGGCACCGTTAGTATTCCAGTCACGGCGATTATCAATCGTGGAAAGGTCGCGTACATCTACCGTAGCGCGATCGTGTCCTACCAAGAATTTCAGGATCGGATTGAAGGCTTATTAGATTCAAATGAATAAAAAACCGTCGGGGAACTGATTGGCCCCAACACAAATAGTCGGAGAGCGCCTGCGGTCCCAATCAAAAGAGACACCAACTCAGTCCACTGAAAATTCCGTGGTAGATCACTTCTATCCACAAATGCATACCTCGCTATATTCCTCTTGGCGATAACTAGGTCATCGGTTTCACTAAGCACATGAAGTCTGAAAATGCCAATTTATGATTTGTCTGATGATGACTTATTAGCGGAACTTGACTTAGGCTTGTCAGCCTTCACCTTCTTTTGTTTCGATGACTTATTCTTACCTGATTTCTTGTCATCTGACTTTGAAGTTTTGGATGCATTTTTTGACTCTTCCTTGGCCTGTTTCTTGTAATTCTCAGATCGGTAGTCCGTTTCATAAAAGCCAGAACCCTTGAAGATGACACCTGCACCTGTTCCAATCAGGCGTTTAAGACTCAGTTTGGCACATCGTGGACACTTACGGAGCGAACGGGCCGTGATGGATTGAAATTCTTCAAACTCATGGCTGCAGGACCGGCACACATATTCATAAGTCGGCATAGCTATCTTCCATTCGTCCTACCACTTTTGCTCATGCGATGGACAGGTCCAACAGATCTCGTTGCCTATTTTACAGTTCCTCATTCAGCAACACTGACTTGCGCTGGACGAATCGTTTTATCGCCTAGCAGGTAACCGGGCTGAAGCTGCGCAACAATGTGGTTAGCATCCACATCTTCTGCTGACTGACGCATCAATGCCTCGTGACGAGTTGGATCAAACTCCTCGCCGGACTTGACCTCCAATCGCTCGACACCAAACCGCTCTAATGTATGCAACAGTTCGTCCCGCACAATCTTAACACCTTCGAGCAAACTCATCGTAGTTGTTTCATCACAGTTCACCTCAATGGCTCTATCAAATTGGTCTAATACAATAACCAAGGCCTTGGCGACTCCGATCATCTGCTCGTCACGGGCATTCGTCACATTCTGATGGGAGCGACGCACATAGTTTTGATAGTCTGCTGAGACACGCAGCAGGCGTGCGTTGACCTTTTCAAGTTCCTTTTGTAATGAATCGATCTGTTCCTGCGGGCTCTCCGCTTCCTCTTTAGACACACCAACCTGTCCTGCTATCGATGCAGGATCCTCATCAGCAGTACTGTTGATTTCAGCATCCGCCCCCGTTTCCTGAGATACAGGTTCGTTTGATATATCAGAGTTGCTCATGGGATCATCCGTTATGTTCTGCTCCATCTTATTCTTGCGTTTACTCATCTTCGAATTCTCTGCCACTAGTAACATTCTTATTGGGTTGCGGCCACACCGTATCTGAACCTCGCTTTCGAACCCACTTGGTCAGTTTTCCCGCTGCTAACTCGCTCCAATGTATTCCTTGATCTTGTCCCAAAACCCTGCACTTTCCGGCATCACCTTGCGATCCTCTGTTTCGGAGAATTCACGAAGAATTTGCTTCTGCTTTTCCGTAAGACGCTTGGGGATCTCAATCATAAGAACCAAAACAAGATCACCAGCTCTGTTGCTGCGCAAATTCGGCAAACCCATTCCCGGTAATCGAATTAGGTCACCATGCTGGGTACCGCTCTTGATAGTGACCTCCTGTGGTTCCGCGAGTGTGGGGACGGTCACCTTGGCACCTAAAGACGCCTGAGTAAAACCAACAGGCATTTTCAGGATCAGATGATCATCTTCACGCTGAAACAGTTTGTGGGTCTGGACACGCGCCACAACGTGCAGGTTGCCCCGAGGAGCACCCGGTGTACCGGGTTCCCCTTCATTGGGAATGCGAATTGCCTGACCGTCATGAATTCCGGCTGGAATCTTGACGTTGAGTATCCGGTTTTTAGGCTGCTTGCCTTCGCCCTTACAATCAGCGCATTTGTCTTTGAATATCTTCCCCTGTCCACCACATGCTGGACACGTTGTGACCATACGGAACATGCCACCCAAACCATTTTGAGCCACCTGGCCGGCACCACCACAGGTTACACATGCAATTGGTTTGGTCCCCGGTTTAACACCTGCCCCTGAACACGTTGCGCAGTGATCCATACGTGTGAACTCGATGTCCCGATCCACTCCTGAGTTCACTTCTTCAAGTGTCATTTCAACTTGGGTCTCCAGATCGTATCCGCGCTGACCACCGCCGCGACGTCCGCGGCGACGATTACCCCCTCCCATAAAATCACCAAAAATATCATCGAACATCGAAAAGATGTCCGTGGCATCCATATGGGAAAAGTCGTGGCCGCTGGTTCCCCGCAGACCCTCATGTCCGAACTGGTCATATCGCTGGCGTTTATCGGTGTCGCATAAAACTTCGTAAGATTCAGCCGCTTCTTTGAAATTCTGTTCTGCCTGCTTATCCCCGGGGTTACGGTCCGGATGGTACTTCATCGCCATCTTGCGATAAGCCCGCTTGACCTCATCAAGAGTAGCCGAGCGTTCAACGCCAAGGATCTCATAGTAGTCGCGTTTTGTCGCCATCGCAGAGTTGAAAATGCCCAGGAACCTAAGTCCCTGGGCATTAAATGATTAAATCTATTCTAGGACAACCAGCACTTGTTAAGTCACGGCATTATCCACTGGTTCGTCAGACTCATTCACCTCGGTCACCAATACACTTGTGGTTAACATTAGACCAGCTACAGACGCAGCGTTCTGCAATGCAGTGCGAGCAACCAATGCCGGATCAATGATCCCATCCTTGACCAGATCGCAGTATTGCTCCGTAAACGCGTTGTAGCCGTGGTTCCCTTTCTTCTGTTTGACCTCATCAACCACAATATGGCCATCCTGACCTGAGTTCTTCACAATTTGAAAGAGTGGAGTTTCCAATGCGCTAGCCACAATGTCATATCCAAACTTCTCATCGCCACGTGCTTGTGATCGTGCGTTATTGACTGCTTCAATTGCACGAATGAACGCCACACCACCGCCCGGCACATAACCTTCCTTCGCTGCGGCTTTCGTCGCATTCAATGCATCGTCGACTCTATCCTTACGCTCCTTCATCGCAACTTCCGTTGCCGCACCAACCCGGATAATGGCAACGCCACCGGTCAGTTTTGCCAACCGCTCTTGGAGTTTCTCACGATCGTAATCACTGGTGGTTGCCTCAATTTGCTGGCGGATCTGATCAATCCGGGCCGAGATATCCTTTTTCTTGCCAGCACCTTCAATAATGGTCGAATTGTCCTTATCAATAACGATCTTCTTGGCTGTACCAAGCTGATCCAGTTCGAGGTTCTCGAGGCTAATCCCAAGATCTTCACTGATAAAGTCGCCACCGGTCAACGCCGCAATATCTCCGAGCATCGCCTTACGGCGATCACCAAATCCCGGGGCCTTAACTGCACACACCTTGAGCACACCACGAAGTCGATTAACAACCAAAGCTGCAAGCGCTTCGTTTTCAACTTCCTCGCAAATAATAAGCAAGGGTTTCTGTGATGTGGCAACCTTGTTAAGCAACGGCAGAAGGTCTGGCAGATTACTGATCTTCTTTTCATGAATCAGAATCAATGCGTCTTCAAGGATGCATTCCTGGGATCCCGGATCTGTCATGAAGTAAGGAGACTGATATCCTTTGTCGAACTGCATGCCCTCAACATACTCAAGAGTTGTCTCAGCACCTTGGCCCTCCTCAACCTCCACCACGCCATCTTTGCCAACATGATCAATCGCGTCGGCGATGAGTTGGCCAACCTCTTCATCCTGATTAGCTGAAACGGTCGCCACCTTTTGATAGTCTTGCTTGCCACGACACTTGGTGGCCAAATCCGTGATGGCCTTGCCGGCAACCCCAGCAGCATTTGTAATACCACGCTGCAATGCCATGGGATTAACTCCCGCTGTGATGTGACGCAAACCTTCACCAAAAATTGTTTCAGCCAGAACCGTCGCAGTGGTTGTACCATCACCGGCGCTATCCGAGGTTTTCTTGGCCACCTCGATCACCATCTTGGCACCCATATTCTGGAATGGCTCGGGGACCTCGATCTCCTTGGCAACCGACACGCCATCTTTGGTCACTGCCGGACCGCCAAATGATTTTTGCAGCACCACGTTTCGACCCGTCGGCCCCATCGTGACTTTCACGGCATTTGCCAGCTGTTCCAGTCCTTTTTTGAGTTGTGATGCAGCCTCAGTACCGAACATCAATTGCTTGTTAGCCATTGCAGTTTGGCTCCCTAACGTAGAGCAACACGGAGCAATACCGCGAGCTCACTTAATAAATTAAATCATGCGGCCCATTCAGGTGACGCATGGCCTGGCTATTCAATCACGCCAAGCAAGTCGTTTTCACGCAAGATCACGAGTTGATCGCCATCGATCTCAACTTCAGTACCACCATATTTCCCATACACCACCACATCGCCCTTGCGGACACTGACTGCGGCGCGCTTTCCATCATCACCAAGTTTTCCGGGACCCGTAGCGACCACCTTGCCCTGCATTGGCTTTTCTTTTGCTCCCTCAGGCAGGTAGATACCACTAACCGTACGATCCTCAGCCTCTTCAGGCTTAACCAGAACACGATCATCCAATGGTCGAATTTTCGTCTTGCTTGCAGTCGCAGTTGCCATTTCCATTCACCTCATACGTTGATTCAATTGATTTAATCGCATTAAGCCATGGCGGCCTATGCCAACCATCGCAATTTTAAAATT
>CEVA01073968.1_pt1 | contig 10790 bp, 8 predicted proteins | sample 361521 | NCBI WGS metagenome assembly CEVA01 (sample SAMEA2622823, study PRJEB7988) | marine metagenome | isolation source: saline water (ENVO:00002010), including | reverse complement strand
GCTAGTGCTGCAACATCAGGGGACGGAACTACGGACTCGAACCCTCCGGATGCTTTAATGGTTAGCGGAATAGTTTGATAGACTTCAGAATCGAACTTCACTACTGGAACGACGATTTCAGTTTGACTTGAATCGCCTAGTGGTTCAGCGTCTTCGCTGGTTCCAATTGCTAGTCCGGTAATACCACCTACCTCGTCTAAAATTTCAGGGCCTTTCATACCTAGATAAATCAGTGCGGTGAGTAACCCTACGACTGCAACTATGCGTGCAGACACTGATGGTTTCAATATCAACTCGAGAGGCCTGGTCTCAGCTTCAGCAGGCACGCTAATCTTGTCTATAGCATTTAATGTTCGTACCTGCTCGAGTGAAACTTGATGACGTTGCTGATCTATGTCCGCTCTCTCTTGAATAGAAAGCCCCCAGTTAATGGAGTAGTCTTGTACACGCAGACCGAACGCACCAAGTATTACAGAGATTTCTCGCTGGATGGAAGAGCCTATCTGCACTAGCAGATCCCGGTTACCCCTTAATTCATCAAACATGTACTGGTTTAATTCCAAACCTAGTACCTTAGCGAGCAAATCATCTCTGATTTCTGATGCTATATCCAAACGGTTTAGAACGTTCTTACCGCGTAGCAACAACAAGGCGTTCTCGGCCAGGTTTTCATCCACTTCCAGCCATAGATTAATCCTGGCGGGGATGACCTGGTTATCCTTGGTCATCACCGGTAATCCGAATGTGAAACTCTTATTTCCAGTTGCTACCGTGTCATCATCACCCATCCAGAAAACAAGGTTGAATCTGGTTTTGGTGGCTTTATATATCTCGGTGTTAGGACCAAGTCCGATCATGGACTTTAGAAATTCACCAAAAGTTCGTGTAGGTTTTCGGTCCTCAGAATACACGTCGGTGATTTCACCGTTTTTCCTTATGACTACAACTTCATCCGCTCCGGCCTGTACGTGTCGTCTGAAGCCTTTGTGGTCGTCCTTGCCTATCTGTCCCAGTACTGTGTATTTCCCTTGCCTTCTCCAGTCACGACCTGTGGGAGTTTCTTCGGTGATTTCGGGCTCTTTGGGGACGCTACCCATCGATGCTGCTGCACGCGCTAAGTGTGTTTCAGGCTGATTCGATAGATTCCTCAGTGCCGTCGCTAGATCTGCTGCGCTTTGATAACGGTCCTTTGGGTCTTTCTCCATACACTTACGGACGATGGTCTCTAGTCCCCTAGATATTCCAAGCGTTGATGGCAAATCCGGCATGGGCTCGTTGAGGTGCATTCGGAATAATTCGGGGACGGTACCTTCGTAAGGAGGGTTGCCCGTGAGAATTTCGTATAAAGTCACTCCGATGGAATAGATATCAGAGCGTGTATCAGAAGATCCTTCGCCAGCACACTGTTCGGGAGACATGTATTTAGGGGTTCCAATCACACTTGCAGTTCCCGAGAGATCAGTGGCTTTTGCTATACCGAAGTCAGTAACTTTTGGCGTACCTTCATCGGATAGCAGGATATTGTGGGGTTTGATGTCACGATGCACGAAAGTCATCTCGTGAGCGTAGTGGACGGCATCACAAATCTGTGATGCTATGTCTATAGCCTGGGGCGCTGGCATCGGTCCGCTTTTCCGTAGCTCTTTGTCGAGGCTGTTGGGAACGTATTCCATCACAATGCATGCATAATCCCCTTCTATTTTGAAGTCATAGACTGTTGCAATATTGGGGTGAGATAGTCCAGCTGCAAGGCGGGCCTCTGACATCAAGGTGTCGACATACTCACTTTGAGTTGACACCATCTGGTTCATTAACTTGACGGCCACAGTGCGACCTAGGAGAGTATCCTCGCCGAGGTATACAGTAGCTTGCCCGCCTACGCCAATACGCTCTTTTAGTGAATATCTGTCAATTCGTTCTAACATTTCAGCCAAGTATTATGAGCACGTATGTAACATTTATAAATGAGAGTAACTGTTAATAAATATGGCCCCAAAACTGGTAGTTGAATCGACACTTCAATGTATGAAGCAGCCATTTTTGTTTTGTTGAGTGTCGGTAGTCCAATTTTGCCCTTGTTTTATTTCAAGTAATATTCTACTACGTTCTATCTAATACGTGACACTATTGTCCTGCCAGTTAGGATTTCCAATTTGAGTGGATCTGGAAAGATAAAGAACAAGGTGTGAAGGCTATCCCTTTACACCTTGTTCCATTTATCTGAGTGGACGCGGTTTATCTGCCTCTTAGTTTAGCAAGCAAGTGGAGTATTTCAATATACAGCCAGACTAAGGTTATCATTAACCCAAATGCTGCGTACCACTCCATGTACTTTGGGGCACCCTGTTCAGCGCCTTGCTCTATGAAATCAAAATCTAAAACTAAGTTTAGGGAAGCTATAATTACTACAAGTAAGCTAAATCCAATGCTCATAAAAGAGCTGTTGCCAATGTCTAAAACAGGCAGCCCAGAACCAAAAAAACTCATTATGAATCCGACCATATACACAACAAAAATACCCCCGGTCGCGGCTACCACTCCAAGTTTGAAATTTTCAGTCGGTTTTATTAATTTCGTTTTGTAGGCAAATAACAGGGAAAAGAGAATCGCCAGAGTAAGAAATACGGCTTGGAAAACAATGCCTTCATACATACTATTAAAGACAAATGAAATGCCACCCAGAGCTAAACCTTCCAAAGCTGCATAAACAGGAGTTGTTACAGGTGACCATGATTTTTTAAACATTGTAATCATAGCTACTATAAATCCGCCGATGAAGCCAATGAATATTAGACCTGTCATTTCCATGCGGAAGGTCATATACCCAAATGCTAAAAGGATGAATAAGCTCAATGCTATTTTGTTAACAGTCCCGTCTATAGTCATAACATTTCCGGTTGCCTGAGGTATCTCGGCGAACGTTTTTGAAGACAGAGCAGGGTTGGAAGAACGGAACAACATGTGATTGTTAGATTTATCGCCTCGATTATTTACGGTATTTCTGGCTGTTGACATGTTCACCTCAATCTTGTTATTTCATCAAATAGTCAAAAATAAAAAAATAAATTTACTTTGGCTGCTCACAATATTACGGATTTATTATAGTCAGCAAACTAGCGTGAAGCTAGCAAAATTCAAATCCAAAATCTTTAAAAAGATTCGATAATGTACGGTATTCCCCTGATGGGAATATGGATAGACGGGCAGAATATTCCTTAAGAAAATGTGGAATGTGGGATCCTGTGTTAGTTTGGTAGACTTTCTTCAAAAAATCTCTGCCAGTTCCTCCACATTATGTTTTCAATGTCCTCATGTTTATATCCTCGTCGTTCCATGAAGTCCTGTATCTGTAAATAGTCATAGACTGTGTCAATTTCCTTTGGTGCTCCTATAGCTCCGCTCTGACCATCGGTGTCTCCTCCGATCGCAGAATGCAAAGAATTCCCGGCCATCTGGCTGACGTGGTCGATATTGTCAACAATACGTTCAAGCGTAACTTCATCTTTAGAGAATGGTCGCTTAGGTGGTATGTTGCCCCAATCAACTCCTTGTGTCCATAGCATGTAAGAGTCCATTGAATGGCCTAGGACTGCTCCTCTATCAATAATTATTCTGAGTAGGTGGTCTGGAATCTGACGTTCACCAGGGGTAACTGCTCTGCAATTTTGATGGCTGGCTAAAATCGGACCCTCAAAAATTTCTAACTCTTCTCTAACTGATTCGTCAGAAGTGTGCGATACATCTAGTATCATTCCTAATTTGTCCATCTCCCGAAGTAATTCAGGACCGTGGGGCGTCAATCCACCGTCGGTACCAGTTCCGGTCCCATGTGAGTAGCGGCTTACCCCATAATGGGAAAGACTTATTACTCGCAAACCGTAATCAAACCACTCATGAACTTGTTTTGGCCATACAATCGGATCAGCACCTTCCATGCCAAGGATCATTCCGACTGGTAAATTCTCATGATCGTCTGGATCTGACCATTCCTCCATGTGTGATTTAAATTCAGAGGGTGTTTTTAAAAGTCGTGACTCACCCATGTCCTCAAGGATTTTGTAATATCCGTACTGAGCCATACCGTCCGCGTATGCGTGGTGGTCTGTCTTCACTTCTCCATGTGAGTGACCGTGGGGTCCTTCTGATTTATGCCCACAGAATGATTCTGTGTCATCTCTGCTTATGCACCGGTTAATTTTGACTAAGGCAGCAGCCATCCCCGAGCGTCTCATCTCAGGAATAGAAGCCATTGTCCATTGCCTGTTCCGATCGAGTTCTAAGTATTCTGTCTGAGAACGGACTTCGCCGATAGGTAAAGTCAAGTCGCGCTTCATATTTACACCACCAGAAGCCATGGGGTAGTCGCCGTCGATCATTAACATGAAGTTATCCTCCAATCAATTATTATTGCAGCGTCGGTTATATTGTCATATTAAATTGTGATGTCAAGTTATCAATTTTGTTTAATCAATAATATTTGCAGTCTGGTTTTGTCCGGTCAGTGATTTATCCACTGGAAACTTGTTATGCCAGTCGCATTGAGCACAGGTAGTTATTCCGTGTTGATTAAAAATCCCGCCCTCTTTAAAAAAGTCGGGGTGTTTGCCATTTGCTTTGCATAATGGTATTTGATTATTTTTCAACTGGTGATATCCCCCGAATGCAGGACAATCGTCCCGTACAACATCGTTTATGCCAGGAACTTCTACTCTCTGGGGAGACTGCATGAAAGTTTTGATTACTTCGGTATTTTTACCGGTACGCCACGCCTCCAGCATTCCCTCAGCTTTGCGCAACGCATCAATAGCAAAGTCCCCCGAGTGCCTGTCTGGAGGTCTTAGCACCAAGCAAGACGGATTATCTGTGAGGATGGTGGTCATGAAGCTTTTGAAGTCGCCTACCGACATTAGTCCAGATGAACTTTTGCCTACGGGTCCTGTATGTAAAATACCTGCTGATTTACATACTTCCTGCAAAATGCCTGGGTACTCATACTGAAGCCTGATGCCTGGTACGGTATTGTTTAAGTGTCGTTGTTTTGGCCAAAAATGTCCCATGTATGGGACTCGATATTTTTCCTCATAGTAGTGCCAAAGAGTAACTCTATCAACCATTACTCCAAGGGTGAGTACAAAGTCGTTGTCATTCATCAACTCAAACGGATTCTCTACCCCACAAGAAGTTGGTGAAAGATAATGGCGCTCTAGCAATCGTCTGGCAGATTTGCCTAAACCAACCCATGAATGAGTAGGATGGCAACTACGCAAGCTCCCCTGACGTTGTCGTACGGTCTCTGGTATCACACCTTGGAAGCCTGGTTGTTTACTTATGCACAGTCCGTCTGAAGGAGTGCATTCGCAATCGCTATTTGTAAAATCAGATAAATCTCCCCAAACGCTATCTCGGAAAGCAGGTACTAGCAGTGTTCCATTTGGCCCTAGAGTTTCAATAAGAGCATCCACTACAGATTCAGCGCCACCTTCTACCGGCCCAATTGCACTGAGAGAGCTGTGCATCATCACATTGGCTCCGGGTGTAATTCCCAGCTTTAATAAATCGTTAACGATTTGTTGTTTTGTTACCGTCATGTGATTACTTTCAGTTAGCCTACAGTAGTTATGGCTGTGATAATTCTCAACCAATCATCCTAATATTTCGATTCGTTGTTTAAGCACGTCCACATTAATTGGAGTAGTACCGATCATTTCACCATCAATGTTTAGGATGTCGTCTGTTTGCGGAATCAACGAAAAACTGGAAGCTTGATGATACTCCACCTCTGGTTCATTGATGTGAGTACCATCAAATAGTTTAGGTAGAACTGCGAACAGCCTTTGTCTTGTTATATCTCCGTCAACTACCAAAAGGTCAATAAGCCCATCATCTAATTTAGCGTCAGGTGCCATTTTCATTCCTTTACCAACATGGATTGAGTTACACGCTACGATAAATGTGAATTTATTAACCAATGTTTTGCCATCGATAATTAATTTTGCGCGCCTGTTTTTCCTGAGGAGTATCTCAATTATGCTTGAAATAGTGTAGCGGCTAGGACCCAACCAGCGTAGTGATTCAGCGCGTTTTCCGACATCAGTTACAAGTCCCCAACCGATTAAGTTGATTGAGTAGATGACTTCTTGTTTATTATCGACCCGTGCGGTGTCTATAAACCGAGTGTGACCGGAAACTATTGCTTTAGCAGATGTTTTAGGATCTGTAAGGCCCAGATCATGGAGTACAGAGTTTCCTGATCCGCCGGGGATCACCCCAATAGGCACGTTTTTACCGTCATGCCTTTGAAGCATACCATTGACCACTTCATGAAAAGTGCCGTCTCCGCCGATCGTTAAAAATCCGTCATAACCATCCAAATCTAAGTTATTTGCTAATTCCCGGGCATGCCCGCAGTAAGCAGTCATATTTATGGTTAATTCTGCTCCATGTGAATCAAAAACAGGCTTAACCAGATCTAAAATTCTGAAACTCTGTTTTTTGCCGCTGTTAGGGTTTACTGCGAGTATGAATCTTATACTGAAATCTCCGATGATGGCGTTGGTATAGATTTATAGAGTCACCGATTTCCTACTAGTATACGTAAGAACCGCTGAAGTATACTCTCTCATCGTGATAAAAAAGTAGGATCTACATCTAGTTGATACCCATTTGCCAAAACATTAGTTTGATTTGCGATACCAATTAAAGCCATCAATTCAGCGAACATTTCGTCTGTCATTCCTAAGTCTCTGGCAGCGGCAATATTCGTCACAGTTCCATATTGACTCCCGTTCGTGACACTTACGGCAATATATATCAACTCCTTAGTCAGCATGTCTATTGTTGGAGATGTCATTACAGATTTAACGCTTTCCCAAGTTTTTTGCATGAGTTTTGGATGTACTGCAAGAGCTTTCCAGAAATTATTAATCTGATCTGTTCCTATTGTTTGACCATAACTTTTCCTGGTTGAGATTATGTCATCATAGACCCGACGTACCTCAATATCTGCATCTTCATATTCAACTAATTCGACTGTAGTCATTGTTACGGTTACTCTCCTTTTATTTAGAACTATGTTCTGTTATCTAGTTATATAACATATTGATTACGGTTGTTTAAGTTACAATCATTCGTTTTGGGTTACCATCACAAAATAATACCGATATAATTTGCCAATTTGAAAGGATCAACTAGCAGTAAATTTCTCTACTCAAATTCCCGAAGCACGGTCTATCATGCTTTGCTGAATCATACTTTCAATTAAAGAAGGATCATGCTATGAGTTAACACTAAAACATATTGGTATTGTATTCGTTGCTTCTCTTTGCACTATTCGTGTTGTTGGTTTACTAATTAGCCCATATAAATTGCCTATAAGGATTTGAATAAAATATTGAATTGGGATGGTAGTAATGTCCAATCCAGCGCATAGTGAACTATTTCCAACAATGGTTATTGGTAGTCTTCCTAGGCCAGTATGGGTTCAACACGTTATTCGAGATCGCTTAAACGGGAGACTAAGTGATTCTGAAGCCAACCACATTTTGGACGATGCTGTTCCCTTAGCCATCCAGTTGCAGGAAATGGCTGGATTAGACTACGTATCAGATGGCGAGTGGCGTAGAGATAATTACGCCCGTGTCATAGCTGATAATGTGTATGGATTTAAGCGAGAGGAAGTGACTCGTGGCCCTCTTACTCTCAATGCGTTTGTTGTAGATAAACTTGAATCAGTTAGGTCAATTGCCGAGAGTGAGGCAAAATACCTAGTTAGCCATACTGATAGCAAAACTCTTGTGGCATTGCCTAGCCCCTGTACTATCGGCGATCTTATGTGGCACCCATATCATTCAAAGAAAGCATATTCGACGCGCGAGGAATTTGTGGAAGCTTGTGTTCCGATAATTAGATCTGAACTAATATCCTTGTCACATCTCGGTATTGACGCAATACAACTTGATGAACCTTTACTTCCTAGAATCGCACATCCCTATATGTATGGATATAAGGATGTTACAGAATTAAAATCAGCAGTTGAACTTTCTGTGCGAACCATTAATGAAGTAACAAAAGGTCTCTCGGAGTCCTTCATCACAGTACATTTGTGTCATTCCCATGGAGATGAATATAAAGTTGTGCCTGGTACAGAGAAGTTAATCATGAGTGCCGTGAAACGTATGAAAGTTGATCGTTTTGCAATGGAATTTAATAGTCCTGTAGGCATTGAGCTACAAGCTTTATCCGATTTCCCCAATGATAAACTGCTAGGTATTGGTGTAATAGAACCTAAAGTAGCAAAAGTAGAGAAACCCGGGAGCATTGTTGAGAGAGCTGAGAAAGCTTTCCAGTTTGTAGGTAAGGAAAAAATTGGATTAAATCCAGATTGTGGGTTCGCTACAAGTGCCATGGGTTCAGGTAACCTTGATAATGCATATAGGAAATTGAGCGTGATGGTCGAGGGTGCAAAGATGCTCAGAAATACTTATCAGATTTAAATGACCTACTCTTCTACTCACAGATGCACGCGACATACGCTCTAAACAAATTATCAACTATTTCACAGGTGAGATTCCTATAATATCTAATCTTCTTTTGGCTTCTGAATAAATTTCTTCTGACAATATCCCTTTATTTGCAGTTTCGATATTATCCTTAAAATGTTGCGGATTCGCAGTACCTACTATAGTTGTGTTTAAGTCAGGGAGTGACAAAGTAAATCTAAGTAAAAAACTAGTTCTGGATTCGCCTTCTTCCAATAGCTCATCTAGTCCAGCCCTGCCAAAATAATCCCATGCGTCGTAGTGTTGTTTATACATTTGGTGCCACGATTCTTCTTGCTTCAATAAACCTGTACTTACAAATTCTCCTTTAGACACCCCTCCACGAATTATTGTTCCAGCTCCTGCTTTCAATGAATTTGAGATCCAGGTTTCATGCACTCTGTCTAAAGCAGAATAAGGTATCTGAAAAGTATCAAAAACACCCAAATCAATATATTTTGACAACATTGGCACAGAAGTTGAAACTCCTATGAATCTTACTTTCCCTTCTTCTTTGATACTGTTTAATGTATCAATAACTCCAAGTTTATTGATTTCATCAATCGAAGGGGAACCGTGTAATTGCACCAAATCCAAATAATCAGTTTTCATCCTTTTAAGACTTTGATTTATACCGGTAACAATTCTATCTCGGGTATATACATGGTCTTTGCCCCCACCAGTAATAGTTACTCCAACAGGGCAACTACATTTTGTAGCTAAATGAAATTCTGATCTTCTATGAGAAATTGATTTGCCAATCAACTCTTCACTTTCGCCATAATCAATTGAAGTATCAATGAAATTGATCCCTGAATCTAACACCATATTTAAAATCGTACGAGCTTCTTTTTCCGGAACATAATCAAAATACTTAGTCCCTTTACGAAACTCCATAGCTCCAAAACCTAAACGCGTAACCTGCATTCCGGTCTTACCCAGTTCATTAACAACTAAACTCATTTAAATCCTCATACCTGAATTAGAAATAAAAAATCAATTTATTCTTCAATTAGATACAAATCACCTTTCGAATATTCAGTAACTGTTATATTTGGCCACTGATTCTGTGCAATATTATGTCATCATAGATCTGACTGACCTCAATATCTGCATCTTCATATTCAACTAATTTAACTGTGATGATTATTACGATTACGTTCCTTCGATTTAGAACTATGTTCTGTTATTTAATAACATATAGTATTAATTACAGACGTTTGAATCAAAGCAGTTAGTTTGTGGTTGCCAACATATCTCACTAGTCCTGAGCTGTATGAAGTACTGACTCCTATCCTATATTCAGCTGCTGGATTATACTGTCATCCAAGACCATCATGCGGTTGACATCAGTTCTTCTGGTGCTGGATGCATATGGCATTGGGAGCGAGTGGCAAAACGATCATGTATAGATATGTGGAGACAAATTCATGACTTTGAATCACCTTAACATGTTTCAGTTGGAATCAGGCTTGGATCATATTCTTAATGCACCAAAAGATAATGGCATAGTTCAAATGATAGTATCCAGACCTAAAATTGGAGTTCGCAAAATACTTAATGTTGCAAAATTAGATAAAGAATTTGGCTTGGATGGGGATAATTGGAATGACCGAGGAAATTCTAGTATGCCCGATAATTGTCCAGACATTGAAGCTCAACTTACCATTATGAACTCTCGTGTAATTTCATTAATGACTTCATCGAGTGATGAGTGGCCACTCGCAGGTGATCAACTATATATTGACATGGACCTTAGTAGAAATAATTTGGTTCCTGGTAGCCAGATTAAAATAGGATCTGCCGTGGTTGAAGTCAGCGAAAAACCACACACGGGTTGCAAAAAATTTTCAAGTCGATTTGGATTAGATGCATTGAAATTTATCAGTACTCCAAGTGGCCGAGAATTATGCCTAAGGGGGATAAATACTCGTATTGTACAATCAGGCGTTGTGCAAACTGGAGATGTAGTAAAAAAACACAATGTTAAAGAGGTGGATTATGACAGATAAAATGGCGAACGGTATATTGTTTATAATTGCTGGGATTGGTTCAATTGTTGCTTATATAGCTCTAGGCGAAACAGGACTTCTAGATAAAGGGCATACAGAAAAATTTGCAGCTTATGCATTACTTACGTTCCCGCTAGCTTTTATGATGACAAGGAATGTTGTAAGGAATACTTATATTGATGCAGGGTTAATAATAATAGTTGTTGGTTTGAGTATGGGGCTTGTTTCAGATGCTATAAAT
>CEVA01022138.1_pt1 | contig 10793 bp, 6 predicted proteins | sample 361521 | NCBI WGS metagenome assembly CEVA01 (sample SAMEA2622823, study PRJEB7988) | marine metagenome | isolation source: saline water (ENVO:00002010), including | reverse complement strand
GTCATCAAGTTCCCCTAGCGCTAAATTCTTTAGGGCAGGGTCTTTTTCAACTGCTGCCCAGAGTGCGTCATCGATGTAGTAAGCGTTTTCCGCCTCTAAGCGGCAGCGCAACACCAGCGTTTGATCACTTTCTGAATAGGTCTGTTTCAATTGGGAAACACCCGATAATCCTTTAATAATGGCAACCAGCGAGCGCCCAGCCGAGCCATAGTCACTAGGGCTTAACGCCCGAATATGGATAACAACGTCCCGAGTCGGCGGCCGTTTCTCATGATAGAAGTAACCGAGATTGTCAGTGGTTGTTTCATCCTGAACGACTGAATTTAGGTTGGAGTCGGCCGCAATTTGTGTCCAAAGCTCAGAGTCGATGTCAATCGCCGTCAATGTGGTATCAACCGTGTAAGTCAATCGATAAGCCGCTCGATCGTAAGTTTTGTCGATGTCAATCAAGTTGAGACCTTTAACGATCTTGTCTAAAGGCGCACCGATCTTGCGATAATCCCCCGGTGCCACGTTGTTAATGCTGATGGTGAGCTGAATTTTCTCGCCGGCGACCTTACCTGCACGGTAGTGAATCGCTTGCTCGGTAATGGAGAGGAGTTTGCGATTGGGTGTGTTGCCTGATTGCTCGAGTTGCTTCCAGATACCTTCCTCGAGTTTGCTCAAGTTGTTTTTGTAAGTGAATGTCAGGACAAGTTGCCCTTGTGGTCCTCCGATATACTCGGCGCTGATATCCTTGACACCTGATTGATTGTTGACCACGCTCCTATAAGCGTCCAAACGACTGTGATAACCCTCAGAAGAGATGCCGCTAATAATTAAGCGTTTTCGTTTAGCTGGGAGTAGTTCGACCAGAACATGGTTGCCATCTCGTGAAAGATCAAAGTGGTCAAACGCATCATCCCCGACCGCAAGCCCATAGAGCGTCCGATAGAACGCTGCAGAAGTTACCGAGATCATTGTACGTAGAGTGAGTTCGTTTGCTTCGTAGTGATCTCTAATTGTCCCGCTCGCACCGGCCTTCTCAACAAGCTGGATTAGCGCACTCCTGTCCCGGTGATATTCTTTGGGAGACATATTCCGGAAGGTAATACGGATGGTATTCTGGGTGGAGTCTTCTGCTTCGGCATAGTTCGTTACTGCAGTGAGCACATTTTCTGTGACAAGTTTATTAGCTGCGGCCTGGATGATGCCGCGGCGATTGTCAGTTTGTTCTTTCTCGGTAGTGCCGCTGAGGGAAAACTCCGTATCGTGGCCTAGATGTTTTTTGAATATTTCGCGGCCACTGTCCGCGTCAATGATTCGAACGCGGACACTCAGTTCGGTTTTACGAAGGTCATAGGCTTCGTTTTTTGTGATTTTCTCCTTTGCGATCCATGCGATGATAAGAAAATCAACATCGTATTCGATGTGTAATTGCTTCCGCGCTTTTGATGACTGAAGAGAGTTGTCATGAAAAAAGTCCCCGAAAGAAAGCCGACTGCCTTCATCGGTTATAAAAGCGCGGCCTGAGTAGTCTGTTTCAAATCGTCTGGCGGTCGTATTGATCGTTATCGGTAATTTGCCTTGAATGCTTGATCTCAGAGCACTGTCGTTCGCGAGTAGCAGCGCACTGCTTTCATTGGCGCTGGCGTTGGTAAGAAAAGCGGAAAACACAATACCCGTTAAAGTTATGAGAGAAACGACTTTGGTAAGGATAGTCATGGTCGTATCCTCCTAGTCTCTGCTAAAGATAATTCGGTTACGACTCCCGCTGTATTCACCAATCCCAGGTGTAATGCCAGCGCCTTCGAGATAGATCTGGACTAGATCAGAAAGCCCGTCAATACTGCCTTCGTATGCCAAATGAATGACGCGGCTCTTGAAGTCGGCTCCGTCAAATTGCCACTTACTACCTTTACTGAGTCGGCTCTTTATTTCGTTGAATTGTGCCTTGTCGATTCCCTTAAAAATCAGTGAGAAATTTCGCTCCTGGCCTTTTTGTATTTTGGCGACAGATTTTCTCTGGCCGAGCTGTTTTCGAACCTTGGGCTCTAGGTCTTCCGAAATGGCTAAAGTGACTTGTTTGGCAACGGCAATAAGGTTTGCGGTACTGCCCCGCACGTGCGGCACTGTCTTCCCGTAATCAGAACTCGCAAGTTTCAGCCATTCGCCTTGTTCGAATAATGTTGCGTTACTTGTCATTCGCACCGTTAGTTCATTGTTCTGTACTTCTACGCTGTTGATGGTTACGCCGACAAGAAGATCCGCGTAATCGGCCAGAATTCGCTTGCCGTTAACAAAGTTCTTATCAATGTTTCGGAGTTCCAGATTTGCTTTGAAACGTTTTAATTCATCAGTGGCATACACATCGGCATCACTTTTCCCTTGTTTTTTCATTAGTGCAACAAGGTCGCCTTTGATTTGCTCAAATTCAATCACCTCATAGCCGGCCTGGCGAAATTTATCCTCGACATTGCCGATAACTGTCGCGATGACTTCGGGGTGTATGTCTTTATCCTGGACGTTCCAGAAAAGTTCTACGTAAGTGCGGTACTTCGCTACTGGTGTAATTCCACCCTCTGAAATAAGAATGCTTCGAAGTGCAACTTTATTGATCTTAAAAAAAGCACTGATTTGTACAACTTCCGGAGTGGATGAGTAGGTGGACTGTGTTTCGACTAACTGCTTTGTTATTTTCCACTCGTTAATAAATCGTTGATAGTTATTGCTGGCTCGATTGACCACCTGATTAAACTGCGTAAGGTCCATGGGTTGCGCAACTTCCTGGTTTACTTTCTCTGCAGCCTCCCGAAAGGCCCTTTGTTTGAGGGCGACGATGATCGACCGCACCGCATTTTTTCGGGCTTTATCTTTATCTGAAACCGTTTTATCTACCTCGCCACGAATATTTTCGTAAACCGCCAGATATTCGTCGCCTGACGAATTGGGTTGGGTCGGGCTCAGTAATTCATCCTGATTGAGCGTCAGTTCCTGCACTTTTGGGGTCGGCGGCTGGTAACCGTCGTCATCATCGCCGTGATCAGACGCCATTGCGAATGGAAAGAAAGCCAGCAGGGCAAGCGTCGTTGTAACGACCAGTGAGCCTTTGGAAAGATATTTCATGCAACCACTCCTTGAAAAGTGTGCAACGCTCCTAATGGCGTACCAGTATCTTAACTTCAGATGCCGGTCGAACGCGGTATTTCATTTTAAGTGCGCGAGTGAGGGTTTCTGTCAGTTTTTGGTAGTTATCATCGAGACAGGATACATTGGCTCCTTCAATAAACCGTTTGGGAAGGTTCCTGTCGTCAATGGGGCCATGGGAAGCGAAAACCTTGATGCTTTCCTGTCCTACCGTTTCATCACTAATCGTCAGTTCCACATCGTCCTGTGCGCCACCAATTTCGTAAACATAACCCTTACGGATATAGCCCGTCTCGCCAGATCGGGACGGCATGATTTGACAAATTGTGCCATCAGATTGAACGTAATAAACCCTGACATAAAGATCAGTATCGGGTCGTAAGGAAACAGTCAAGGGGTCACCATCGCGATAATTCCGGTCGTCGTGATTAACCCAGACTGCCACCGTGTGTGTTGGTGTTTTAGAGATAGCGTCGGTTTCTATTTCATCCGCGCTCTCTTTCGCCTGTGTCTCATTGGGCGGAAGCATGCCGACACCCGAAGGTACTACCCCAAGTGAGAAGCGGGATGACACATTGGCAATCTCATGTCCAGAACGGACCTTGATAACCTTGAGGCGAAGCACGACTTCGTTGCCTATCACTTGATAGTGGCCTCGTAGTGAATATTGCTGCGCCGAGGTTGACCCTCCGATCAGAATCTTGAATGTATCGAGAGTGCCGACTTCTTCTCGGATATACCCGCGCATCATGGTTGAAAAATCACTCACGAATGAATCGGTCTTTGTTTTTCCTCCAGAGAATTCATCGATAAAAATATTAAGTTTTTGCCCAAATAGCTGTTCGTCAAGTTTGGTCGCGAGTTCAAAGGCAACGTCTTTTAACGTTCGATCTTTCCAGTCAGTGGGAAGCGTAATTGACGCTAAATCGACGGTGGCAGACCCGAGAGGATTTCGATTGTCGGCATCTTTAAGCGATAAGAATAGTCGTAATGACTGCTTTCCCATACGAAATTCAGTTTCAAGATATGCCTTCGCGGTAATCGGGCTATCGAGGACGGTGTAGCCGTTCTTCCGAGCCTTTTGCATAAGGACTTGTTGAACGTTCTTTAAAAAAGGGTAGTAGCTCCCCTCGGTTGAAGCATCTACTGGTGTTCGAACATAAACTTTAAGATGCTGGCTGGGAAGGCGAGGGATTGCCTCCTCGAGTTGACCTTGCCAATCAGCGGCTACTGGGAATGCACAAAGTGTCAACAAGAGGCTTAGGCATCGTTTCCTAACCCATTCATTGTTAAGCATAGATTATATTAACATCGTTTCCTAACCCATTGATTGTTAAGCATAGATTATATTAAAAGAATACGTGTTTAGCGAGCGAGAGATCTTAGTGCATTTTTTGTGGTAAGAGCGTAGGATATGTTTGGCATAGCATTAGTGCGCTTGAACTAAGAGTCAGTGGGACAAGTGATTTTTAGGAAACAAGCTTACTGCAGTTACTAAGCCAAGCGCGAGGACTAATAAGGGTGTTAAGCGGATGAATTTGAAGTTATTTGGTGGGCGCGCGAACGAATTTAGTACAGATGAGTCTATAGAGTTCAAGTACGTCAAAGCAGCGAGTTGTTATTACGATGCGTTTCCTTCGCGATTTCTTTTTCCTATCGCAGTTGTTATTCTGTCCCTTAGTTTGCTGACTTCGTGCAGCGACAGTAGGACCTCGTCTGGTGTTAGCCACCAAAAGGAGAAGGCAGAAAATCCAGAGCAAGACGGGGATCACGGGATAGCCTACTCCGAAGACGTATCGCCGAACTCACCCATAAGTCGGCTACTAGAAGGTAGGCCAAAGGACAGTAAATGCAACACGAAGTTTACTTTCACATATCGATCAGGGCGCAAAGGACTCGTTCCGTACCATAAGTTGCCGCGTCATAAGGCGTTGGCCGTGACGACCAATTCAGGGCGACTATATGCTGCATGGTGGTGGCCATCGACGGCCAAAGCGAAGGCAAAGGCTCTCCAAGGTTGTAGGGCATATTACGGTGAAAGCTGCAGCATCTACGATGTCAATAACAACCGCTGCAGTTCGAAGACGCCGAACTCGACAGGAGTCCTAAGAGTCGTTGCACCGAATGGGGGCGAAACCGTAACTATCGGACGACCCTACACGATCAAGTGGAACAAAGGCAAAGCCGGCGGGCGCATTCTCATATGGTTAGCCAGGGGAACAAGCGTCCTTAGACCAGCAATTACCTCTTCAACTCCCAATGATGGTCGTTTCGTGTGGAAGGTGCCAAGTCATTTACCGCCTGCGAATACCTATAGAATTTTGGTTCAGTCGAGACAGACGCCGAATATGATCGACATCAGTGACCGCTATTTTAGACTAGTAAAAAGAACTACTATTAATAGTGGTAGTGATCGGTAAAAGTTGCCCCCAGTCCCTCCCTCCGCATTGTCACCTTCCAATCAACTATGAAATGATTTTGCTGATGTTTTGTTCGATTTGAGAATCCAGGCAGGATCGTGAGGACGACGTTAATCATTGTTTTGTTGAGTTTTTCTCTCGCCGCATCAAATCTTGTGTTGGCGGCTAAGGTCACGCGGGTTCCAGGAAAGACTGCAAGTAAGTTCGATATCGATACGAGGTGGTACAAGAAGTATGCAGCAGTTAAAGGAATCCCGATTGTGGCTTCCCGGAAAGTCAGTGACCGGGCATTACTAAAAAGTGTCGGCATCATGAATCAGGTATTGTTTGGGAATAGATTCAAGATAGCGCCGCACTTGATCAAGTACCGAGCAAAGATGGCAATTGTAGCTAGAGGCCAACACTTCTCGAATATGCCTGAAATCAGTTCAAAAAGTTATGACCACGCCGCTGGACTCGCATGCTGTGGGTATCTCAGGTGGAACCAAAAGAGTAACTCGTGGAAAAGGTACTATCAGACGGGATTCACTCGAGAGACAAATGCTCTTCAGCTTCCCTATCCTAGAGACAAATGGGGACCAGGCAACTCAGTCTTGATTCATGAATTCGCTCATGTGATTCATGAAAGTGTATTTGAAAATGTCTATTCGAAAATCTCTAAGTTGATAACAAGAGCCTACAACACGGCAAAAAAGAAGGGGTTATGGAAAGGTGCATACGCTATGACCAACAAGTATGAATATTTCGCCGAAGGAAGTGAACGTTGGTTTAATGTTAAAACGCGAGAAGGAGAAGATTATTTCACTACTGGAGGACCATACCCGCACAATCGAAAAGAACTTAAAAAACATGACATCAGGTTATATAAGCTCCTCAAGAGAATTTATGGGAATCGGAAATGGCGGTTTCGCTATGGCAAGCTTTGCACAAAGGCTTATGAGTTGTGCGATAACAAGTACAAATTGAGCGCTCCTTTTGGGCCGAGTCTTGCCCGGGCCGCTTCTCAAAATGCGTTTATGGTGGGCGAGGACTTTGACCTTAAGGTTGCCACGACGGGTTCGTCGTTTTCATTTGACGACTATTCGTATGTAGAGGTGCCCAATTCAAGCAAATGGACGCTAGGGTTTAAGGAAGAACAAGACGACTTGCCTCAGATGGGGGGCAACTTCGCTTTTGGTTACCAGCTGGGGGGTATCCAGTATCGCGTTGCTGCCGACAATACGTTTCTAGGTTCTAAGGGCAGTGGGTGGTTGGGTTATAAAGATGCAAGAAGCGCCTATGTCAGTGTTGGAAAGCGTTATTCGTTGGGAAACAAATGGAATATCTCTGGTGATGTGACCTATGGCTGGTCACAGGCCAATGCTGAAAGGGAAGGTGTATTTCAAGATTTTTCCAAGGTTCATGCACTTGGCTTCAATGCGTCTGCTGGTTATCAATTGAATACCAATAACGCATTCGGCATTAGTCTGAATTCTCCACTAAAGGTTGAGAAGGGGTCATTGATTATCAAATCGCCCTATGACGCGGAGAGAGTCAATTTGTCACCCAGCGGTCGGCAAGTTGATGTCGGCGTTTCGTTCCAACACCAGATCGATGCACAACGATCAGTCAGTGCCGGGATTACCTACATCAATGATTATCATCACGACCGTGACGTTACACGCGGACAGGTAATGCTGAATTATCGCGGTTCCTTTTGACTGTTTCGGCGACTTTAGAGACGAGTCTCTAAAGGGTAAGAATTTCTGTAGTACCACGATGAAAACAACAGTAGATATCTTCGACAAAGCAAAGAAGTTCACAGTGTTGGTGGAGTGTTTCCAGTCAAATTAGCTCCACCCACACGGTATTCCCGGCGCATCGGTATCACTCTATAGTAATGATATGAAGTGCTTTTTCTCATTTTCTCTGGTTGTTGCTATGTCATTGTTGCTGGCGTCGTGTGGCCGTGAACACACTACATCGGGTGTTGGTGCGACAGAATTGGAAATAGCTCGAGGGGGATCAACTAATTCTGCAAGCTCGGACGGGGGTGGGTCACCGTGTAACTGGACATTTATAGAGTCAAAAACCAGGAAAGAATATAAGTACCATAAGGTGCCGCTCCACAAGGCGTTGGCAGTCACACCAGATCAAGCTACTGGATATGCTGCTTGGGGACGGTCGACAAAAAGGAACGCCAAGACTAGCGCGCTTAGGGAGTGTAAGTTAAACAACGCGACTACTTGCAGAATATTCGATATAGATGGGAACGTTTGCGATAAAAGTAGTGGGCGCGCGCTTAAGGTCATAACTCCCAATGGCGGTGAGTTATGGAAACCGAGGAAAAGCTACACCATCCGGTGGAATAAGGGCAACGCTGGTAAGTTCGTAAAGATACGATTATTGAAATCGGGCAAGGCTTACAAGTGGATTTCAAAGAAAACCAAGAATGACGGCAAACATCGATGGAAAGTTCCATCTTCGGTGGCCGTTGGCAGTGCCTACAAGATTCGGGTGCAGTCCGTAACGAAAAGCAGACTGCAAGATAATAGCGACAGCAACTTTACGATATCTAAAAACAGCCCGACAGGTGGGTCCAAAGCTTACAGAGATCTTAATCGTCATAATGCCTACGCGTTAGATGGTCATACCGTACGTTGGGCATCTAAAACAATTCTAGTGTCAGGCGCTAAGGGGCCTTGGCGAAAGGCAGTAAATCGCTGGACCAAGGCTACAAACGTCAAATTTAAGTATGTGGCCTCGCTAGCCGGGCGGAAAGGGATACAGATTGTGGGACATACAAATGGTGGCTGGTCGGGAAACATATGTGGTATGGCCGGCTACAGATATCGGAGTTCAGGTCACATAGTCGCGTGCAAAGTGACGATGAATCCTAGCTCCGATTGTCGTCAATATGAAGTAGAACAAAATATAATGACCCACGAAATCGGCCACTGCATAGGGCTTTTTAAGCATACGTCGGATGGTGGTCTGATGGATCGAATTGTAAGGAATCATGTTTTTACTTCGACGGTCCGCAATATGATCAATTTGTTGTATTCACTAAAACCGGGAACCAATATCAATTCAAAATTGGCACGACGTCCTCCGGCCGGGATGCGTGGAAGCAGACCAAGTAAATATGATCCTGCTGGCGGAAAACTATATTCAGGTACAAGTTATTTTATGAAAAATGGCGATATCGTCCTTGTGGAAGACCAGTGATGCGTATCCGTACCCCGCTCTGGTTACTTGTTTTTGTTGTTGGTCTAAATGCCTGCGCACAAACTTCATTAACTGAAGAAACAACACAGGTTCGAATTCCTCTGGGAATCGGATACGGCATCTCCGATGTATTGTGTGAAGAAGTTAAGAACACGTTGGTTCCTAGAAGGCTGGTAGAACTGGGGATCCCATTCGAATGGACGGATGAGGAGGAGGGGCGGCTGAGGATTGGTCCGATCATAGAAGAAGTCGAAGGTGGTTATTCGAACATTCGGCAGACCTATTACCTCCAAATCATATGTGATGATGAGGTGGCCACCAGATTCAAAGGGGATGCAGTATTAAAAGGGTTGAATGCGAATAGCGAATGGATTGCAATCACTGATGTTCCCACCATAGAGCAGTACGCTATGCAGTTCCTACAGAGTCTTGACTTGTAACCAATGTAGTTACTTTTTGGGGCGGGAGTGATGCCCCCTGCGCACACACCCTCTCCCCCTCACACGCTATATCCCTGAGCATCGGTAGTGGAATATAGTGGTGGTATGAAACGTTTACTCATTCTCTGTTTGTTTCTGGTTGGTGGCTTGCTTCAAGTGCCTGCCTCTGCGATGTCATTTCATGAAAAAGAATGTAAAGAGTTGTTCGATCATTGTTGGGCCATAAATGATCTGGCTATGGGAGGGTGTGGGTCAACGGCGCAGTGGGATGTCGGGTGTTGGGACTACATAAGTGAAGATGGGACGCGATGGATTGGGTCGGATGGAATTGACGATGGGACATCTGGAGATGCCTCAGGTAGTCAGCCTAACGGAGGCTACTATGATGTCCCTATCGACCTCGCTCATCAGGCGATCGTACAAGCGCTGAAGTCTAGTGGAGTAAACATTTCTTTAAACGACATCAATTCCCATCAAATCAAAGGGAATACACCGAGCTATTGGACAGGTCCGTTTGCTTGTTTTGGCAATAATGTAACCGTTCAGTTAGTCGAAGAGGGCCAAGGAACTCGAGTTGATATGAGCGAGAGTTTGGTTCTGTTCACGCAGGTTGTTGGGTGTCAGAAGGTCCTGCCGAAAATATCTGCTGCCTTTGAACAGGCAATTGCGGTCGCCCACAACCCTGCTAACGACATGAAGAAAGTGCAAAACATGTCCGAAATCGAGGCACGGTCATGGATGGCTGGTGCTTTCACAGAAGGTGTCGCTAATTTCCTGAGATTCTTTAATCAATCTCAGGAAAAAGTCAAAAGCGATTTGACTGACGAGGGCTGTTCTAAACGTGATACCTCATGTGAGCAATTTGCGGAGAGGATTTCTATCTTGTCAACGATTGGGGGAGCCTTATTACGAGAAGACATGGTGTTTGACAATAATCGGTATATAGGGAGCAAGATTCATGTCGTTGGGATTCCTCACGTATCGAAGGCAGCTCATTTTGAATTAAGAAAATTAAAAGTTACTCACCCCAAAATTAAATTTCACTTCGACGCAAAGGAATCTGATGAGGCTGTACTGTGGCTGGGGTATGACGTTAATCAAATGGCCAACGTATTGCGAGAGAAGATCGGTCGTGATGAGGCGATGGCGGGACGATCCTCGCATTCAGGTCAATCGGAGGTTAAGACGTCACAAACCGTTGCGACGAGTGTGGGTTCTCAAGATCTTGAATTCTGGCAGAGCATTAAGGGCAGTGATGATGTAGAGATGTATCAGGCCTATCTGTCTGAGTTTCCAAAAGGCAAGTTCAAGAAGCTAGCTCAATTAAAAATCAAGAAGCTGGGTATTGTTCCATCTAAGTCGGCTGTATCTTCACTCGACTATGGCCGTTACCACGCGCTCGTTATCGGAAATAACAACTACCGTCATCTGGGTAGTCTAAAAACGGCAGTAAACGACGCAAGAAGCGTGGCATCTGTGCTAACCGATGATTACGGATTTGAAGTGCAATTGCTCGAGAACGCCACGCGTTCCGATGTGATTCGTTCTTTGTCTAGATTACGCAAAACCGTAGGCCGTGACGACAATCTACTGGTGTATT
>CEVA01046354.1_pt1 | contig 10797 bp, 10 predicted proteins | sample 361521 | NCBI WGS metagenome assembly CEVA01 (sample SAMEA2622823, study PRJEB7988) | marine metagenome | isolation source: saline water (ENVO:00002010), including | reverse complement strand
CAGCTAGGCTCAAAGCGGGCAGTAGCGAAAATGACGCCCGGAGCAAGAGTCGATCGCAAGATTCCGAGAGCCACGAATTTCGCAAGGAAAGACGCTCCGCAGGCGGAAATGAAGAACGCCGAGAGCGCAGGCGACGCAGCGGGAAAGAGGGTCGACGCAGCCGTAACAAAGACGCTCCCAGGGGGAAGGAAGACGGCGACAAGCGAAGGTCTGGTGACGTAAAACGTGAACCTCGCCAAAGAGGGTCACGGGGTAAAACCCATGGAGAGAGCCCAGGCAACCGATCCACGAGACGCAAAACGCATCGCGGGGAAAAGGCCAACGAAACTGAACCGGCGACTTGGAACGCTATGGATACGGAGACAGACGGCGGCCTTCTAAAGAAAGCGGGAAGGTTTCTGGCGTCCCTCTTTGGCGGTCAAAAGGATGAAGGGCCAGCTGTTGACCCGGAACCTTCGCGCAAGAGAAGCCATCGCGGCAAAGGAAGACGACGGCGCAGGAGGTCTCGGAACTCGAATCGTGGCCGGCATGGTGGCGGCAAACCGCGAAGCTAACCACTGGATAGAACACCGGCGACCAAAAGCATGGAAGTATTTCGTATCCGCGGCGGTGCATCTTTGCGAGGCGAAGTGCGAGCCAGCGGTTCGAAAAACGCAACCTTACCCGCTTTTGCAGCGGCTCTTTTAACGGCAGAGCCATGCATCATCGAGAACGTCCCTGAGCTAAGTGACGTTCGCTTTATGGCCGACATACTGGTGCACCTTGGCGCCGAGGTCGAAAAGTTGGGGCCCGGCTCTTGGAAAGTGACCGCGGCAGAAGTTTCGCCTCAAGCTCCTTATGAGTTGGTGCGCAAAATGCGCGCATCGGTCTGTTTGCTTGGCCCGTTGGTTGGGCGACTACGGCAAGCCAGAGTCGCCTTGCCAGGCGGTTGCGTGATCGGGCAGCGCCCTATCGATCTGCATCTCAAGGCCCTGCGCGCCTTGGGTTGCGAAGTGGAAGTCGAGGCAGGCGACGTCGTGATTCAAGCAAAGGGACTGCACGGAGCTTCACTGTTTCTCGGTGGGCGTCATGGTACCACCGTGACAGGAACTGCCAATGCCTTGATGGCAGCCGTACTAGCTCCGGGAACCACGCACTTGGAAAGCGCTGCCTGCGAACCCGAGATCACCGATCTTTGCCAAATGCTTTCGGCGATGGGTGCCCAAATCGAACACACGGGAAGCCATCACTTGGTTATACAAGGCGTTGAATCTCTTAAGGGATGCAGGCATCGCATAATTCCCGATCGCATAGAGGTGGGCACCTACTGTATAGCCTCCGCAATTACCAAAGGGGACGTAAAGGTAGTCGACGCAGAAGTGTCGCACCTCGGAGCCTTCTTCGACAAAATGAAGGAAGCGGGACTGAATTTCGAAGAGCGAGAAGGTGCTTTACGAACTCGAGTTCATCCTGATGGACTGCGTCCAATCGAAGTGACGACTCTCCCCTACCCCGGTTATCCCACCGACTTGCAGGCCCAAGCATGCGCGTTGGCTTGCTTGGCTCCCGGACCAAGCCTACTGACCGAACGAGTGTACCCTAACCGCTTCATGCACGTTCCTGAATTAGGCCGGATGGGCGCGGAAATTGGCATCGAAGGAACCACTGCCATTGTAAAGGGAGGAGCTAAATTACATGGAGCTCCAGTCATGGCATCCGACTTGCGCGCCAGCGCCGCCCTCGTGCTTGCGGCTTTGGCCGCCGAGGGAGAGACTTGGATACAACGAATTTACCACTTGGATCGTGGTTACGAACAATTCGACGAAAAGCTACGTTCACTTGGAGCTGAAATTGAACGGCTCCCCGCGGAAGCTATGCCCGAATCCTTCCAGATACCACAATCCGAACTGATAACGAGCTGAGGGAGCGCATGCCAGAACCTGAATCCAAAGGAGCCGATTACTTGAAAGAAGCCGTTACTGGTCCTCTGCAAGAAAGAGACGCAGCCCTTCGCCCGATTTCCTTCGATGATTTCACAGGCCAACGAAAAACATTGGAGCGGCTCAAGGTCATGGTGGGCGCGGCGGCGGGGCGCGGAGACTCGCTCAATCACGTTTTGCTTTCAGGTCCTCCAGGGCTGGGAAAAACGACCTTGGCATTGATCATTGGAAATGAACTGGAACGTGAAGTCAGGATTAGTTCAGGGCCCGTGATCGAACGCCCGGGGGATCTGGCTGGCTTGCTGACTAACTTGCAAGAAGGCGACGTATTGTTCGTGGATGAAATCCACAGGCTTAATAAAACAGTGGAAGAATACCTCTATTCCGCAATGGAAGATTTCCGCATCGACGTAATGATCGATCAGGGCCCTAACGCCCGAAGCGTGAGGCTTGAGATTCCACCTTTCACCTTGATAGGGGCAACGACCCGAGTCGGTCTGCTCACCGCTCCACTGAGAAGTCGTTTCACCTTGCAAACAAGGTTGGACTATTATGACCGCGCGGATTTGGCCAAGATCGTTCGTCGAACGTGCAAGTTGCTGGAGGTCTCGATCGACGAGAAAGGCACTGAAGAAATAGCCGGTCGAGCGAGAGGCACCCCTCGAATCGTCAACAACCTGGTCCACTTTACTCGCGACTTCGCCGATCAGCGAGCGGACGGCGTCATCGACGCCGAGGTCGCTAGCGAAGCGCTGGAGTTGCTCGCAATCGATTCTAATGGACTCGATGAAATGGACAAACGAGTTCTGCGCTGCATGGGTGAAAGCTACAACGGCGGCCCCGTGGGTTTAGGCACCATTGCAGTGGCAGTGAATGAAGAAGAGCACACCTTGGAAGAGGTCCATGAACCATTCCTGATCCAAGAAGGCTACCTCAAGCGCACGCCACAAGGTCGAGTCTTGACTGAAAGAGGTTGGAACGTCTCGGGCGTAGCGTCACCGGACGGTGCCGGACAGATGGATTTAATTTAAGTCGATGCCAAGGGAGAAACGAGGCTCTCCAAGGCATAAAGATGAAGAAAAGAAGGCGAGAAATCTTCCGGTTTTTCTTGCATCCAGCGCCCCAGTTCGGTCCGATTGATCCAACAGCTGTCCATGATCTCGAGGGGATCGGTCTTCAGTGACTGGGAAGAACGGCAGCAATAAAGCCTGACGAATTCGTTTTCAGTAGCTGCGCATGGGCTAGCCATCAAAGTCCAGTCCAATTGCCCGGCATGGACGGTTAAGAAGATTTCCTCGACCAATTCCCGATGGGCAGCCTCCTCGTAAGTTTCTCCGCTATCCACGTGCCCCGAGCAGGAACTACTCCACAAACCAGCGGCAACGTCTTTTACCAAGGAACGTCTTTGAAGAAAGATTTCTTCTTCTTCATTAAAGACGAAGACGTGAATCGCTCGATGGAACAAACCCTTGCTGTGGACCTCGACCCGAGAAGCTTGTCCGATGACGTTGTCACACGCATCCACCACGTCGAAGATTTCTTCATCGGTAATTTTCATGGCCAAAAACTCGATGCAAGACGGCAATTTCGTCAATATTGAAAAAAGGCATTGCGACCCACCGAAGATTTCTTTTGGTGAACTCCGTGGGAGCGGAATTTAAAATATTGGGGTCCAGCAGTTCGGGAAACGCTGCCCTGTTGCGCACCTATGAGTTCACCATCCTGATCGACGCAGGTTTCTCAGGAAAGCGGCTAAGGGCCATGTTGTCCAAGGAAGGGTTGGACGCAACGGATCTCGACGCCGTCTTTCTCACCCATGAGCACAACGACCATTCCTGTGGTGTACGAGGATTGTGCAGCAGGAGCGACCTTCCTTTCTTTGCCAACCGAGACACAGCCAAAGCAATCCAGTCCGGATTGACGAGGAGAGCTCACTGGAAAATTTTCGAGACAGGGCTCCCCTTTCAGTTCAGGGGGTTGAAGGTTTCGCCTTTCTCGATTCCGCATGACGCTTACGATCCGGTCGGCTTTCTTTTCGAGTGGGGAGGAGACGATCTTTTTCTGCCACGCGAAAGCTTGGCTTGGGTAACTGATCTGGGGTTTGGCACGGAGCTCGTGCGCAAAAAAATCAAAGCGGCGCAGACCTTGGTAATCGAGACCAACTACGATGAGGAATTGCTGGATCGAGATCCTCGCAGACCTTGGTCCTTGAAGCAACGCATCAAGGGACGACATGGCCACCTTTCCAACCGTGATGCATTCGAACTCTTGGAAGACGTCGAATCGCCCGCTTGGCGCAAGATCTTCCTCGCTCATCTGAGCAAGGATTGCAACGAGGTATCGAGAGTGACTGAAATCTTTTCCGGATTTTCTCGGCCCGGATGCACGTTGTCCGTCGTCGATCCGCGAAACGGCGATCTCGTCACCGTCTCTCCCGCCAGCGTAACCAGCACTTACGGATGAGTCTGCCCTTTCGACAAACCAAGATCATCGTTACCCTCGGACCGGCGACCGAGAGCAGTGAAACCTTGATGGATCTCCTCAATCACGGGGTTGACGTATTTCGCCTCAACATGGCTCATGCAGGCCATAAGTGGACCAAGCAAATCATTGAACGCATACGTGTAGCCTGTGACCAAACGGGACGGCAGGCAGCCGTGATGATGGACGTCAAGGGTCCTGAAATCCGAACCGGATTCCTGAAGCACCCCCTCACACTCGAGAAAGGCGACCTAATCGACTTGGTGCACAGGCGAGAACAGGGCATCGCAACCACGAAGGGGGTCAGGGTGGTAGACGTGAATTATCCGAAGCTGGCCAAGCACGTGAAGGATGATCAAATCATCATGGTGGACAATGGCTTGATTCAGATGCAAGTACTGGAAAGATCGAAAAAGCGCGTTCGATGCGAAGTCACTTCACCAGGAGAACTGGAGAGTCGTCGACACGTCAACCTGCCTGGCGTCAAGGTGGATCTACCATCGATTACGGACAAGGACCGGTCGGACGTTCGAGTAGGCGTTGAGATGAACGTTGATCTTTTCGCTCTGTCCTTTGCCCGCGACGCGAAAGTTGTGGAGAGTTTTCGGGAATTGTTGGTCAAGGAGGGATCCGATGCCGAAGTAATCGCCAAGGTGGAAGACCAACATGCCGTCGAAAACTTGAGTGAAATCATTGAAGCAGCGGATGCCCTGATGGTTGCTAGAGGTGACCTCGGCATCGAATGTCCCTTCGAGGAACTTCCCATCATCCAGCGACGAGCAGTCAAGGAAACCATCTCGGCCGGTAAACCCGTTATCGTAGCCACTCACTTACTGGAATCGATGATCGAAATGCCAGTCCCTACGCGCGCCGAGGTAAGCGACGTTGCTGGTGCCGTGTCCGAGCAAGTGGACGCCCTGATGCTCAGTGGGGAAACGACCACCGGCAAACATCCCATCGAATGCGTACGGGTACTCGAGCGCATTGCTCGACGAGCGGAAGCCGAATTAAAGCCCGCCCTAACCGACGAACTCATGTTGCTTCAGCCTCGTCTCAAGTTGTTGCGTTCCGCTTCTGCCCTCGCCATGCAAATGGAAGATTCCGCAATCGTAGTTTTCACTCGCACGGGCAACTTGGCAATGAAACTATCCTCTCTCCGTCCCAACCGCGTCCCCATTCACGTTTTCACGGATAACCCCAGGCTGCAACCAAAGCTCCAAATGAGATGGGGACTAGACCCTTTCGTGATGGAGTTCTCGGAAGATCCAGAGGTCACCTTGGGCCAAGCAATCAAGCACTTGAAGGAAATCGGCAGGGTGGCGGCAGGAGATTGCCTCGTGGCGGTAACCAATGCCCTCGCAATCGACAAAGTCGTCGAGACCATACAATTGCGCGAAGTCGAATAGTATCAGCTCAGCGGGCGCGCCAAAGAAGGTATCCAGCGACACAGGCCATCGCAATGCTCGGCAGGGATCCGGCCAAATCCGCCGACACCACTCCCGCTTGCCCCAAACTATTCGCTCCGGTCAACACCAAGTAGTAGCCGATAAATAGGCCGAAGGCTCGCGCCAAGCCTACCGCGGGATTCCTTCTGGGGCCGATCGCTGCAAAAGGAATGGCTATGATTCCCGCGAACATGCAACCAAGCGGGGCCAGCAACACCTCGCGGCGACGAATCGCAAAAGGACGCACTGATGCTTGCTCATCCTCGGGGAAAGCTTCCAAAATTTGGGTTAACTCCCGCAAGGAGAGATCCTTCGGCTTCTTCCGCAGAAGAGCGAACAAAGCAGGGTCCTCGTTGAAATCAAGCAAACGAATTTCCTGATCCTTGAAAAACTTGGGGGCGGCAATCCGGTTGAGAGGAGACATCTCGTTGGGCTCCGGCAAACCATTCTTGTCGGAAGTCCCATTCAAACTAGCATCGGAAGGAGATGGTTGCCGAAAGATCATCTTGCCCTTCTCCGGAGAATATCGAGCCAAGCCAGCGGAGGAAGGGAAGCTGGTATAATTTCCATCCCGAAAGATCCATCCACCGCTTGCTTCATCTCGCCTAGCCACTGCCGCATGGATGCGATACAATTCCACGCCCGCCTCGCCATGGACGAAAACATGAACGTCACGCCCTTCCAACGTCACCTCGTTGAACCAGCCGAAGTGCCATAAGCGGGAATCCCGCCGGTTGTCGAAATGCACGTTCCGAATGGATTCCGAGTTCCCGTGGAGAGAGCCCTGTGAAGGCTGGCCTGCTCGCTGGATGCGGTCCTTGATCTTTCGCGTTTCCTCGATCGACCATGGAGCCCAACTGGCATTCAAGCCGAAAACGCAACCGGCCAAGACCAAGCAAGAAAACAGGACCAAGCGACTGGCCTTGGGCAAGGAAGTCCCGGTCGCTCGGATCGCGACGATTTCATTGCGTCTGGCCATGCCGCCGAAAGAGAGAAGGATGGAGACGAAAAGGGAAATGGGAATCAGCCATGGGAAAAAACCGGGCAATAGAAGGAGATAGTAACGGAAGGCCTCTCCCATCGAGGCTCCTGAATCCCGGAAATCGGCCAAGTGGTTGGCCAAGTCTTGGAGCAGGGTAAGCCCGCAAAGAAAACCAAAGACCAAAACGAAGGTCTTCAACCACTCTCGAAAAACGTATCTCTCGATCAAATTCACTGCGCCGAAAAAAACCGCTCGGGAAAATTCTAGGTTCTTTTACCGTTGCTTAGGTGGAAACGTCCAAAGTAAATTTCAAGATAGTAACGAAATTCCGGCAACCATGTACAAACCTTTCGCCTTCTTCCGTTCGCTTTCATTCGTTTGCATCGCGCTCCTTGTTCTGGCTTTGCCAAGCCAAACGTTTGCGGAAGATGCCGCACCTGCCGAGGCCGCAACGCAATCCGAGCAAACCTTCGAACAACAAGTAGATGCTTTTTTCGGCCAATACGTCGTCTCCCCTTTGGCCGACGTCTTGTTCTGGACTATTCCAGGCATAGAACTGCCTTTGGTAGTGGCGTGGCTATTGGGTGGCGCGGTGTTCTTCACCTTGCGAATGCGCTTTGTGAATTTTCGTCTCTTCAAGCACGCGATTGATTTAGTGCGAGGCAAGTACGACAAACCGGGATCCAAGGGTGAGGTAAGTCATTTTCAGGCATTGACAGCAGCCCTTTCCGCCACCGTCGGATTGGGCAATATCGCCGGCGTGGCCATCGCCATAGGCACAGGCGGTCCTGGAGCCACCTTCTGGATGATCCTGATTGGACTGTTGGGAATGTCCCTGAAGTTCACCGAGTGCACCTTGGGCCAAAAATATCGACGCACACGACCCGACGGACGCCTCATGGGCGGCGCCATGTTCTATCTTTCCAAAGGATTGGCCGACGTAAATCTAAAGCACTTGGGCGGCCTTCTTGCAGGATTGTTCGCTTTGTTGTGCATAGGAGGTTCCTTCGGTGGAGGAAACGCCTTTCAGGTCGTTCAATCGCTGACGCAGATCAAGACGATCATCCCATTGCTAAGGGACTTTCCTTGGATCTACGGACTAATCCTGACGATCCTCGTCGGATTGGTGATTCTCGGTGGCATCAAGAGTATCGCCAAGGTCGCTTCGCGCATCGTACCGGCAATGTGCGCTGTATATTTGTTGGCCTGCTTGGTTATTCTAGGCATTCATTTCTCGGACGTGCCCAACGCCTTTAGGCTCATTTTCGAAAGCGCTTTTTCGGATAACGCAATGTACGGTGGCTTTTTGGGAGTCTTGATTATTGGAATTAAGCGAGCCGTGTTCTCCAACGAAGCAGGCATAGGATCGGCAGCGATCGCTCACTCAGCCGCCAAAGTCGAACATCCCGTCGAGGAAGGTATCGTCGCATTGCTTGAACCGTTCATCGATACCGTCGTGGTTTGCACCATGACGGCTCTGGTCATCATTATTACCGGGGCCCATCTAGATCCTGCCAACAAGGAACTCATCGATGGAAACCAAGGCGGGGCCCTTACCTCGGCGGCCATGGGTAGCGTAATATCTTGGTTTCCCTACCTGTTGGCGATAGCTGTCTTTCTTTTCGCTTTTTCCACCATCATATCATGGTCTTATTATGGGGAACGTTGCTGGTCGTGGTTGTTCGGGGATAGATCTTCCACAGTCTACCGCATAATCTTTTTGTTTTTCACCTTCCTCGGATCCATTTTAACGGCAACCAACGTGCTCGACTTCAGCGACCTGATGATTCTTGGCATGGCGTTCCCCAACCTGCTGGGTCTGTTTATTCTAAGTAAAGTGGTTCGCAAAGACCTGAGAGATTACGAAAACAAACTCCGCTCTGGCGAAATCAAGCCGAACGATTGACGCGCGGGGAAGCGGGACTCTCTCCCACGAGATCGAGACTGCGGGCAACTTCCGAGGGTCAGAAGGCGAAAAAGTCGCCGTGTTTCAGGAAATACCTCTTCGCTTTACCACGATGAAGAAGATAAGCGAATAAAAGGCGCGGCCTGCGAGTGTCTTGAAATTCCCGAACCTTACTTGCCATCTCCAAATCCAACCCGAATTCAGCCAATCTGGCCTCGATCGTACCTTCTTCCATTTGCTGGTTCAGCAAGATGGTTTCAAAATTGGTGTCTTCATCGTCAGGGATCATAGCTCCAAAAAAGAATATTTTGCTTTATTTCCAAAGACTTACAGCGTAAAGCTTCATGTCCGCCCAAATGAGTCTTCCCATATTTTAGTGCAATGTCTGAAGATGAAGTAGTACTTATCCGCGATACGGAAGCGGCTCAAGATTCATTAAGCCGATTGATCAAGGCAATTGAAAATTGGGCCTTGAAGGAATCCGATCGACACGATTTCGAATTGGCCGCCTTCAGTTCCGTTTTGGCCGAAGGAGTGGTTAAATTCGAAAACATTCCCCAAAAAGATTGCAAGGCGTGCCCCGGCTTGACCAAAGCCATTACCATCGCCCATAAGCACCTTAGCAAGGAACACAAACGCTTCGATCAGGAAATCGACAAGCTCCACGTGCGCTTTGCCAAGCAGATGGAGGAATTGGACTTGAAGATCATTCAAGACCGAAACGAATTCAGGAAATTCCTTGAAATTCTGGTCTTCGCCGACGAATACGATCAGCTCAACGATAAAATGAACAGTCTACTCGAAATCGTGCAGACCAAAACCTTTTATCGTGGAACCGTAGGCGAGACGGACGAATTTGCCAGACAATAAAGGGTCAGGGCGCCTCCGCTGCGCCCTCAAGGTGAAGTTCGGGTCGAATCAACGGTCAAGGAACCATTGACCCACTACAAGCCAGACGGGAAGAGTTACCAAGCACGCCAGGATTGTCGGCGCCATGGCTTGAGCCGCCACCTTTGCATTGGCTCCGTAGTAACGCGCGATGACGATCGCGAAAATCCCCGCCGGCATAGCGGCCTGCAACACGAAGACTTTGCTGAGCCAAAGCGCGCTGTCGGGAAATGGCACCCAGCGAGCCACCGCCAACATTATGCAAGGCAACAAAACCAAGCGAACCAAGACTCCACCTCCCACCACACGCCAACTCCAAGGGGAAGATCGTTGATCCCGCCACAAATCCAAGGTTGTGGCCCCAATCAGAACCAATCCAACCGGTATGGCGCAATTACCCACCATGCCAAGTGAGGAAAGGGCGAAGTCCGGCATGCTGTTCGCCCAACCCGCGTGATTCATCCACAAAGCCGCCACCAGCGCCAAAATAGGAGGGTTCAACAAGCGGCCCATGCCCAAGGCTCCTCCTCCAAGCAACATCACGCCCACGCCCCAGATAGCCACCTCGACCCCAAGATTGAAGACCAACAACTTGCCCACGAACCCAGCGCCGAAAAACAGAACCGCCTCGCATACCGGAATGGCAAAATAACCGTAATTGAAAATACCTGCGGTAAAGACAAACGCTTCGCGTTTTCCCTTGCCTTCGATTTTCAACGCGACAGCCACCGCCCAAGCCACACCGAATCCGACGAGAATAGATAGGAAACCCGAGGAAACAGGCCACCACAAGTTTCCGAGTTCGGCTAAGTCTTTCTCGGCCAGCACCCTGTTGAAGATAAACGCGGGATACAGCAGACGAATCGTCAGTTTGAGCAAGGAATCATCCGCTTCCTTGGTCAACCATCCACACCCACGGGCCAAAAGCCCCAAGGCAATCAATACGAAAACTGGCGCCACGGCGGACGCAACCTCCATCACATCGTTAACGTTCATTTATACGAAAGAATCATGGTAAAATCAAAACGAGCTCGTAGGCAAACAGGTAAAGAAAGACTAGCGGGAAAACTTCCATGAAATCTTGTTGCCCCTGGCAACGCGCATGGATTTATTGCACAAGCCTAGGGCATATCAGCCCCCATAGTTCAAAGGATAGAACAGTGGTTTCCTAAACCA
>CEVA01130856.1_pt1 | contig 10803 bp, 15 predicted proteins | sample 361521 | NCBI WGS metagenome assembly CEVA01 (sample SAMEA2622823, study PRJEB7988) | marine metagenome | isolation source: saline water (ENVO:00002010), including | reverse complement strand
TTGGTTCGGGTTGTTGAGTGTCAACTAGACAGAAGCCACAGGCGCGGGTGCAACGACTTCCGTTGATCATGAAGGTTGCTGTGTCCTGTCCCCAACATTCATAAATGTTCGGGCACCCAGCTTCTTCGCAGACGGTGTTCAGGTCCAAGGTTTGCATCGTTTTCCGGACGCGTCGGTAGCCACTGTTGAGGTCGACGCGGGCCTTCATCCACGCTGGCTTTCGTTCTGTGATGGCGAGGCCGTCCCCAAGACCTAAGTCGCCTAGTCGCCGTTGTCGCCGTCTGGTCGTTTTCCGATCGCGTAGGAGCACTGGTACTTCAGCTTTGGTAAGTGTGTTTGCAGCGTGAAGATGTTCGAAGTCTTCTACGGAGCGTGTTAGCTGTGGAAAGACGGTTGCCGCCACATCAAATCCTTGGGTTCCCCAGGTTTCGATTGCTCTAGAGGAAACCTTGTCCACGACTTCGCTCATGGAAGCCTCGACTCCTTCATTTCGCAAGTTCGTGACCGAGAATTCTTTGATTCCGCAAGGGATTATGTGATCGAACCACGATAGGTCGGTGGTGACGTTTAGCGCGAAGCCGTGCATGGTTCGGCCTCGACTCATACGCACTCCTATTGCCGCTATTTTCCGTGGCTTACTACTGGTAGAGGCAACCCAAACTCCTGGGTAACGATCAATTCTGCCGCAGTCTTCGAGCCCTAGGTCATGCAGCGCGTCAAGGAGAACTTGTTCGACTTGATGAACGTAAGCCTTAGTCTCTGTGATGCCCCCTCCCCTACGCCCGGCTAGCGATAAGACTGGATATCCCGTGAGCTGGCCTGGCCCATGATAAGTAATGTCACCTCCGCGATCAGTCTGCTCGTATGTTGCTCCTAAGGCTGACGGGCTGGTGAGCAGATTGGACATGTCGGCATTCGGACCGCCAGTAAAGACATGTTCATGTTCGAGTAGGAGTAGATGGTCGTCTTGACTGGCCTTGAACAGTCGTCGTTGAAGATCGTGTGCTTCTCGATACTCAACGTGGCCTAACCACCGGACTCGGAGCATTTAGCTCAGAGCCTTCACGGAGATGGGTATTGATTTCACAGTGCTCTAGGTCACCCGTGGAGGGTGCGGCCCGCGAGTTCTAGAGCGGCTTCGCCGAACAGTTCTGAGAGCGTGGGGTGGGGTTGGACGAATTCTGCAATTTCGTCAACGTCGATTTCCCAGTTGACCGCCAAATAGCCTTGGCTGAGTTGCTCCGTGGCGTGTGGGCCTATGAGATGGACCCCCAAGAGCTGACCTGCTTTTCCATCGGGGCGGCGTTGCGCAACAAGTTTCACAATGCCTTCAGTCGTGTTGTGAATCAACGCTCGAGCATTTCCAGCGAACCTATGCTGGCTTGTGACGACGTCATATCCGAGGTCCATTGCTTGTTGTTCAGTTAGGCCTGCATATGCGATTTCGGGGTGACAGTAAATCGCCCAGGGGACTCGGGAATAATTTATGAGACGTGGGTTTTGGCCCAGCATTTCGCGAACGATGAGCATCGCTTCGGCAAATCCGACATGCGCCAATTGGGGTGTGCGAATCACATCTCCTATCGCGTATATGTGTTGAAGGTTGGTTCGACAGAACTCGTCGACGACCACAAAACCGTCCTCGTCTACTTCTATCGAAGTGTAGGAGATAGCCAGATGATCGGTGAAAGGTCTTCTACCGACACAGACCACCACCTTCTCTACATCCAATTCTGTTCCATTGTTCAGCTGAACAACTGTTCCATCTTGGTGCGGGTTATGACTGTTCGCTGATGCACCCGTCACCACATCAATGCCTCTCTTTTTGAAAGACCGTTGCAAGGATTTTGCTATGTCCGCGTCGGTTCCCGGTGCAAGCGTTTCGGTTGTTTCGACAACGGTGACCTGCGTTCCAAGATCAGACAACATCGAGGCGAATTCACAGCCAATAGCTCCGCCTCCAATAATGGCGACACTCGCGGGCAGACTGTCGAGCTCTAGGAGCTCTTCAGATGTCAGTACTGTGTGCCCATCCACTTCGAAGCCAGGGAGAGTTTTCGGTATAGAACCTGCGGCTATAACAATGGATTCACCAGTTACAACTTGCCTCGATTTGTCGTTGAGACTGATCTCCACGGCATGATCGCCAGCTAATCTGCCGGTCCCCTCTAGCACGGTGATGTCTTTACTTCCGACTAAGTGGGTAATTCCTGCAAATAGCCGTTCCACTACGGCTCGTTTTCTTTCTTGAGCTACGGAAAAGTCGATAACCGGTTCTTGCGTATTAATTCCAAATTCTCCGGCCTGGGCGACGGTGCGGCGCACTGCCGCGGTTTCCAACAGTTCTTTAGCTGGGATGCAACCTCGATGAAGACAGGTACCGCCTATGCGATCACGTTCAATTAGAGCAACCGTTAGATCAGCGGCTACAGCGGCAAACGCTGCGGCATATCCAGAGGGTCCGCCTCCGATGACTACGAGATCAAAGTCCTTGGAAGTCATGGTGCTGTCATCCTAATAGACACGAAATACGGTCTTGATTGCATTCTGGACTACCTGAGCTTCGGCTAAATAGCGATAAGCACCTGCACAGCAAACGCGACAAGTATGGCGAGGCCGGTTACTAGTGCCGTGATTATTAAAGCTCGCGTGCTCACTTGGTCTGAATCTAGCGTCCTTAAACGCTGAGTCCCATAGCCTTTAACAAGTGCGAATGAGATTGCATAAGAGTTCAGTTCTGTTGATGGTCGCGCTGCTAGTTGCATGCGGCAATCGTGAAACTAGCGATGGTTGGGCAACTTCCACTGCTGTGGCGACAACTGTCACAACAGTCGAGACGGTCCAAAGTCCAACCGCGAAAGAAAAGGTAGGCCTTGGAGTATCGACCGCTCTGACAACATTGGAGGGCTTGACTCTCTTCGGGAAGTCATTTGATCCTTTGTCGTTAGCTCAGCGTGATGTTCTCTTATGGTTTTGGGCTCCCTGGTGAGGCGCGTGCAACAACGAAGCAGCGGCGGTCGCCGCTCTAAGTGAGGAAAGCGAAATCGCGATTATTGGTTTGCCGGGACGCGCCGAACGCGCTGAGTATTTGGACTTTGTTGAGCGCCACGATCTGGATCACCTAACCCACATCGAGGACCCTGATGGGGCTCTATGGAACTATTTCGGCGTTTCTTCTCAGCCATCATGGATTTTCTTTACCGCAGATGGCTCAGTGCTCCGGGGTCGGGGAGTTCTACCTGGCTTACTATTTGAATCTGGGTGAGGGGGCAGCGTTTGACTCCCACTAGGTTTTAGCTATGGCTCGTCGCTCCGTTAGCTGTGAACGGCTCATTTCCGCCGAAGCTTCAGTGATATTTGATGTTTTGGCGGATCCATCGCAGCACGCTGCAATCGATGGGTCGGACACGGTGCAAGGTCACCTTGGTCAACAAGGCCGCTTGTCTCTAGGGAGCACCTTTGCCATGCGGATGCGCCTGTGGCTCCCCTATCGCATCAAGAGCCGAGTGCTGGAATTTGAGGAGAACCGACTAATCGCGTGGGGTCATTTCGGTGGGCATCGGTGGCGTTATGAGTTGCGTCCTGTTGACGAAAAGACGTTGGTGACAGAAACCTTTGATTGGTCCACCTCCCGTCTGCCGTTGGTCATCGAAGCAGTGGGTTATCCGCGCCGACATTTGAAGAACATGGAACGAACGCTTTTTAGACTCGCTGGATTAGTGGAGACGAGCTGAGCACACGGTGCGATTTTTCTCTTTTTTATCGATAGTGCTGTTGCTTGGAACAGGGTGTGGCGGAAATAGTGAACCGTCTCTAGCGGATGGTTCGATTCGGAACGAGTTCGGCGATATAGAAACCGCCGGGCAAGTAGGGGTGCTTCGTTTAGTCCCCGGTGATTGTTTCCAACTTGGAGATGATGAGATTGAATTCGTTGATGCTGTTCCGTGTGAAGACGAACACATCGCGGAGGTGTTTGCTGTTTTTGATCTTGCTGATAGTGACTGGCCTGGCGCCGCTGCAGTCTCTCAAATAGCAAAGAGTGGTTGTCTAGATCGATTTCGTACTGCTACTGGTCACAATTTTGATCCAGTCCACATGGCTATCACCGGCTATGCCCCAAGCGAACGTTCGTGGGCTGACGACAAGCGGGTGCTGTGCGTCGTGACTGCTCATGATTTGAGTTTGGTACGGGGGCGAGTAACCCGTTAATTCCCAGACGTTTTATTGGTCTGGTTCGATAATCCAAACGTCTTCTTCGAACTGTTGCTCGAGCTTTTTTTGTAGTGCCCCCAACGTACGGTCTTTGGGGTCTCGGACGACGATCGCCTCGTCAGCTATCCGAATTATTGCGTCATCGCGTCTACCCATTGCTTTGCCGAATTGGTCACCGGTGTTCGGTGTCTCATCGCTGGCAACGGTTATGGAAAGGGCAGCGGATAGAAGTTCTTGGAAACGTTTTTGGGTGGCATCAGGCCAACGTTTTTCCATACCGTCAAAGGCGAGAATTACCCTATATGGGACTGCTGCAGCGGCAGCTGCTTCTGCCCCGAGCATTTCTGCTCCCAAACCCAGGCCGGTTACAACTTGAAGGTCCGAGTGCATCTGAGCTTTTGCTCTCAGCAGATCGATCATTCGACGGCGAATTGAAAGTGTCGTTGAGTTTTCCCCGTAACCTCCAAGTTCGGGTGGACGGTGACCAAAGACTGCGATGGTGTGCGCTGTGTTGTCCTCCAGTTGTTGCGCTTCGCCAGATACATCCGTCTGTAAGCCGCGCACAATGGCGTCAGTGAAAATTCCTCCGGACTGTGCTGATTGCTGAGCTGCTGCGGTCGTGGCTAACTGGTCAGCTGCTTCGTTGAGGCGGTGACCTGCGTGGCCTTTTACCCATAAGAACTCGACGTTTCCGCGTGCATTGACTAGCTCTATGAAGGGCTCCCACAGATCTCGGTTTGCGACGGGTTCTTTCTTTGAGTTCTTCCAATCTCGCTTCAGCCATCCTTTCCACCATTCTTGGACGAAACAATTGACCACATATGTCGAATCGCTGTGAACTCGTAGCGGACCGTCAAGAGCCTGGACAGCTGCGCTGGCGGCCATCAATTCCATTCGTTGGTTCGTTGTGTGAGAGTCGAAACCTGATGCCCATAGACCCTGATCGACCACAAAGCCCCATCCGCCGGGTCCGGGATTACCCAGACAAGCTCCGTCGGTATAGACGTCAATAGTCATTGCAATACTTCATACATCACCCGCGTCCCCGAAACACGCACTTGGCACCCACTTCGCTGTTATTGGCAAGATTAGATTTGTGTGTTGAGCTTTGGTCCGCGCGTAAACAACCGTTGTTCTAATCGATCCGCATGTAGGTAGTTATGTTCCCCCTCAATACTCCAGATGCCTAGCTCTCTGAGGTTCACAGGAAACTGCGACGCCGACGATCTGCTGAATGACAACCCTTTGGCGCTAATGATTGGAATGTTGTTAGACCAACAATTTCCGATTGAGCGCGCATTTCTCGCTCCTTTACTACTTCAGGAGCGTTTGGGTATGCGCCTTGATACGACCAGCTTGGCCAAAATGTCGCCGGATGCCTTGGTCGATTTATTTGCTGAGAAGCCTGCGTTGCATCGGTTCCCGAAATCAATGGCTACGAGAACCCATTCGTTGTGCGTTTATTTGGTCGAACAGTACTCAGGGGATCCAGCTGAGGTGTGGGCCGGGGTGTCTGACGCGTCGACTCTGCGTGACAGGTTGCTGGCTTTACCTGGTTTCGGAGAGAAAAAAGTCGCAATATTTATTGCCTTGCTAGTCAAAAGATTCGGTGTTGTTCCGCGAGGTTGGGAATCGGTGAGCGGCATATATTCAACGAGCGGGTTCCATTCCGTAGCGGACCTCGATTCACCTGAGGCCCTTATGCATTTGAGAGAGCAAAGAAGCGCAGCAAGGAGAAAGAAATGACATCTGACATTCCCCTGAAGGACCGCTACTACGAAGATTTCTCCGTGGGTGATTCGTTCACCTTAGGGAGTGTTGAAATGGTTGAGGAGGAGATGATCGCCTTTGCAACTCAATTCGACCCTCAGCGTTTTCACGTTGATCCAGAGGCAGCCGCTCAAACCATTTATGGGGGCCTGATTGCGTCCGGATGGCATACGGGGTCGCTAATGATGCGGTTAAGCGCTGACGATTTCTTGGGTGATAACTGCCTCGGAGCGGCTGGGGCATCAGAGTTATCTTGGCCGGCACCTGTTAGGGCAGGCGACATATTGACGTTACGAATCGAAGTTTTGAGTATGCGGGAGAGCAACTCCCGACCAAATTTAGGATTTTTGGAACTTACCAACGAGCTCATCAACCAGAACGGTGAGGTGGTAATTCGAGTAGTTCCAACAATGTTGATTGCCAAAAAGCAGGCGGCAAATTAGTCGACGCTCTCGACAGCTTGTCGTTCTAACCACCCAAGCAAGACAGCTAACGCTCGGGGGTCGTGCCGAATTCGGTGATCTGCTCCACTGACCAGTCGAAGTTCAGGCGAATGATGAGCTTCGGCCAAATGTCTGGCGTCGTCGAGGGGCACTTGACGGTCGTTAGTTCCATGCAAAATTAGTAACGGTCGGGACCCCATATCTTTGACCGAATCGATCGCTCGGTGTTGTCGAAGTTCACTGGACCATTGATTTACCGATGAGGGATAGTCCTCATCATCAATTACTCCAACGTTGCGACAGTGTTGTAAGAAGCGCCGGGGGTCAGATGCCCAATCATCAAAGTCTGCTCTCGGGGCCATTACAGCTACTCCTCGAATTTCAGGGTCGCGTGCTGCCGCCATGATGGCAAGTGATCCCCCAGTGGTGGAGCCCACTAGCCATATCCGTTGGGATCCCTCGTCGCGAAGTTTTTGGATTGCCCTCGCTACATCGTTTAGCCAGCCAAGCATCGAAAATTGGCCTTCTGATTGGCCACAACCGCGGAGGCTGACCGCTAACACTGTCCATCCTTGTTCTTCGGCCACCCGCTCTGCGAACTGTTCGTATGACCTGCTGGGGACACCTGGTCGCTGAGTTGATGGGAAACCATGGCAGAGGAGCATTGACGGGGCGTCAGGGGTCGAGCGTTCAGGCCGAACAAGAAAGGCTTCTAAGTGTGGTGTGCCGTCTATGCGGGTTTCGGTAATGGTGACGGGCAAGGCGGAGCCGTTTTCTTTAACGGCAGCAGGCCGCTAGCTTATAACCGCGATTGCGTGCTTCTCTGAGTTCATCGGGGCCGAAGGTGGCATACATTTTTGCCTTACATAGATCTTCGACCGCCGCTTCAATGATCAGGCCGGACATTTCTAGGTCATAGACGCGCTGATTACGCTTATCGCCAACGAATCTGTGACCTTCTAGTTCTTTGGGCGGTTCCATGTTGTCTATTTTGCCTCACTCGGAGGTCCGAGTTGTACCGAGCGCCCCAATCAGCTTCAGGTACTGCAAGTGGGCGGCCAAGATCGCCTCAACTGTCGGGCGGGTAATTTCGATGTCTTTTGATCGCGCATAGCGGTACAGGTTCTGTAGGGCTGTGGAGGGGTCGGCAACTTCGTCTTGCTCAGTGTTGAACTGGAGCTGATTGAGGTGAATCCTGAGTAGTGCTCTTAGGGTGTCGGGGTCAGTTTTAGCTGCGACGTCGAAGGGCAATTCGCCCTCAACGAATAGTGCTGCTTCTTCAAGTCGCCAGACGGGCTGGCGGGGTTGCCTACTTAGCTTTCGTGTTTCGCGTCCTACGAATCCAGCCGCGACGATAAAGCCGATAGCCAGGGAGACAGCAACCGTTAGGCCGAGCATGACGTGTTGGCTCTTTCTGGGTCAGAAAGGAAAATTTATAGCCCTATTCTTTGGGCCAAGAGTTCACGGTGGTAGGCGGGGTCACCAAACATCAATTCGGAGCTTTTGGCTCGCTTGAAGTAGAGGTGTGCTGGGTGTTCCCAGGTAAATCCGATGCCACCGTGAATCTGAATGTTCTCAGCAGCGCAGTGGAAATATGCTTCAGAGCAGTAGGCCTTGGCTAATGAAGCGACTGAAGGCAGTTCGTCGTTCATTTCTGAGGCACACCACGCGGCATAGTAGGCAGCCGATTTCGCTGACTCAACTTCTAGCAACATGTCTGCGCATTTGTGTTTGATGGCTTGGAAGGAGCCGATCGGACGTCCGAATTGGACGCGATCTTTGGCATATTGCACTGCCATATCCATTACGAACTGTGCTCCGCCTACCTGTTCGTTTGCGAGTGCTACTGCAGCTAGGTCCAAGATTTGGCTGATGTAGGCGAAGTCGTTTGTGTCACAGAGGTGGCTTGCCGGAGTGCTGTCGAAGGTGATTCGAGCTTGTTTGCGAGTTTGGTCCATTGTGGACAGGTTCTCGCGTGTGAGCCCTGATGCGTCTCCATCGACGGTGTAGAGGTGGATGCCTCCATCGGCTCGGGCAGCGACGACAAAAAGGTTTGCTGTTGCTCCGTCGGTGACGAACATCTTTTCACCGGTGATAGTTGCTCCGTCGCTAGTTCCGCTCGCTTCGACAGTTATGCCCTCTGCGTCCCACCGTCCGTTGGCTTCTGCGAGTGCGAGGGTCGCTATTGTGCTTCCGTCAGCTATGCCGGGTAGGAGCGAAGCCTTTGCGTCTTCATTGCCTGAATGGATGATCGCGTTGCCTGCAAGGACGACGGTACTGAAAAATGGTGCGCACAGGAGGCTGCGACCCATTTCTTCGAGCGCTATTCCTAGTTCGACGTAACCAAAGCCTTGGCCTCCGTACTCCTCAGGGATGATCATGCTTTGCAAGCCAAGTTGTTCTGCCATTTGACTCCAGACCGCCGAGTCGTATCCGTCGTCGGTTTCCATTAGCTCCCTAACGGTCGCTTCGGCAGATTTTTCTTCCATGAAGGCTCGGATGAAGCTTCGGAGTTCTTCTTGTTCTTCGGTGAATGCAAAGTTCACGGTGAGTACCTTTTCGCTTGGTTGCTAGAGGCACTGTTCTAGCCGGTTTGAACACATTCAACAAATCGCTTGTGTACTTTGATGTACACACTTTTTGACTAGAGTTGGAGCATGACACTTTCATCCACCGTGCAACAAGTTGGCACCCGAGATCTTCGAGCTAATTTGGCGCACTATCTAAGAGCTGCAAGTAACGGTCATACCATTTTCGTCACACTTGATGGACTTCCAGTGGCTCAGCTGTCTCCTATTAGCCAACAGCCCAACAAGACCTCTCTGGAAGCGTTGATCGCCTCCGGCCTCGTTCTGGCACCAAGCAATGATGACAGGGAAATTTCAGCCGCAGCGTTTGAACTGCCCGCCGGGTTATCAAGTGATAGAGCGTTACGAGAGATACGAGGTCGTTAATGACCATCGCCCTTGATAGTTCTGCGTTGTTGAAACGCTATTTGACGGAGCCTGGTCACGAATTGGTGAACGAGTATCTGACGGCGGATCCAGTTTGGTGCGCTTCGGCGTTAGCCCGGACGGAGGTCCAGTTAGCTCTGCACAGGGTTGCGTCAGGCCCTGAGGAGCAAAGGATGTTGTGGTCAACCTTCCGCGAGGATTGGGAGCGCGTTGCCGTTGTGCCGACTGATCAGCGTTGTTTGGCGCGAGCCGTCGAACTCGGTGCCACCTTTCAGTTAGGTACTGTTGACGCGCTGCATCTAGCAGCCGCTGATCGTCTTCCTAGACCCTTGACCTATTTGACTTTTGATAGTCACCAAATACCTGCTGCGCTTGGGCTTGGTTTTGAAGTGGCGTCAACTCAGGGCTCCGTAGAGGCAATGAGCGGCTAAAAATCTATTCCTCTCCGATGGAAGATTGGAGATAGCGCTCGATGCCGATGTCGTCAATCATCGACAGTTGGGTTTCGATCCAGTCAAGATGGTGCTCTTCACCTACGAGGAGGTGTTCGACGAGTTCTCGACTGCCGGGGTCGCCTTCCGATAGGCAAATTTCAACGCCTCGGCGGTATCGTTCGACCGCTTCAATTTCAAGTTGGAGGTCGAGCCTAAGTTGTTCTTCGACTGACTCACCGATTGCGATGTTGCCGATACGTTGAACATTGGGGTGACCTTCGAGTAGAAGAATTCGCTCGATGAGCTTTTCCGCATCATGCATTTCTTCAATCGATTCGTCGCGGAAGGCCTTTGCGAGAGCTTTCCATCCCCAGTTTTCACAAATTTTTGCGTGCGCGAAATACTGGTTGATCGCTGTTAATTCAGCGGTGAGCGCCTCGTTGAGAAAAGCGATTACCGGCTCTGATCCTTGCATTGGTTGAGGTCTCCTCGTTCGTGCATTGAAGACCCTATAGGCAGTCGTTGATGATTCGCTGCCACTTATTTCCGATACTGCAATATGTGAGCGTTAAGCAACCGCTCGACGGATCACGAAACTCTCAGGTGCGACGAGTCGTTGTACTTGTTCGATGCATGCTCCACATTCGGTACCTGCACCGCAGCGAGCACCTATCTCTTCAGCGCTGAGGGCACCTGCCTCCAACAGTTCTCTAATCGCCCCGTCGTTTATGGCTAGGCAATGGCAGACAACCATCAGGAATCCTGCTTCCTGGTAACTGTGATTTCGCCTCTCACGCCACTATCGAGCAGTCCTAGCGCTGTGCTGAGTGGCACTCTTCTGGACCGAGATGCGAGCCGATTAGCTCCCTTGAGTTTTGCGGTAGGTCCGGGTTTACCAAATTGCAGGGAAACTCCCTCTACTCGTCGCATCGAGGAGAGCCACTGGCTAGCTGCAGTCCGATCAATCACCGCGGGAACCAGTATGTATTC
>CEVA01153222.1_pt1 | contig 10809 bp, 4 predicted proteins | sample 361521 | NCBI WGS metagenome assembly CEVA01 (sample SAMEA2622823, study PRJEB7988) | marine metagenome | isolation source: saline water (ENVO:00002010), including | reverse complement strand
GAGTCTCCGCCACGAATGAGGAAGCGAGCCAACCGGGTGTCCAGCCCTCCCTTTTTCTCACCCGCCTCTCCGTGACACTGCCAGCAATGGGCCTTGAGAATTGCCCGCACCTCGGTCTCAAACCGGGGATCCGCCTTCTCGGCGGCCATGACAGTTGGCCCCAGCAGGGATGTTGCGACCACACAGAGAGACAAGGCAAGGTGTTTCATGCGGTGGCTGGAACGTCTGGTGAAATGGGTCACTCGTCTGGGAACAATACGGGGACTCGGCAGCGAGATCAACGTGACAACCATCGATCACACGACTCCGACGCTCACCGCCCGGCCTTTCGAATTCTTGAAACGAGTCAAGCCACCAACCAGGGTCACTTCCGTGCGTCCTTGACCGTCAAAGAAGGATTCACAAACACCTCGTCACCTTCTGCGAGGCCGGAATCGACAGCAATGAATTCCGCGTTGCGATCACCCAACGTCAAGGAACAGCGTTTGGCGTCACCGCCGCGCGTCCTCACCCAACAAAAGTCACCCTCGTCAGTTTCCTCGACGGCCGAGAGGGGAATTATCAACACGTCTTCACGCTCAGCCACGGTCACTTCAACCTCGGCGGTCATACCGGGTTTGAGGCCTTCCACCGGGGGGAGTTCGATCACCGCGTCGTACTTGACGATGTTGCCCGTCCACCACCCGGACGGTTGCGCGACAGAGGCAATGGCGGACACGGTGCCATGGAGTGTCTGGTTCGGCAAACGCACGGTGGCAGGCATCTTGGTCGTGACCCGGTCGATTGCCGATTCGTGGATTCCAAACCGGACCTGCATCTTCGACAGGTCGGGCATCAACATGAGGACCTGGTCGTTGAACACCGTCTCGCCCTCGGCAATGTCGGGTGTGTCCTTCCACTGGGCGGTCGACGGATAGATCACCAGGCCACTTTTCGGGGCCTTGATCACGCAGCGGCCGATCTCCTTGACCGCCAGGGCCATCCGTTCTTTGTCCATGGCGAGAACTTCTTCATGGCCGTTGGCGGCCGCTTTTGCCGACTCCCATTCACCTTCCAGCCGTTTCAGGTCTTTTTGCTTCTCGAGCCGTTCCAGGACATCCAGCTCGTTCGTCTTGATCTCCACGTCGATCTGCGAATTCTGCACATCGCGTTCGATTTGTTCGACAACCAGTTCACTTTGATATCCGAGAGCGTGCATTCGCCGGTTGTAATCGAGCAAGTTGCTGTCGGAATCCAGCTGCTGCCGGGCACGCGCCAGTTCCTTCTGGAGCCGCAGCTTCCTGGTGTGAAACTCGCCTTCAAGGTATTGCGAAATGGCGAGCCCCTTGACCGTGGCCTCGGTCCGAAAGCCGATGGCCGCATCCTCGGACAGGTGGGCGAACTTGGTCCGTTCGTGGAGATACTCCTCGATGGCCTTGTTTTCCAGCCTGACCAGTTCGTCACCCGCCTCGACCCGTGTGCCGTTCTTGACCACCCAGTTGATCGTGCTGTCGCCTCGGACCCGGCACTTGACCTGCGTGTTGTTGAAACTCTCCAGCGCCCCCTGTTCGACCATGGTGACCGGCAGAGTTCCCCGCTTGACGGTGTGAACAATCTTGGCGCCCAGGATCGCCCGTGCATCGGGGACGGTGGCGACGGGCTGGACCACCACCTTCTGCTGGTCCTGAAGTCCCGACTGAACTATCACGAACCTGTCGTTGCGATCACCCAGCGTCACCGAACACCGTTGCGGACCGTCGCCGGTTTCGACCCAGCAGAACTGTCCCTGGTCGGTCTCCACGACCGCACTGAGTGGCACCGACAGCACATCCTTGTACCGCGCCACCACCAGTTCCACCCTGGCCGACATGCCCGGCCTCAGCCCCTCAACCGAGTGCAGATCGATGACCGTGTCGTATTTCACGATGTTTCCGTCCCACCAACCGGCAGGACGAGCGACCGCGGACACCGAAGAAATCTCGGTGTCCAGTGTCCGGTCTGGCAGCTCCACCCGGGCGGACAGCCCCGGTTTGACCCGGTCCACGATCGACTCGTGAACCCTGATCTTGACCTGCATCTGGGTCAGGTCGGGCATCAGCAGCAGAACCTGGTTGTTGTGGACACTGGCTCCATCGGTGATGTCGGGAGTTCGCTTCCATTTTGCGGTGGAGGGATAAATCACCAGGCCACCCTGGGGGGCCTTGATCACGCAACGCTCGAATTCCTGCATCGCAAGATCCAGGCGGCTCTGTTCCAACACGACTCCCGCTTCGCGCCCAGCCAGTCTTTCCCTGGTCGCGATCAACTGGCTTTTTCGCCTTTCCAATTGCATCTTCTTGGTCAACCGCTTCAGGACATCCATTTCCGTGTCCGTGACATTCAACTCCAACTCGGCCTGTTCAACAGTGGACTCGGCGGCTTTGACCTGGAGTTCATTGGCGAACCCGCGAGCAAACAGCAACTCGATATCTGCAAGCATCGCCTTCGCGTGACGGATGTTTCGCTGGTCAGCCGCCAGTTTCTTCTCCAACGCGGTCATCTGTGATCGGTATTCGCCCTGGAGGTACCCGTCGATGGCCACCTGGGCAATCGCCACGTCTGTCTTGGTTCGTGCCAGGGCGGCCTTCGCCCTGTTCGTATCCGTCTTCCCCAGGCTGACCGTCTCTTCGATATTCTTGGTGTCCAACTTGACCAGTTCGTCGCCGGCCTTGACCGTGGTGCCGTTGGGCACGACCCAGGTGACCGTGCTACGACCGCCACGCCCACCATAGCCACCCCGGATTTCGCACTTGATCTCGGTGTTCCGCGAACTCTCCACCGTCCCGGTTTCAATGACTGTAACGACCAGTTCGCCACGCGTGACGGTGTGGCTCGCGTCAGGATCGGCGACAACAACCGACGGCGGATTCGGGAACATCACCTGGGTGGCTGTTCCCCCAATGGCAACCGCGCCGATCAACAACAGCAGAAACCAACCCCACCCTGGCGCGGAGCGCGCCGTCCCGGGCGATCCACTCTCGTCTTCAATCGAGCCGGTCACCGGTCGGCTCTCTTCAACCTGCTGTGACATCTCTACAGTTTCCTCAAGTTGACGTTCCTGTTCAAGCAGTGAATTTCCGGAGTCTGCCCCTGGCAATCGGACGCCTCGCAGCTCCAACGGATGACGTGACGAGAAACCAGCCCAGACGGGCAGACGCATGATGTTCTCAACCTGAAGGACTACCCAATCTCCACCAGATGCAGGTGAGAATGGACACGAAATGTGTGATTCTCATCAACGAATTCCGAGTCCTGGAAGACGAGGCAGACGCGCCAACGGAGGCCTCTGGAGAACACCTCGGACAGTCTCCGACTCGTTCTTCATTTTCTTTGACAGCGGAGGCCGGTCGTGATGCGGTTTCAGTTCCGCTATCGCCGGCGAGTTCAACACGATCACGGCAGCAATGGCAGGCTGCCCTGTATAAGAAGAAGGGACGAACAACACCACGAAACGGCACCGTCGGTTCATGCCAGGGGCAATCTCCCATGACGAATCCATACAATCGGCAAAGTCAACGCGTCCCGAACGACGATACGAGGCAAGGGGGCACGCCCTGCATGGTCGCCGTGCGCATCCAGCCAGATTGTCAATCTTACAAAACGAGATTTCTTTTTGTTTTGGACGTCCAACAATCCCCGCGTGGGCGGACTGGTATTGATGCTCTGCTGCGCACATCCGTTGTTTCGCCGGACCACCGTGCTGGTATTCGCCGCGGCCTGCCTGGTCTTCACCGGGTGCTCGCGGACCCAGTACCGCATCCAGGCCGACGAAGACGCCTACGGCGTGATCTCTGAGCGAAACGCGGACCCCCGGTGGAAAGCAGACGACTTCGCCATCGACATGGATCCTCGCAGCCGGTTCTTCGATCCCAACGATCCGGATCGTTCGCCGATGCCCGAGGACGATCCCACCTCGCAGCAGTACATGCTGGAGGTCAATGGAATGTCCGGATGGGATCATTGGAACGACAACGGTCAGCGCAAGGAACTGGAGAACCCGACCTGGAAACAGGCTCTCGGTGACTACGCCGAGTTGACCGAATCCGGAGAGCTGATTCTCGACATCGATTCATCGGTCCAACTGGCCTACATGCATTCTCCGACACACCAGAATCAGCTCGAGACGCTCTATCTCTCGGCACTGGATGTCACCGCCGAACGTTTTCGACTCGACACCCAGTACTACGGCGGTTTTGGCACGGCGTTTTCGCACAACGGATCGCTGTACCCCGCCAGCCTGTCGTACGACGCGGCATCGGGAAAGTACGTTGTGAGCGGACCGTCCCGGGGCATAGAGAGCAATCGGCTGACAGTCGGCAGTTCATCGGCCAACCCGACCGTCCAGGTCGAACGAAGCCTGGCGACGGCCGGACAGTTGCTCGCCGGATTCGCCAATTCGTTCGTCTTCGAGTTCTCCGGCGGTGATGCCAACCTGTCCTCTTCATTGGCCAATTTCGTCTTCGTCCAGCCATTGCTTCGTGGAGCAGGCCGTGACATCGCCCTGGAGGAACTCACCCGTGACGAACGGGCCCTGTTGGGCAACCTGCGTGCCTACGGCCAGTTTCGCCAGGGGTTCTACACCCAGGTGGCAATCGGAGAAAGCGGTGTCAGTGGGCCTCAACGTGGTGGACAAAGCACCTCCATCCAGGTTGCATCCGGAGCAGGCGGAGTCGGTGGCTACATCGGCCTGCTGCAGGACCTCCAGCAAATCCGCAATTCCGAGGACAATCTCGAGGAACAACTGAACCTGCTGTCTCAGACGATCGCCCTGGAAGAGAGCGGCCTGATCGACCTGGTCCAGGTGGACCTGCTCCGCCAGCAGGTGCAGGAAACCCGGGCATACATACTGGACAGCCGCAACGCCCTGAGGTTCTTCATTGATCGGTTCACGACAGGAACCCTGGGACTGCCTCCAGACCTTCCGGTCACATTGGATGACAGCCTGATCCGCCAGTTCGAACTCGTCAGCCGCGAAGCGACCCGTTTGCGGCAAGAGATCCGGGACCACCAGGGGCTTGTTGGATCGCTGAAACCAGATTCCACCGTCCAACAGGTCGCGGAGGTCCTGGACAAACTCACCAAGATTGTTGCGAAGGTCAAACAGCAACGCGACGATGTCAAGGCGGACATGGCTCACATGGCCACGATCATTCCCGAACGGGAACTCGGCATGTCCGCCGACCAGAAGATCACCCTCGAGGACGACATCGCCCAACTCACGGTTGCAATCAAGGAAATCGACGAGAAAATCATCACGGCCACAACCGAGATCTCGATGATCCAGGCCGGCCTCAACGACAAGACCGTCAAGCCGACGATCCGACAGATGGTCGTCTGGTCAGCAAGCCTGATGCGTTTGGTCCAACGATCGATGCTCGTACAGACTCGAGCCCGGCTCGAATCCGTCACCGTTCCCAAGATCGAACTCGATTCCGCCAACCTGTTCCAGGTCGCCCTGGCCAACCGTCTCGATTTCATGAACGGCCGTGCGGCACTGGTGGATTCCTGGCGAACGGTCCAGGTCCGTGCCGACGCCCTCCAGGGCGTCCTGAACGTCACCACCAGTGGCGATGTCCGTACCGGTAAAAACAATCCGGCGGATTTCCGTGCTGCAACCAGCACTCTCCGCCTGGGTCTGGAAGTCGACGCTCCCCTGACCCGACTGCTCGAGCGCAATGCCTATCGTGAATCCATGGTCAACTTCCAGAGAAATCGACGTGGATTGATCCGGTCACGCGACGCCCTGCACCAGGGGCTGAGGCAGCTCGCACGAGACATCGACCGTCTGCAACTTCTCCTGGAGATTCAGCGGCAGGCGATTGTCATTGGACTCCGACAACTCGACATGAATCGTGAACGACTCTACGCCCCGGTACCACCATCTCAACCGGGGCAGCCCCCTCCCAGCTTTGGCGGCAACACGACGAGAAATATCATCGATGGACTCCGGAGCCTTCTGTCTGCGCAGAACCAGTTCATGAACACCTGGTTCAGCTACTATGCGGCCCGGATGCGACTGGCTCGCGAACTGGGCATCATGAAATTGGATGCAAATGGCCGGTGGGTCGAAGAGTCATCCGACGACAACGACGACGACGATGGAGCAGCAGCGACTCCGAAAGGATGGCAACCGACTGTTTTGCAGCGCCCAACTTCAACGACGGGCCCAAAATGGCAAACCGCGATCCGACAATCTCAAATTGATCCAATCGTCAATGAACGCCACACTACCGTTGATATGGACGTTGGCGAAGGTGACAATTCGGGTCCGGCATTTGTTCTACCAGCCCAACCACATTCTGGTGGCAGTCCGTAAATGACGGACATTGAGACCGGAGACTGAACTTGACGACAGAAGTGGTCCCGCCCACCGTCTCCCCCAAAACCACCCGGACCGACACATCCGCGTGGAAGGCGAACGGTTCGCAACGGCCGTCACGCAAGCGACCGAGGACACTGCTCATCCTAGGCCTCGGACTGATTGCCATCATCGTCTCCGTGATGGCGCTGCAGCCCACTCTTTTTGCGACATCCGTTTCGAATTCGGCCATCACTTACGAGGTCACCCGTGGTGACCTGCTGGTCACCATCACCGAACAGGGTTCGCTTGAGAGCAGCAACAACACCGAAATCAAGTCCAAGGTCCGCGGTTTCAACACCGTCACCTGGGTGATCCCCAGCGGGACAGTGGTCAAACCCGGCGACGAACTCGTCAGGCTGGACACCAAGGTACTCGAGGAAAACCTCAGTCTCGCCAAGACGAACGTCCACAAGTCACGGGCCAGCCTCGCCAAGACGTCGACGGGACTGGCCACGGCCAAGATCGCCATCCGCGCTTACAAGGAGGGGCAATACCTCACCCAGTTGAAAGAACTCGAGAAACTGGTCGCGGTCTCCGACTCGAATCTCATCGCATCCCAGAAGATGCTCTTCCGCGTTGAAAGGCTCTTCAAACGGGGATTTGTCACGGAACTGGAGGTCCAAAGCCAATCGCTCACCGTCGAACAAGCCCAACTGGAATTGCTGGTCAACCGCACCAAGCTGGATGTCCTGAAACGGTACAAGCGGGCCATGGAGTTGGAGACCCGGCAGGGTGAAGTGACCGCCGGCGAGTCGTACGTCAAGCGTGACGAAGCAGAACTGGCGATGAACATCTCCCGACGGACACGTGCCGAGGAAGAGTTGGCCAATTGTGTCATCAAGGCCAATCGTGGCGGCCTGGTCATCTATCCGTTGCCCGCCCCCTGGAAGAACGAGCCGGAAATCACCGAGGGAGTCAACGTTCGTTACGACCAGGTCCTGCTGCTCATGCCCGACCTGTCCAAAATGCAGATCAAGGTCGGCATCCACGAGGAGATGATCGACCGGGTCAAGGTGGGGCTCCCCGTCACCGTCGCCCTCCCCGACCAGACCCTCGAAGCCAAGGTCTCTTCTGTCGCCAGCGTGACTCGACCAGCCGCCTGGTGGACCGGCAACATGGTGAAATACGACACGATCATCGATCTACCGATCGTCGAAGGGCTGAGACCGGGAATGACAGCTGCCGTGAAGGTGGTCGTGGCCGAACACAAGGACGTGCTGATGGTCCCGGTGGCCGCCATCGTCGAGGCCGAGAATGGGCACCTGTGCTGGGTCAAGACCTCAAAAGGCATCCAGCCACGGTCGCTGGAACTCGGCGACAGCAATGACGAGTTCACCATCGTGCTCGGTGGATTGAACGAGGGCGACAAGGTCCTGCTAAATCCTCAAGGACACACCAAAGACACCCAGCCGGGCACCTCACCACCCACGAAAAACGCCAAGAGCCAGCCCCGAACCCGAAAGACAGACCATGGTGACTGACGTTTTCCCCGACGACCGAGTGCCAGCCGATGCGCGAGTTGGCAACACCGATCGTCCCGAGTCCGGGAAGGCCAGCACATACGCAGCCGCCAGTAGTGGAACACGACGTTGGTTTTTTGCCTTCGGTTTCGTGATCCTGCTGCTTATCGCTGCCGGGGTCGTAACCACGTCACTGGTTCCTTCAACCCCAGACGGCCCCCAATTGACCCACACGGTTGTCTTCGACGACCTGGATGTGACGGTCATCGAACCCGGGACCCTGGAGAGTTCCGAGAACACGGAGATTCGTTGCAAGGTCCGGGGTCAGAACACGATCACGTCGGTCGTCGAAAGTGGCACCGTCGTCAAGAAGGGCGACGAACTCCTGCGGCTTGACACACTGATGATCGAAGAACAGATCCACGAGCGATCCAAGTTTGCGCACTGGTGCAAGGCGGGTGAGATCCAACTGAAGGCCCACATGAATCGCTCGGAACTGGCCATCAAGGCGTACCTCGAAGGCGAATTCGTCGAACAACTCACCGAGCTCGAAAAATCCCTGTCGAACGCCAAATCCAGTGTTCTGACCGCCCAGAACATGCTCGCACACAACCGGATGATGGCCGACCGTGGCTACGTCAGCAGCCTGCAGGTGGAGCGAGGGGAGTTCGTGCTGTCCCAGGCAAAACTGAACCTGAAGATCCAGGAAACCAATATCGATGTCCTCAAGAAGTTCAGGAAGGCCGAACGCCTGGAGAGACTGAAGGGGGAACTCAAGTCGGCCACCGCTGAATACGAGGCTGCTGCCGAACGAACCTTTGCAGACGAGCACCGGCGGGATGTCGCGATCGAGGAATTCAAGCACTGCGTGGTCAAGGCGCCCCGGGACGGGATGGTGATCCATCCGAATGCCGCACGCTGGAAGAATGCCCCCGAGGTCCAGCAAGGAGCCACGGTCCACAAGAACCAGGTCCTTTTGTTGATGCCCAACCTGGACAAGATGCAGATCACCGTCGGCGTTCACGAGTCGATACTGAAACGGATCACGCCCGGCCTGACAGCCAGGGTGACACTGCCCGACCGGACACTCGAAGGAAAAGTCGTATCGGTCGCCAAGGTGGCACGCCCGGCAGGCTGGTGGTCCGGGAACGTCGTGAAGTACGACGCCGTGATCCAGTTGCCCCAATCCGAGAATCTGAAACCGGGAATGAGTGCCGAGGTGGAGGTTCTGATCGCGTCGCGGAAGAACGTGCTGACAGTCCCGGTCGCGGCGATTGTTGAAACCGAAAACAACGAGACACTCTGCTGGATCAACACACCACAGGGCATCAAAAAACAAACCTTGCAGACAGGCGAAAACAATGACAAGTTCGTCGAGGTCGTCTCGGGGCTGAGGGCAGGACAGGAGGTCGTGCTGAACCCACTGGCTTTCATAACCGAAGCCCAGCAGGAGGCCCTGAAGATCACCGGTTCGGCCAAGACAACTGACAACCAGCCGGCCGACAAGCCTGTCAATTCGTCAAAGGACAAGCCGGAGGGCTCGAAGGCCAAGGCGAAACCCAAGAAACCGGCTCCCAAGGGCCAAGGCGTGGCAGCCTCGTTGCGATGACGGGGTTGCGGAGAGCAACGGACCAGATGCCGGGCCACAAAGCAACCTGAACGTCGGTTGGGGACAGGGAACAACACCGTGAGCGGTTCACTTCTTCGAACCATCCAACTCGGACTCAAGGGGCTGGCCGTCCAGAAGATGCGAGCCAGTCTCGCTGCGTTGGGCATTTTTATAGGCACCTCCACGGTCATCTGGCTGGTGGCCATGGGAGAGGGTGTCAGTTACCGCGCGCAGCAGCAGATCCTCGAACTCGGTGCCAAGAACGTCATCGTCCGCACCAAGAAACCCACCGGATCCAGTGACGGTGATGGCGGCAGTTCCCAGGTCAGACGTTATGGACTGACCCGCGCCGATTTTCGCCGGATCACATCGAATATCCCCAGCATCGAGAGTTCGGTGCCGATGCGCGAACTGCAGTTCCAGTTGCGGAACAACAACCTGACCACCGATTCCAAGCTGGTCGGCTGCATGGAAGAATACCTGTCACTCAACCAGTTGGAGATCGCCCGGGGCCGCTGGCTCACCCAGCGGGACCGCGGACAAAAGGTGGTCGTGCTCGGACACGAAACCACCACCAAGCTCTTCCCGTACGAGAACCCGATCGGGAAGACCATCTGGGTCGGCACCGAGTATTACGTCGTGATTGGCCAGACCAAGCCCCGCACGGCGTCAGCAGCGATCGGCGGAAGCCTCGACGCTCGCGAATACAATCTCGATGCCTACATCCCACTGCTGACCATGCGGCAACGAATTGGCGACCTGGTGATGAGACGGGTCGGTGTCGGAGGCAGCAACTGGTACGGCGAGGAAGTCCAGCTCAGCCAGATCACCCTGAAAGTCAGTTCGATCGAGCACGTCAACGAAACCGCCGCGATCATCGAGACGCTGCTCAATCGGTATCACGACCAGGAAGATTTCGCTGTCGTTGTCCCCAAGGAACTGCTGGAGCAGGCCGAGCGGACCCGGGCCATGTTCAATATCCTGCTCGTGGTCATCGCCGGAATCTCCCTGCTGGTCGGGGGCATCGGCATCATGAATATCATGCTGGCCACCGTCACCGAAAGAACGAGGGAGATCGGCATCCGTCGGGCACTGGGCGCCACCCGCAGCCACATCACCCAGCAGTTCCTGGTCGAAACGATCGTGCTGACGACCACCGGAGGCCTGCTCGGGGTGTGTTTCGGCCTGTTCTGTGGCCCACTCTACCGTGGGTTGCGAAGCCTGGTGACACTGATCAATCCCGACATGCTTCCCGCCGAGGTGTACTCTCTGGAGCCGCGGATCGCACCGTGGTCGGTCGCACTTTCGGTGGGAATTTCTCTCGGCGTCGGGATCCTTTTCGGTGTCTACCCTGCGCAACG
>CEVA01089128.1_pt1 | contig 10810 bp, 9 predicted proteins | sample 361521 | NCBI WGS metagenome assembly CEVA01 (sample SAMEA2622823, study PRJEB7988) | marine metagenome | isolation source: saline water (ENVO:00002010), including | reverse complement strand
CTGAATTGATAAAAAATCTCATTACCCAAAACTTTTTTGATCTGGTGCAGGTTGAATATAACGTGATGCATCATTATAGAAATCTTTTCCAAGAAATTCCTTCAATCATTGTCTTTCATGATGTGTCCGCAAAAATGTATGAACGGGGTCAAGCGTCCGGACAAAAATCCAATGAGCGGTCATTCAAACTGGCACAAAAAGTAGAGGCAGAAATTGCCAATAAGTTTGATGGTGCTGTTACGCTCACAGTTGAAGACAAATCTTATCTCCAGAAATTGGGATGTGAAAAAAATATAGAAGTCATACCACCTCAAATCAAATTAGCCGCATCAGGATCCTCTGAGAAAAAAAGTGGGTCCATTTGTTTTGTCGGGTCATTTAATCGTGAACCGAACGTGTTGGCTGTAGAAATATTAATGAATCAGATTTATCCACAACTCAATTCGGATATATCTCTAACCATTGCTGGAAAGGGGTTACCCAAATCGCTTCAATCTAAAATTAATCAATTAGACCGCATTCAATATCTGGGGTTTGTTGAAAATATAGATGCATTTCTTTCATCTCAATTGCTCATGGTGGCTCCCATTGAAATCGGGGCAGGACTTAAAATGAAGATCCCCCATGCATTGAGTTGCGGCACAGCAGTTCTTACAACGGATGTAGGTGCAGAGGGTATTGAGATACTTCCATCTGAGGGGATGGTTGTGTCTTCAATTGAATCAATGGCTGATAAGGCCAAAGAATTGATGATGGATGAAATTAACCTTTCTAATCTCGGAGCGAAGGGGAAAAAAGCGGTAGAATCATTGTATAGTGAATCTGTAATTATATCAAAACTTGAAGCTATATATAATTCAGTGATATTAGCATGAATACGGCCAGCAAAATAGCCAAAGAATCCGCCATCACATTTACCGGATTGGTTTATGGGAATGTAAACCGATATGTTTATACAGCTTTGCTGGCACGTTGGGTTGGACCCGAATTCTTAGGTATCTACTCATTGGCCAACTCAATCATGTTGATAGCTGAGGTATTGGCAAAGATGGGGTTGGAAACGGGAATCATGCGATTTGTAAGTCAATTAAATCCCGACACCGATCAAGAAAAGATCCAATCTGTCATTGGTTCTGCTATCAAAATGACAGCAATTTTTTCATTGGCCATCATGGTTGGGCTCATTGTGTCATCAGGGGCCATCGTTGACCAATTATTGAATGAAAGGGCATTGCTTGCATCCGTATTAATCATTTTTGCAATGGCCATTCCATTTAATGCTCTTACATTGGTTTCAGCATATGCCACGCAGGGCTTCAAACGGTTAAAGTATAAAACAATGGTCACTCAGTTTTTGAATCCTACTGTATTGTTGTTTTCAATGATTGGGTGCTATTTCTTTATTTCGGTTGAGTCCGCCATTATGTTTCCAATGCTAACCACAGGCGTGATCGGATTTTTTGTCATGACCAAAGTATTGAAATCTGTGTCTGGCATTCAAGTGGGACAGATGATCGGCGGTACTTTTGACCAAGCATTGTTAAAATTTTCATATCCCCTTATGTTTGTCACTATCCTGCAAACATTCATGCATTGGATGGACATTCTCATGCTGGGCTATTTTGCCGATGCAAGTGTGGTAGGGATGTACCATCCGGCGGCGAGAACAGCGGGACTGCTCCAAGCACTTTTACTATCATTTTTGAGTATTTATGCTCCCATGGCTTCCCAATTCCATGGTGAAGGGAATAAGGAAAAGCTATCTTCTACCTATCAATTGGTCAGTCGATGGCTATTAATGTGCGCCATTCCCATAGCATCCATATTTATCATTTTCCCTGAAAAGGTTTTGCTTCTGTTTGGATCTGAATATGTGGCCAGTAGTCAAATTTTAGTCATCCTTACAGTCGCCACATTGACTCAAGCTATCTTGGGCGCTGCAGGACCAACCCTTAGTATGTCTGGTTATACTAGACTGGTATTATGGAACACCATTGGAGCTTTCATCCTTAATTTTGGATTAAATATCTGGTTAATTCCTCAATATGGGATAGCTGGTGCGGCCATGGCTACTTTGATCTCTTTAACGGCTGTGGGTTTGGCCCGAGTCATTGAAGTGGGCATCATTTTAAAAATGAGTTTTATCAATCAAAAATTAATCAAGCCAATTATTGCTGGATCCATAACATTTGGAATCCTTGGGCCATTAAAGCCATTCCTTATGGATTATCATACATTGATTACTTTAATGATTGCAGGATTAACTTCTGTCCTCATTTTTGGCACCTTGATTTGGCTTATGAAAATTGATGTAGAGGATAAAGAATTTTTGAATGGGCTTGGTATATTAAAAGGATTAATTAAACGATAATGAGCATCAATATGAAATCACCAACCGTAATGGCTACAGCCTTTTTGGTTGTTGTTGTGGCCTTTTTATTTAATCCGGTAATTTTTGGTGGTAAAACGTTTGGCTCACCCGATAGCCTTAGTCCAAAAGCTGTGGGAATGGCCTTGAATGAAGTGGCAGAAGAAACAGGTGAGTTTCCTCAATGGCAGCCTTGGGTATTCAGCGGTATGCCATCAGCAGAAGCCTTTACCCATATTTCAAAACTATACTTCCCCGAACACCTGTTTAAATTGTTTTTTCTCCCTGGGATGATGATCCAAATGCTTCACCTTATATTCGCCGGGATCGGCTGCATTTTGTTATTGAGGCATTTAAAATGCTCACCGTTCGCTGCCGCTTTGGGCGCAGTAGGATTTATGGTCACCCCCTATATGACGACTATGGTGGTCCATGGTCACGGCAGTCAAATGATGACTGCAGCATACATCCCATGGATCTTCTGGCTGACCGTTCGGTTGTGGGAGAATCCCAATTTATGGGATACCGGTTGGTTGGCTATTTTAATGGGTTTTCAATTACAGCGTGCCCATGCCCAAATCGCTTATTATACTTGGCTCTTAGTTGGCGCATATAGTCTCATGGTATTGGTGAATGGTTTTATCCGGAAACAGAAAAAAGGTGAATTGTATTCCGGTTTGGTTTTATTTGTAGTCGCCTGTATTATGGGGATTGGGCTATCGCTTCTAATATATTTACCTGCTATGGATTATACACCATTTTCAGTCCGTGGTGGGGGAGCCAGTGGCGGTGCGGATTATAATTATGCCACCGGTTGGTCCTTCCATCCGAAAGAAATTCTTACATTTTTTATTCCCTCCGCATTTGGTTTTGGCGGACAACCCTATTGGGGATTCATGCCTTTTACGGATTATCCAAACTATATGGGAATCATTATACTGATTTTGGCTATCATTGGACTCGTATCCAAACGAGAATTAATACATTACTTTTTGATTATTACTTCCGCGCTGGCTCTATTGATTTCCTTTGGGAGACATTTTAGTCTGGTTTATGATTTATTCTTTAACCTATTTCCTTATTTCAACAAATTTCGTGTTCCCCATATGATACTGATACTCCTCCAATTCAATGTGGCTATTCTTGCTGCATTCGGTTTGGATGCTGTTGGTGACTTGAAGGAAAAGGTCATACCCAAATGGGGATGGGTATTGGCCGGATGTACAATTCTTGTATTAATTGGAATGGCGTTGGGTGGCTCTACGTTGGAATCATTTTTAAGAGAGAGTTTTACGCCACCTCGAGTTCAAGATCCTCGCATGGGGCAGGCCATCAATAATCTTCGTTGGGATCTGTGGCAATCGGATGTATGGATGATGCTCTTTTGGCTGGGATCATTGTTGGGCATGACATTGTTATGGATTCAGCGGAAGATTAATAAAAAAATCATGTTATCTTTGGTTGTTGGATTGGCAATTATCGATATCAGCATCGTCAATCAAAAGATTATTCAACCATCTAGACAGAGCGGCCGCAGTTCGCAGCTCATGGCTACACGAGCAGTCGATCGATATTTTCAAGAAGATGAAATTATCCAATTTTTTAAGCTGGATCAGAGTGACTATCGAATATATCCCGTGGGACACTTATTTGGAGAGTCGAGGTTTGCCGCCTTTCAAATTGAATCTATTGGAGGTTATCATCCTGCCAAGTTAAGGGCATATAATGACTTTTTATCTCAAACCGGAAATGGTGCATCTATCTCTGTGCTTCAAATGATGAATGCAAAATATTTAATTAGTCCCGAACCGCTGAATCATCCCGATTTGATTGATGCTAAGACAGGAAGGTTAAAATCATCTAGGGGGGAATTAGATGCCCATGTTTATAGGGTGAAAGATGCCTTACCAAGGGTTTGGTTTGTGAAAGAATTAAAAGCCGTACCGGAGAATGAAGTATTTAAACAAGTCACTTTACAAGCATTTAATCCGTCGCAAACGGCATTGGTTAGCCAACATATGACCCAGCCATCTGGTAAACCGGCACAAATAACGAAAATTGATCGTGGAATTCATCATACTACCATTCATACCGAATCGGAAGGGAATCAATTTTTAGTATTAAGTGAGGTATTTTATCCGGAGAGATGGAAGGCGACATTGGATGGAAATCCAATTGAGACTATAAAGGTAAATGGTATTCTTCGGGGTGTTTCTGTACCGGCAGGGCAACATAAAATTTCATTTACTTACGATCAATCAACATTTAGTACAGGAAAGACTATTTCATTCATTTCTTTTGCGCTCGTTTTGGGTCTGGTCGTTTTTGGATTTATAAGACAAAGCCATTCATGAGCCATTATCGGAATAGTAGCAATATTAAACTGGCCCTCATTGCCGTTGGGTTCACCCTCATTATAGGCCTGTTAGCTTATTCCAATTCCATCGTAAATCAACTCCGTGATGATAATAGAGAAATTGTAAAAGTATATTCTGAAATCATCGCCAAAACAGTGAATGAAGAATCCGATGCCAATTTGAGTTTTGTCTTTGATGAAATTATTAAAAAAGTCCAATTCCCAATTATTTATTCGGATGCAGATCAAAACCCAGTTTATTCAAGAAATTTAGGCGGTAGTATATCCCCTGAAGCCTTGCAAAAACCCATGGCTGCTATGGATCTCCAAAATGAACCGATCCCAATTGCATTTAATGATCCAGCATCTGTGGAACCAATTTTATTGGGGTATCTTCATTATGGTGATTCTGATTTGATTCGAAAATTACAATGGCTACCCTATCTTGAAATTGGAGCAGTTGCTTTATTTATATTTGTCGGTTTTATTGGGTTTAATGCAATCCGAAATAGTGAAAAAAGAAATATATGGGTGGGCATGGCAAAAGAAACAGCCCATCAATTGGGAACCCCTGTTTCTGCACTCATGGGATGGGTGGATCGGATTAAGATGCATCCCGAAGAATCAAAAATTGTGGTAGATGAAATGGAATCAGATTTAGAAAGATTAAACCAAATCGGAATTCGATTCAGTAATATGGGCTCAGATGCACCTTTAAAACCCATGTCATTAAAATCCTTGGTGAATGAACAGACAGTGTACCTAAAAAAACGAATGCCGTCTTTGGGAAAACAAATTAAACTCACTGTCAATGCACCGGATGATATTTCCGTTTTGGGAAACCCAACTTTATTAGGTTGGGCCATTGAAAATGTGATTCGCAATGGCATGGATTCTATTAAGCATGATCAGGGAAAGGTCAGTATTACCGTATCTGGTCTGGGTGAATATGGCATTTTGTATATTCAGGATAATGGAAGTGGGATCGATAAAAAGAATTGGAAAAATATATTTCGTCCTGGGTTCAGCACGAAACAACAGGGTTGGGGATTGGGATTATCATTAGTGAATCGAATCATCAATGAGATACATGGTGGACATATTGCCGTAATCCAAAGCGAGCCTGACATAGGGACCACTTTTGAAATCCGATTAAAAAAGAACGCATAATCTTTATAAAAAGTGCCTGATTCTCGGTAATTTCTCCGCTAAATTAAAGGAGAATCAATTGAACCTAACATTTCTATTTTCTGGCGGCCAAAATGCTCAAGGGGGCGGTTTAATGGCCTATTTACCATTCATCCTTATTTTGGCCATTATGTATTTTCTCATGATTCGTCCTCAGGCGAAGCGTCAAAAAGAAAAACAAAATATGTTGGGCAATTTGAAAAAGGGAGACCGTGTGGTTACCATTGGAGGATTGCATGGCACTATTAGCGGTTTTAAGGGAAAAGAGAAAAAAGCCATCCTTCTCAAGGTGGATAAAAATATATCTCTTACAGTTAACCGGTCTGCGGTTGCCGGTCTTACAGATAAATTGGATGCTTCTGAAACGGAAGCGATCGAGGACCAATCTTAATGGCATTAATGGAAGTCGTCCATTACGGAGATCCCATTCTTCGAAAAAAATGCAAGCCGGTCGAGGATTATAAAAAGCTCTCGGGACTAATTGACGATATGTTCGATACCATGTATGAAGAAAATGGAATTGGACTCGCTGCTAATCAAGTGGGAGTTGACTTAAATCTATTCATTATTGACATATCGGATATTGAAGAGGAAGGCGAAAGCATCCATGTATTTATCAATGGTGAAATTATCGAGAGCTCAGGCGAATCTTGGTTTCAAGAAGGGTGCCTTTCCATTCCCGATGTACGTCTTGATGTGAAGCGTCCGGAAACTATCACATTCAAATACCAGGATGAATTGGGCCATGAGCATACGAAGGAGATTAGTGGATTATTGGCACGCGCAATACAACATGAAGTTGATCATTTAAATGGTGTTTTTATTGTGGATCGTGTCACATCCACGACAAAAATGACTGTAGATAAAACACTAAAAGCCATTAAAAAAGATGCGCTATTGAAAGTCAAATATCGAAAGGCATTTGTTCTATAATATCTATCTGTTAGTTTATATAGGGGAGGTGCAATGAGAATAATTTTCATGGGCAACCCGCAAATTGCATGTCCTATTCTTGAATCACTTCATGCGTCTGAGAAGCATGAAGTGGTGGGTGTGGTCAGCAATGCACCCAAAACCATGGGGAGAGGTCGATCATTACGGCATACAGCTGTAGGTGAGTATGCGATAGAGAAAGGTATGAATTTTATACCGGTATCATCATTAACGGATTCTGAATTCACCAATAGATTGAAGGCGCTGAATCCTGACATTTTTATAGTAGTAGCTTTTCGCATCTTACCCATAGAATTGTTGACAATTCCTAAAAGGGGTTCCATGAATCTCCATACTTCTCTATTACCAAAATATCGAGGTGCAGCACCCATACAGCATGCGATTATGAATGGAGACAAAGAGACAGGCATTACCACCTTTATTATTGAACCCAAGGTGGATACAGGGGGCATCATCTTTCAAGAAAGCATGGCTATAAAACCAGAAGATGATTTTGGTACGATCTCCAAAAAAATGGCTGATCAAGGTGGATCATTGGTTATTCAATCATTAGATGCATTGGCAGATGGAAAGAAACCCATCCCTCAAGATCATTTAGCTGCAACGGCCGCACCTAAAATTACTAAAGAAATGTGTGGAATTGATTGGTCTAAAACAACACGATCTATCTATAATCAAATTCGAGGATTATCACCCCTCCCAGGGAGCTTTTCTTCATTCAAGGGAAAGCGGATAAAAATTTATAAGATAGGATTGGCTCAGTACCAAATTCAAGGTGTACCCGGAGAACTTTTCAAAATTGAGAAAAACAGATTGGTCATCTGTTGTGGGGATGGTGTCCTCGAATTATTGGATATTCAATTGGAAGGGAAAAAGCGTATGGTCGTTTCAGATTGGTTGAAGGGTGCTAAAATTTCAGCCGGAGATCGATTTGAATCATGAAAAATGATGCGCGCTTTCACGCATTTAAAATCCTGAAAAAATATTATAATCAATCGGATCGGTTACATCAGGTTCGGGATATTTATTTTAAATACAATTCATTGACCCAACAGGATTTATCACGTGCTTTGGTCCTTACCAATGAAGTGGTTCGATGGGAATCTCGACTGGATGGCTGGATTACATCGAATTTAGATAAACCCATCACAAAGCTTCATCCGAGTATCTTAATCATTTTGCGGTTGGGTTATTTTGAAGCGCTTATGGATGATGCAATCCCACCACATGCCGTCGTTCACTCTTGGGTTGAGCTCACCAAAAAAGTGATGAGTAAAAAGTTTAGCGGTTTGGTAAATGCTGTCATGCGGAAGACCATTGATTTAGATCCATCTGCTCAACCTAAAAATGTCCCTTTATCAGATTGGCTTTCATATCCACAATGGCTGGTTGATCATTGGATAAATCATTATGATGAGGAGAATACGGCCGCGCTTTGCCATTATTTCAATAAAAATGCTTCTACAGACGTTCGACTCAATTCATGGAAGAATAGTCAGGATGATGTGGCATTGGCTTTGGATGAATTGGAAATCCCTTGGGAGTTTAGTCCGGAATCAAAGGTGTTTATTCGGATATCAAAGGGGCTAAGTAAAATATTAAAAAGTGAATGGTTTCAAACAGGAATGTTCAGCATCCAAAATCGTTCTTCAGGGGCCGTGGTTGAATTGTTGGATCCTCAACCAAACGAAACTATTTTAGATGTCTGCGCAGCGCCGGGAACAAAGACAAACTATATCGTTGAAAAACAAAAAGGCGAAGGCACCGTTATTGCTTCAGACATGAGTATGGCGCGCATCAAAAAAGGGAAAATGCGTTCAGAGGCGTTGGAATATCCTGTTGAATGGGTGTGTAAAGATGCATCTACAGATGCGTTTCCTATGGCGGATCGAATTTTGATTGATGCCCCTTGTACAGGCACAGGCGTTATGGGGCGCAGGCCTGATATTCGTTGGCGTCGTGAGAAAGAAGATGTCCATTCTATGGCCGCCATTCAATTTGCCATATTAATGCACATGAGTCAATTTTTGAAGAAGGATGGTGTGATGGTCTATGCCACATGTTCATTGGAAGCGGAAGAGAATTGGAATGTGGTTGAGTCGTTCCTTAAATTGAATGATAATTTCTTTCTGGAATCCGGTAAAGATTTCGTTCCGGAATCATGGTTAAACGAACAAAATTGTTTGGCAACATTTCCACCACGGCATAATGTGGATGGCATGTTTGCCGCCCGACTAAGAATTAATGATTAATAAACTGACACATTTTATTACGGCCTTGGTGGTCGTATCTATCGGACTGTTTGTTCTGTTCGATCAAATCATTATGCCTGCATATATCCGAAAAGACAGCACCATAACTGTGATGGATATCAAGGGTAAGTCATTAGATCGGGCCATATTGGAGCTGGAGTCCGAAGGGTTTAAGGGTGTTGTATATGATACGGTTTATACATCAGGTGTAGACCCCCTAACCATTGTTGATCAATATCCGACTTCCGGTCAAAAAGTAAAACCGGGCAGAACTGTTCGATTAAAAATTGCTCGTCCGGAGAGAATGATTGCTGTTCCCAATCTTGTGGGACAATCCAGACGCAGCGCAGAAATAGCCCTACAGCAATTGGGATTAGAAATAGATACTGTTTATACCGAATACAACCCGGACTATCCAAGAGGCACGGTGGCATGGCAATTCCCGAAATCGGGCGATCAAATTAAAAAGGGACTGGGATTGCAAATTACCGTAAGCCAAGGATTGCCACCGGACTTTTTTCAGGTACCCCAACTTTTTGGCCTTAGTATGAAAAAAGCCAAATCAGAATTAACCCAAGCCCGACTTTCCGTTGGGAAGATATCATATCAACAAAATGAGGATTTGGTCCCGTATACGGTATTGGATCAATCCATCGCACCGGGGACCGTATTAGAACAGACAACCACTGTGGACCTGGTGGTGAGTATTTTAGATCTTCAGGATATTTTTGACAACTTGCAGAACGAAAAATGATTCCATTAAACGAATATTTACGAAAATTAATTCACCTCTTTAATCTGACTATCCCATTTGGCTATATGTACATCGTGCCGGAAAAATGGATGATGGTCCGTATCCTTGTTGGACTATCTATCGTATTTCTGTTGGTAGATATCATGCGGCATCGTGTTCCGACTGTGAAGAATTTATTTGGGACATTTTTTGGCAGTATGCTTAGAGGTCATGAGAAAGATGGAAAACTGACCGGTGCAACTTGGGTCATGTTTGGATCGGTACTTACGATTATGTTGTTCTCCAAACCGGTAGCCATTATCGCATTAATATTTATGAGTCTCGGCGATACAGCTGCTGGATTGATCGGTCAACGATTTGGTAAACATAAAATTTGGGATAAAAGCTGGGAGGGTTTTTTCGCAGGTTTGGCCGTATGTATTATCATTGCCCTAAACTTTAAAATGCTTCCTCTTCATATATCAATGGCAGGCGCTATTACAGCCATGGTTATAGAATTACTACCAATACCATTGGATGATAATTTCAAAATTCCCCTCGGCGCAGGCGCCATTATGATGATGTTTATGACGCCCATCTAATGGCTTTCCTCTTTCCGAACATTTTGTGGGGATTGCTGGCTGCATCCCTGCCGCTAGCCATCCATTTGATTAGTTTGCGCCGGACTAAAACGGTGGCATTTTCATCTATCCAGCACATTAAGGCATTAGAGCATAATGCCATTAAAAAATTAAAAATTATGCAATGGATCCTTATTGCCTTGCGTATGACAATCATTGCTGCATTGGTGCTCATGGTGTCGGGGCCGATCCAAGTGAATGATGCGGCATGGGTACCCAGTGAAAAAGAATCGGTGGCGGTTATGATTATTGATAATTCAGCCAGTATGGCTGTGACTAAAGATCGGGACTCATTTTTAGATCAGGCAAAATCAGAAA
>CEVA01236322.1_pt1 | contig 10814 bp, 9 predicted proteins | sample 361521 | NCBI WGS metagenome assembly CEVA01 (sample SAMEA2622823, study PRJEB7988) | marine metagenome | isolation source: saline water (ENVO:00002010), including | reverse complement strand
CGTAGCCTCACCACCTCTCCCGACCTTCACGAGCGTGTGATTGGCGTCTCTCGCGGAGACGGCGATCCCGGTCGTCCACGACGTGTCGCCCACGCGACCCGGGTCGAGGATGGCCCCAATCTCGACGGAAAACTCGACGACCCAGCCTGGGCATCGGCGGAACCCATTCGGGGGTTCGTTCAACGGACCCCCGACTACTGGATGCCCGCCACCGACCTCACAGAAGCCCGCGTCGTTTACGATGACGACAATCTCTACATCAGTTTCGAATGCTTGACCCAGACGCCCGATCGAATCGTAGCCAACAACATGCGCCGTGATGTCATACTATCCGGCGACGACCACGTTTCCGTCCTGCTCGACACCTACAACGATCGTCAGAACGGCTTCTTCTTCTTCGTGAACCCCCACGGTACGCAACGTGACCTCCTGCTATCGAACGAAGGGCGAACGATCAACGACAGCTGGGACGCGAACTGGCAGTCGAAGACCCACCGCCACGGCAGAGGGTGGTCGGTCGAAATGCAGATTCCTTTCGATCAGCTTCGATTCAAAGAGGAAGCCTCGGCGTGGGGGATCAACCTCGGGAGAGGCATGGCCGCCAAGAACGAGGAAATCGCACTCGTAGTGGGAACACGGTCTTCCAGCGGCCGGGCGCGCTATCGGACGGCAGACATCGGGGAACTGCAGGGGATGGAGGGCGTTCGTTCGAAACGTCTGCTTCAGATCAAACCCTACGTGCTACCGGGAGTTTCCAGAGATCGTCTCGCGATCGATCCCGCCCGGCAGCAGTCATTCGAATCGGGCGCCGATCTCCGCTACGGTCTGACCTCGAACATCACGCTCGATCTTTCTTACAACACAGACTTCGCCCAGGTCGAGGGCGACCAGGAACAGGTCAACCTCACTCAGTTCAGTCTCTTCTTTCCCGAAAAGCGGGAATTCTTCCTCGAGGGTGCCAACGTCTTCGACTTCGGTGAAGCCGCCCAGAGCCGTGGTGGAGACTCGCGCCCCCCCACCCTGCTCTACAACAGCCGCCGAATCGGCCTGGAAGACAAGCGCCGGGTACCGATTACCCTAGGATCCAAGATCGCTGGAAAAGTGGGACGTACGAGCATCGGCGTCATGAACGCCCTGACCGAGGCCGCTTCGTTCCAGGATTCGGATGGCACCTTCACAGTGCCCCGAAGTAATTTCAGCGTCGTCAGGATGCGTCAGGATCTTTTCTCTCGATCGAACGTGGGGTTCATCTACGTCAACAAACAGACCAGCGTACCTGGAGTCGGATGGAAGGACTACAATCGTTCGGGAGGCGTAGACTTCAGCTATTCCCCCACCACCAGGTTCAACGTAAAGGGATTCGCTGCACGCACCTGGGACGACAGCTCATCCCCGGGGAACGCATTCTGGGGGACCATCGACTACCGTGGCCCCCTTGTCGACTGGCGGGCCATCGTCCTGGACATCGACGACTTCTTCGAGCCCGAAGTCGGCTTCATCAACAGACGAGGCGACCTGACAGGATTCCGCCGCTACGAGGGACGGATTCGTGCCGAACCCCAACCGCGTGCCTGGGGAATCCAGTCAGTCCGATTCGGGCTCGAGTCCCAGATGTTCACCGACCGGGACAATGACCTGAAGAACGCAGAGACAACCTTCGAGATCAGTATCGAGAACGTTCACTCCGACGATTTCGACTTGGAGATGATCTGGGAGCAGGACGAGGTGGTCGACCCGTTCACGCCGTCGGATCGCCGTCCCGATGTCGAGGTGCCTCCCGGAACGTATGACCTGGTCTCGACCAAAGCCGGTGTTCGTACGAGCCGGAGTCGAAAAATACAGGGCCAGGTTGATTTCGAAGGGGGAAGTTTCTATACGGGACGCAAATACACCCTCTCTACCGGCACCTCGATCAAACCTTCGGGTCGGTTCAACCTGGAGACCGAGTGGGAGTCCAACTGGCTGCGAATGCCGGAGGGAAACCTCAACGTCCAGCTCGTCAACACGCGCATGACCTATTCGTTCACCGTCGACTTCTTCGTCAAGCTCTTCGCCCAGTGGAACAACGAAGACCAGTTCGCCAGCTTCAACTTTCTCGTCAACTATCGCTACCGTCCCGGAAGCGACGTCTTTCTCGTCTACGACCAGGGGTTCGGCACCCTGGACGGTTTCAAGGACCAGAACCGCGCCCTGCTCCTCAAGGTATCCTACCTGCTGGGCTTGTAGCCGGAGCCCCTTTAAGCGCCTCTCCCGCGGCCTCTAACAGGACGCATTGACAGTCTCCACGCCAACCGTACGAAGAGCTTGTTCCTCGCGGACATGAGCACCGATGAGCTGGATGGAAATGGCAATCCGATCTACGACAAGATCAGGGTGTCGATGAAAGGCTGGCTCAAAGGCCACCAGCGCCACGGGGACGTGTTACCTGGTGAAGAAGGATTGGACGAGAACTGCGAACTCACCACCGGTCCCGTTGACCCAGAAGCCTTCAGGTTGCTTTAAATGTTCGCCTCGGACCCTGGGGGTGTATCTCACCTCGACCCGGCAGAATCCTTCACTTTTGGTCCTGACGGCGTCAGCATCGACCACGACAGGGATGTCGGACCCGGGCCCTGGGAGGAATCCTTCCTCGAATCGAGAATGGACGTGCCGGCAGCCGAAGGACTTGATCTGGATACCCAGGACTCCACCGCAACGGTCTCATTCGAGAATTTCGATATCGCACCACCCGGCTGACCTGCCCCCACCTATGTGTCCACATCCTAACATTAGGACTGGGAACAATCCGGGGGGGCAGGTCAAGGGAATATCGGGGCCGGCCAGATGGTTAGGCACCCGGCACGCGCTGATCAGACGCTACGGCCCTTTATTGCTGGGAATCCACTCACTTCAGATAGCGGTGAGCAACCCAACCTGGTCGTCCGACTCGATCCTGAGTAGAATCCCCCTCCCTATGGAGGGCGTCTACACATTCAGGATTGACGACGAGGAGTGCCAGGTTACGGTGTCCAACTATTGCGCGACACATTGGGAAGTCTACGCCACCAACGTCGACGGTGTGATTGGAGAACCCGTCCACCTGAAGAAGACCAGGTACAGAACCAAGTCTGAGGCCGCCGAAAGAGCCATCCGACACTTCCGCGAGTGTTAGCCCTCCAGGGCCGCCACACTCGCCCTGAGCCGCCCTGGCGTCAGGTGACTATAGCGTAACGTCATTTCAAGACTGCTGTGACCCACCAATTCCTTCACATTCCTCAAGTCCACTCCAGCCGCTACCAGATTCGAAGCAAATGAATGCCGCAGATCGTGGAGCCTGACTCTGGGTAGTCCTGCCTTGTCCAGGGCCGCCCACAGCCTCTTCCGAACATCCCGCCACGGTCCACCGTCCTCCCTGTGGAATACATGCGAGCTACGTATGTGACGAGGATGCCCCCTCAATGCTGCGACGACGACGCTGTTCACGGGGACCCGTCTGTACTTCCGACTCTTCGCCCTCCGTACGACAATCTCTTCCCGTTCCATGTCCACATCTGCCCACTGCAGGTTAAACAGTTCCATTCTTCGGAGACCTGTATGGAGCGCAAGGGTCAGCAAGGTGCACATCTGACCTTCTGCCGCTGCTATGAGACGCTCGCCCTCGGCAACAGTTAGGAAGACTGGCTCGTAGGTATCAACTCTGAGCAGTTTCACTCGGCGCATTGGATTGGTTCCAAGCAAGTGCCAATCAACGGCTCTGTTAAGCACCGACCGTATGACCCGAAGCTCGAGATTAACCGTAGCAGGTTTCACTATCTTGAGGCGGGCAACCTTATAGTCCTCCAGCTACCGCATCGTAATCTCCTGAAGAATCGGGTTGCCGAGAAATCCGCTGAGATGCCTGAACACCAAGGCGTCACGCGTTCTCGTCGACTGCCGATTGCCGCCGCCGTGCATCAGCTTGTAACGACGAATCAGTTCTTTCAGGCAAACTCGTTCAGGCTCCTGCAGGGACTCACCCCGGAATTCTCGAGCTTTGGATTCGCGCTCGTACGCCTTCGCCAGTTCCTTCGTTGGCGCCGTTCTCCTGACCCGTCTTCCCTCAGTTCCTCCCAAGTAGAAGTCAGCCACCCATTTCTTGCCACGCCTGTAAACCGCCACGCCATCCTCCTTGTGACCATATTGTGACTACAGCACAGTCACAAACGGCACTCCTGGCGGTGTACAAACGAAAGCGGGGTTCACGCCAAAACTGACGTAACCCCCGCCCCTACAATCTCTTGCAATCAATGCAATGGGGCCGCCCAGGAGACTCGAACTCCCGACCTACGGATTACAAATCCGTTGCTCTACCAGCTGAGCTAGGGCGGCATCCCATTTCGATCTGAACTTACGAAAGCACTCTGCCGGAGGCAATCAAATGGCGTCAATGATCCCGTTCAACGTTGTGCACGGGCGCATGGCCGCGCTCATCTTCTCCGTCTCCGGGTAGTAGTATCCGCCGATGTCCACTGCGGGCCCCTGGACGTCGTTCAGTTCGTCCACGATTTTCGCTTCGTTGGCTGCCAGTTCCTTCGCCACCGGCCCGAACTGAGATTTCAGGGCCTCGTCCTCGGACTGTTCGGCCAGGGCTTCCGCCCAGTACAAGGCCAGATAGAAGTGGCTTCCCCGGTTATCCAGTTCGTGCACCACTCGCGACGGTGATTTTCGCTCGACCAGGAACTTCGCCGTGGCCTGGTTCAGTGCCTCGGCCAGGATCTGCGCGCACTTGTTGTCCGTTTTGTGGCCCAGGTCCTCGAGCGAAACGGCCAGCGCCAGGAATTCGCCCAGCGAATCCCACCTCAGATGCCCCTCCTCCACGAACTGCTGCACGTGCTTCGGAGCCGATCCTCCTGCCCCCGTCTCGAACAGGCTGCCGCCTGCCAGCAGCGGAACGATCGACAACATCTTGGCACTCGTACCCAGCTCCAGGATCGGAAACAGGTCGGTGAGATAGTCACGGAGGACGTTGCCCGTCGCAGAGATCGTGTCTTTCCCGTCGCGTGCCCGCTCCAGACTCAGCCGCATCGCATCGACCGGTGAAAGGATCTGAACCTCCAGGCCATCGGTGTCGTGGTCCTTCAGATACCGGTTCACCTTCTCGATCAGATTGGCGTCGTGAGCGCGGTCTCTGTCCAGCCAGAAGATGGCCGCGGCGCCCGTCAACCGGGCTCGAGTCACCGCCAGCTTCACCCAGTCCTGAATTGGCAGATCCCGCGTCTGACACATTCGCCAGATATCTCCTTCCCCGACTTCGTGCTCGAGTAGCACTGTGCCCGACCCGTCCACCACCCGCACTCTGCCATTCCCCGCCATTTCAAACGTCTTGTCGTGAGACCCGTATTCCTCAGCCTTCTGAGCCATCAACCCCACGTTCGACACGTTGCCCATCGTCGTGACGTCGAACTTCCCGTTCTCCTTGTGGAAGTCGATCGTCTCCTGGTAGATACGGGCGTAAGACCGATCAGGAATCGTGAACTTCGTATCGTGTTGCGCCCCATCCGGCCCCCACATTTGACCCGATTCGCGAATCGCCGCGGGCATGGAGGCATCGATGATGACATCGCTCGGAACGTGGAGGTTCGTAATCCCCCGGTCCGAATTCACCATCGCAAGATCGGGCTGGGATGCGTAGGCGGCTTCCACATCCGCTTTGATCTCTGCCTGCTGCGAATCGGGCAGACTCGCGATCTTGGCATAGACCTCCCCGATCCCGTTGTTCGGATCCACCCCCAGTTCTTCGAACACTGCGGCATGCTTCTCCAGCGCTGCACGGAAGTACACGGACACCGCGTGCCCGAACAGAATCGGATCGGATACCTTCATCATGGTTGCCTTGAGATGAAGCGAGAACAGCACTCCATTCTCTTTCGCATCTCTCATTTGGGCTTCGTAGAAATCTCGAAGGGCCCCGCAGTTCATCACGGCCGCGTCGATCACTTCATCTTTCTGAACCAGGGTTTCTTCCTTGAGGACCCTCGTATTCGCGTCTTCGCCCACGAATTCGATCTTCAGTACATCGTCTGACGACACCACCGCAGACTGTTCGCTGGAATAGAAATCCCCATCCTCCATGTGTGCGACGTGAGACTTCGAAGACGATGTCCAGTCTCCCATAGGATGGGGATTCTTCTGCGCGTACTCCTTGACCGGCGAAGCCACGCGACGATCTGAATTGCCCTCTCTAAGAACGGGATTGACCGCGCTCCCAAGGACCTTCGCATAGCGATCCTGAACCTCCTGCGCCTCCGGCGAGTCCGGTTCTTCCGGATAGTCCGGCAGGTTGTATCCCTTTTCCTGCAGTTCCTTGATTGCGGATGTCAGCTGGGGGATCGATGCGCTGATGTTGGGCAACTTGATAATGTTCGCTTCGGGTGTCTTCGCGAGCTCTCCCAACTCGGCCAGGGCGTCCGACTGTCGCTGCGCTTCCGTCAGATGCTCCGGAAAATTGGCAATGATTCGTCCCGCCAGGGAGATGTCTCTCGTCTCGACCGCGATCCCCGCCGCCCCGGTGAAGGCCTCGATGATCGGCAGCAAAGAGTACGTGGCCAGAGCCGGGGCCTCGTCCGTTTTCGTATAGATGATCTTTGAAGTCGTTGACATGAGGTTTTCCTCGATGGGGTCGTCCGTCCAGAATGGATCGGTCAGGCCGTCAGTTCGACCCGTTGCGATGACTCGAAGGCATTCGCCATCAACAGCGAACGTTTGCTGATGTGTCAATTTAGCCACTTTAATCCATTATAAAAGCGAATGATTCGACTGAATCATATTCCACACAGGACTTTAGTCGTTTGGGTCTCACCTGAACCTGGCTTAACATAAGAGCGCCGTCCGGGGAAAGGACGGCGCTCTGGAGGAGTCACGGTGACCTGGGAGGGGTTGGCCACATTGGGGGTATGTAATTGTATCTTATAACTTTAGGTTTAACTCAATTTCGATCGAATCTCCCGGGTGACATGGCCCGGATTCGTCGATTGAGCTTACCCAGGCTGAAGGGCTTCTCAATGTTCTGAAACACGAGATCGTATTGGGTTCCCGACCCCTCGACCGGGCCCGGCGCGGTCGTTACGTCGAATCCTTCTCCTGACAGGCGATTCGCCAGGAAATCCCGGAGCATCACGTCGTCATCGACGACAAGTACGCAACTCTTTGCCATTTTCTCCTCCATCGGTTCGAATGGAAGCGCGTCATTCGAACCAAGGGCAAAGCCCGTACCAAATCACACCCCCCCACACAAGGGTCTCTTGCAAACGGTTTATAAACAGTCAGTTATAACCTATGTGTCGACGATCACACAGGTCGATGGAGTAATAAAAGTACCATTTTCGCGATGGAAGCTGGCACTTTCGACACATCTCCTCTCATCCGTTCCGACAGGGCTGATAGCCACCCGGTTTCGAAAAACAGAAGGGGCGATCCTTGTCGGATCACCCCCGAAATAACCTCAGGTTCTGCTTTCGCTATCGACTCGTCTTCAGTTTCACGTCGCGTTCGTGTCGGTCGATCGCAAGCTGCACGACACGATCGATCAACACCGAATAAGGAATCCCACTCGCCTCGAACAGCTTCGGATACATACTGATTCGGGTGAACCCGGGGATCGTGTTGATCTCATTCAGCACGATTCGATCGTCCGGCGTCAGGAAAAAGTCAACCCTCGCCATCCCTTCGCAGCACAGCACCTGGAAGGTCTCAATCGCCAGATCTCGAGCCCGCTGAGCTTGCTCTTCTGTCAGGTCGGCCGGAATCTCCAGACCGGCGCCCTGTTCGTCAATGTACTTGGCTTCATACGAGTAAAACTCGTGATGGGGGATCACCTCTCCCGGCACGGACACGATCGGTGACTCGTTTCCCAGAACTGCGCATTCGATCTCTCGACCGGGGATGTTCGCTTCCACCACGACCTTCGTGTCGTATCTGAAGGCTTCGTCCAGCGCTGCCTCGTACTCCTCCGCATTCGCGACCTTGCTGATACCGACGGACGAGCCGAGGTTGGCTGGCTTCACGAACAGGGGCAATCCCAGATCGTTCGCGACAGACTCGAACCCGACTCGATCCCGAGTGTGCGTGTAGACACAGCGGAAGTCCCCGATCGGGATTCCCGCGTCTCGCAACAGCCGCTTCATCACGTCCTTGTCCATCCCCACTGCGGATCCCAGCACGCCCCCTCCGACATACGGAACGTCGAACAGCTTGAGCATTCCCTGTACGGTTCCGTCCTCGCCGTAGGGACCGTGTAGAATCGGAAATACCACATCGACCGTGCCCAGATGCGCGTTGTCGGATGTACGAACCAGTTCTCCTCCGCCAGACTCGGATACGAGGGTCACGCGCTGATCTTCACGCCCCTCGAACGAAGGTAACCCCGCGTCCCCTGACTCGAGTAAGGGGAGCGCTCCGTCGTTCAGCGCCCATCGGCCCTGCTTATCGATCCCGATCAGCACGATCTCGTATTTATCCTTGTCGAGCGCGTCCACGATGTTTCGTGCGGACTGAACGGACACCTCATGTTCGGCCGACCGGCCTCCGAACAGCACGCCAAGTCTGATCTTCTTACCCATTAAGCCTCTCGCTGAGAAGGGCCGACAGGTCAACTGTCCTCTGGCGATTCACCCGAATCTCCGTCGTTCGACTTTGCTCTGGTTCGCTGCGTGTACTTCCACCCGAAGTAGATCGCCGCTCCGGTCGCCGCCAGAATGAGGAGCGTCTGATTGTAGAGGCGCAGCACGTCGACCACAATCTGCCAGTTTTCCCCCACCTTCAGTCCGAAGTAGACGAGCAGACTGTTCCACAGAAAGGTCCCGATCGCCACATACAATGTCATTCTGACCGGATGCATGTGGATGATACCGGCCACGATCCCTACGAAGGCTCGCACCGTAGGCAGGAACCGGTTGAACAACACGACGTGGCTACCATACCGTTCGAACCAGGATTCGGCCGTCGCCAGATGCGACTCGTCGAAGAAGCGTGCTTCAAGCCTGAGAAAAAACTCGCGGCCCGTCGCGTAGGCCACTGTGTAGACGGTCAGGCACCCCGCGGCGCTTCCGACCCACATCGCAAAATAAGTGGGTACAACCTCGATCACCCCAATACCTGCCAGATACGCCCCGAAAACGATCAGCGTATCGCCCGGAATGGGCGGGATGATATTTTCCATGAAGGCGCCCACGAACAGGAAGAAATGGATCCAGTTCGGGGGTGCCGCGCTCAGGTAGACGAGGAAGGCGTCCCACTGCTGTCCGAAATATTCCATCACCCGACCAATCGACAGTCGACCGCAGCCCTCCCGTCGCCCGACGCCCGCTGCTCAATCGACAACCGTCACCATCGCCACGGCCTGCGCGGCGATCCCTTCTTCTCGCCCGACGAACCCGAGCTGCTCCGTCGTCGTCGCCTTGACGGAAACGGCCGACGAAACCACCCCGAGCACCCGCGCGATATTGGATTCCATCCTTGATATGTGATCTGCAAACCGCGGCCTTTGAGCCATCACCGTGGCATCGACGTTCACCACGGATGCGCCCCGCTCCTTCAGGACCGCAGCTGTGCGGTCGAGGAGATCCAGACTCGAGATGTCCTTGTAGGCAGGATCCGTGTCTGGAAACAACCTGCCGATGTCGCCCTCGCCCGACGCGCCCAGCAATGCGTCGATCACCACGTGGGTGAGTACGTCGGCGTCAGAGTGTCCCAGCAGCCCGCGCTCGAACGGAATCTCCACGCCTCCCAGGATCAGGGGCCGCCCTTCGACAAGCTGATGAACGTCGTACCCCATGCCGATTCGGGATGTGGTCGTCGTCCTTCTCCTCCGATTCAGGATGTCTTCGACACGTGCGAGATCTTCGGGTACGGTCACCTTGATGTTATCCCGGGGCCCTTCAACGATCGCGACCGGGTGTCCGATCCTTTCCACCAGGACCGTGTCGTCAGTGCCTATAAAACCGTCCTCGAGCGCCCGCGCTTGCGCCTCCCGCAACACCGAAGCCCGAAACGCCTGCGGCGTCTGGACGGACCAAAGATTCGACCGATCGAGCGTTTCTTCCACCTGATCCCCCGCCACCCGCTTCACCGTATCGGACACGGGCGTCCCGAGAACCGCAGCCCCGGACGCATCTGCCGCACGAACGACACGCGTGATGTCGTCTGGTTGCACGAGCGGTCTCGCCCCGTCGTGAACGGCAATGACATCGACCTCGGACGGCACGCGATTCACGCCGCAGAGCACCGAATCCTGTCTCTCCTTGCCCCCGGCCACGACGTCCTTCACTTTACGACATCCCATCTGCCGCGACAAGGATGCGCACGTATCCAGTCGATCCTCGGGCCCCACGATCACGGTTCCATCGACCGCATCGCAAGACTCGAACGCCGCCAGCGCGTACGCCAGCACCGGTCGCCCCGTGACCCTCATGAACTGCTTGGGTTCCTCGCCTCCCATTCTCCTCCCCGCCCCTCCTGCAAGAACAACCCCGTAGCAAGTCATCGCCCCTCTCCCGCTCTGCCTTTCACCGCTACCCCTTGCACTATGCACTTTGCACTCTGTTCGATTCTCGCTCTACAGAATCAGCATCGCATCTCCATAACTATAGAAACGATACTCTTCTTCGACCGCCGTTTCGTAGGCTTCGAGCACGAACTCTCTTCCCGCGAACGCGGACACAAGCATCAGAAGTGTCGATCTGGGTAAGTGGAAGTTCGTGATCAGCGCGTCGACCGCTCTGAATTCGAACGGCGGATAGATGAAGATGTCCGTCCATCCGCTACCTGGCGCCAGCCCTTCCTCGCCGCGGACTGTCTCG
>CEVA01152384.1_pt1 | contig 10819 bp, 6 predicted proteins | sample 361521 | NCBI WGS metagenome assembly CEVA01 (sample SAMEA2622823, study PRJEB7988) | marine metagenome | isolation source: saline water (ENVO:00002010), including | reverse complement strand
TATTTCCCCTGTGAGCACAAAAACACCCGCCGGATTCGTCGCCGTCTCTTACAATCGGATCCCTTCTACGCCGCTATGATAGAAACTCTGGATGAGAATGTAGGTCGAATTCTCGATACTCTTGAACAGTCAGGAAAATTGGACAATACGATTGTCATCTTTACCTCTGACAACGGAGGGCTGGCCACCGCCGAAGGATCTCCAACCTGCAACGCTCCCTTAGCCGAGGGAAAAGGCTGGATGTACGAAGGCGGTACGCGGGTACCTTTATTCATTCGATGGCCCGGGATGATTGAAGCGGGGACACTTTGCAGTGAACCTGTCACCAGTACAGACTTCTACCCGACTTTGCTGGAATCCGCCGGGTTGGACCTCATTCCCGATCAGCACACCGATGGGATTTCACTTCTCCCGCTACTCAATGGCGAACCAAGTTTGGACCGGGAAGCTATCTTTTGGCATTATCCACATTACGGCAACCAGGGAGGAACACCCGGATCATCTGTTCGAATGAGAGCGCTTAAACTTATTGAATTTTTCGAAGATGGCCGACTAGAACTCTACAACCTTGATGAAGATCCCGGAGAGACGGTTAACCTCGCTGAATCCCATCCCGAGCATATGCTCCAAATGAAAAAGGCTCTAAAACAATGGCAACATTCGGTTGAGGCAAAGATTCCCCAGCCCAACCCGGATATAGATTCAGGCACATAATGGTACAATCGCGCTTCCCAGGCGGGCATATTGGGACATCGATATATGACCTTGAGCGGCGTCGCTCCGTCTTCCCAATGCTATTCGAACTTGGATATTTAAAATTGCCTCTGGCGTCCCTTCGATTCCACCTGCATATTGTGTTACCATGAAAATCCACCATCAGAACTGGTCAGGCCACGATCCCTTCAACGCCGCCCGCTTTCATCAGCCGAATTCCATCGAAGATCTAAGGACGATCGTCCGCAAGGCCTATAAAGTTCGCGTCATCGGGTCCCGACACTGCTTCAACGACATCGCCGATACGACCGGTGATTTGATTTCTCTGAGCAACCTCGCTCCCAAACTGGTCATCGACCATGAGCTGAATACGGCTACCGTTGGAGCGGGGATCACCTATGATGAACTATGCCCTCAGCTCCACGCAGCCGGCTACGCTCTTCCGAATATGGCTTCCCTTGATCACATCACCCTCATTGGTGCCTGTATGAGTGCAACCCACGGATCGGGTAATTCTTTGGGAAATCTTTCGACTGCTGTCTGCGGGTTGGAGATGATCACGGCTGAAGGCGAACTCGTCACCGTGACAAGGTCCGCGGATGATGATCGCTTTCTCGGATCAGTCGTTTCGCTTGGAGCACTGGGCGTTGTCACCCGGGTTACGCTCGACCTGGTGCCGGCTTATTCTGTTCGACAACTCGTCTACCGGAAACTGCCCCTAACGAACGTATGGGACGCCTTCGATACGATTATGGGTTCCGGCTATAGCGTCAGTTTATTCCCGACATGGCAGCAGGATTTCGTCGATTCCGTCTGGGTCAAGCAGGTGGTTGATAATTCAAGTGAACTGGCGATAGAACGCACATTGTACGATGCCCCATTGTCGGACGAACACGTCTGGGATCTTGACGACCGCTGTTTGACGCCGCTGAACACGGCCGGACCGTGGTACGAGCGGCTTCGCCACTTTGTCTTCAAGGATGCCTTAAAGGAAGGGAATGAACTCCAGAGCGAGTATTTCGTGCCTCGTGGCCACGCGGTGGAAGCTATGAAAATCGTTGCGAACTTTCGGGAGCAGTTGGAACCGATTCTGGGCCTCGGTGAGATTCGCACCGTCGCGGCGGATGAACTCTGGTTGAGTACTGCATACGGCCACGATGTGGTTGCGATCCATTTCAACTGGCTCAATGATGGGCCAAGCGTAAAAGCCTTCCTTCCTGTTATTGAGGAAGCGCTGGCTCCCTTTGAACCCCGTCCTCACTGGGGCAAGCTCTTTGAAATGGAACCGGCCCAGATCCAGTCACGCTATCCACGAATGGATGATTTCCGTGCTTTGGCCGACGAATTCGATCCCCACGGTAAGTTTCGCAATCGCTACGTGGACGAGTATGTCTTCGGCTAGCTAGGGAGTATACAGTAAATCTGCAATGCCATCGACTTTCGAGGAGCGTCAGCTAAGACATTTACTCCCTGTTTACATCTGAAACATCCCTTCCGATAGCTGATGTTTTTCTTCCCATTCTTTTTCCTGTGGGCGACTTCGTGAAAGATCAGTACTTTGAATTTGTTATTGGCACACTTTGAAGGCGAGAAATCCTTTCATTTTACCCTTTTAATTTTCCACTTTCGAACTAGCGTTCGCAGTTTTAGTGGGCCCGGGTGGCGGAATTGGTAGACGCTGTGGACTTAAAATCCATTGCCCGAAAGGGCGTGAGGGTTCAATTCCCTCCTCGGGCACCATTAATAATCAACGACTTAGGGAAATCGGGAAAATTTCCGATTTAGTGTTTTTAGCTTTGGCGGGAATTTGGTGGGAATGTTGATAGGAAATCCAATTTCTGTAGTTGGTTTAGTCTGAGAGCTGCAGGTGTTCGGTCAGATAATCAGTAACCTGTTGAATAATACCCTCGAGTTTGGGGTCGTCAGCTGTTCGAAAACCGTGATTGCCATTTTTGACTTCAAGGTATTTTACTCGGGCACCAATTTTCTGCGCCTTTTCTATAAATAATCGCGCACTCAATACCGGAAGAACTGTGTCTGCATCGCCATGGAGAACTAATATCGGGGGAGCGTTTTTATTAAGCAGGTAGATTGGACTCAACTTGCGGGCGAGGTCCTCTTTCTCCTTCCATGGGCCGCCGAGCATGGCATCAAATCGACCGGGTTGGGCGTAGAGGGTTTTACCCATAACAATAGGATCACCAAAATGGCACAGTGGATAAAATGGCACTGCTGCAGCCAATGTGGGTAATTTTGAATTCATTTTAGAGTCACTGCTTGGGTAATCATCATCAGGAGCCAGTACGGTCATGAGGGTCAGGTGTCCACCAGCTGACCCTCCCATTAAAACGAATTGGTTAGGATCTGCACCAAAGCGTTTTGCATTAGCTGCAAAGTAACGGACGGCGTCTTTGCAATCTGTCACGCTTTCTGCAGTGGTAGGGCCACCCTTTTTTGCCAGGCGATAGTTGATCGTGACGACTCGCATCCCTCTGTTCATCAATGGAAGAGCAGAATCAAAAAATAGATGACGGTAAAAGGCTTCCTTTTTGCCAGCCCTCCAGCCGCCTCCATGTATGAAGATAAGTAACGGGCCGGGGGATTTTGCCGGACTCTTCGGCTCAATGAAATCGAAGGTGAGCTTTTGATCGTCGACAGTTTTGTAAACCAGGTTGCGTTGCACTTCGAAACTCTCTGGAATTTCAGCAGGTTTGAGAGAACCATTATCTTCCTTCACCTCCGCTGCACTAAGAGGCGATAGGAACAGGAAAAAGATGGAGAGACGCTTCATTAATTTAACATAACAAAGCCAGGAAATTATGAGAAGGAATTTAGGAATGATTTTTAAAACACTCGAAGGGTAGGGGGCTAGTCGCCCAATAGCTTCGGGTTGGCCTTAATCATTTCTCGGGAGAGTTTCTGGGCTTCAGCAATTTGTTCTATGGTCATTTTTTGAGCCAACTCTGATTTCGTTTCTTTCCATTTATCGTCATTAGAAGCAGCAATGTTAAGCCAAGCATAGGCTTGGACTTTGTCTTCTACAATGCCATTCCCATATTCCCAGTTAATAAGCCCAAGCCCCGCCTGAGAATCAGCATGCCCCTGTTCTGCAGCTTTCTTGTACCAATTAATAGCTGCCTTGTCATCTTGAGGGACACCTCTCCCAATGGCATAAGCAATCCCAAGAGTGAACTGCGCCCATGCATCGCCATTTTTAGCATCTTCTTTCCATTCCGCAATTTTTTCGGAAGTGGGTGTGTTGCCCCAAACACCAAGGCCGAAGGCGAGGAGGAGAATAATTGATAGGAATGCTTTCATAATCCCATTATTAGCAAAACCTGCCCATTAAAAGAACAATTTTTTCGGGGGTCAATTGAATTGGATTTGGTCGGCTGACAAACCGAAAGATTCATAATCTCCAACTAAGAGTTTCGGCAGAGTTACGCTGGTAAGGCTGGTACAATAATAGAACGCCCGATACCCAGCTCGTCACACTGTTTCCAATGGTGACGTTGGTGAGGCTAGTGCAACTCCAGAACGCACGCCCCCCAATACTCGTCACGCTGTCGGGGATGGTGACGCTGGTAACGGAGGTGTTCTTGCCAAAGGATCCGACCTTAACGACAGGGATCTCATTCATCCCGGCTGGTACTACAACTTCCCCTCCATCACCTGAATAGACAGTGATGGTAGCTTGGTTGTTGGTAACCGTGTATGTCCAATCGCCGGAAGTTTCTCCGGACAGAGACTGGTAACCGGAGGCAATGACAAAGGTAGCGAGAAGGGTTAGCGATCTTTTAATCAACCACCTGTTAGCAAAGCTTGCCCATTAAAGGAAAGATTTTTCGGGGGCGGGGGAAGCGGTAGGCTAGTCACAGTTGAAAAACATTTCATACCCATGTGCTCGGCCCATACCATCGAAACATTAGCTTCCAGACTAACGAATGCGCAAAGACTGCACTCTTCTTCGTCAAACGATCAGAAAAACAACGAATAATGTACTCTTGGAGTTCCTTGTAAATTATTGGAGGCCTTTAAATTACTCCAATGATTGAATTACTAGTTGAGCAGCGTTCCCTCTTGTAAGGTTGGTATGCGGCGTGTGCCAAATTGGGACTGATTTCTTAAGCAGACCAGAAATAATCTTAGTCGCCAAGGTACCGTTCACCTTTCTATCCGGGTGAACGCGGGCTGAAAGAAAATCCTCGTTTGGATCAAATTCTAAGAAAGGCTGTTTGGATTGCGTAGAATAATCGTAGAGTGTTTCGATATATTTATAGGCATGATGCCCACGCGGTACGTCTGTGAAGTGAGATGCAGTAATGCTGAGTGGGATTTGAAGTCCGTTCACAGCCATTTGAGAAAATTCGCCTAGGGTGATCGGTTCATCTGGACGAAAGCGATAGGCAGTCATCTCCAGAGTAGCCAAACCTTTTGGATTTCCTGCAGTGTTGTAATCATCAATATCAGGTCCGGCCAGTGCGCCGAGCAAACTGAGCTTCTGTACCGCGGTAAATGCAGGGTTATCCGTTGGAAGGTCGGTGTAAAAAAATAGAACACTGCGCTGCTTTAAGAGCTCATCTTGGATTTGCTTAACTGGGACGTCTCTGAGTTCCTGCTTATTGTCGATCGCCAAGGCCGCGGCGACGCCCGCGGCTTGGCCCAGCGAAGACCATACAGGCTCCATACGCACACTGCATATAGCAAGGTGCGTACTGGAAATACCCACAGGGAAAAGTATGCCGTTGTGTTCTTTGGGCACCAGTGTGCCGTATGGTATCTGGTAGGGCCCTGTAGCATCATGCAGATGAAGCGTGCCTTCGGCAGCGCCTTTTCCGTAACGCGGCTCGTTTCGACCGTCGGGTCCTTGAACTCGGTGTGTATCGATTCCGTAGATGCCGATGGCCACCGAATCCGGATGCAACGGACCGCGAAATCCGTCTCCACGAAGATCCTTATGAAGGTCACTTTCTGTTAAGGTGTATAGTCCTTCTATGCGGCGGCCTTGGCGAACATAGATACGGTAAGGGAAGTTACCGTTGTCTTGAAATTCATCGTCCGGAAGACCTATGTTCGGAGAACCTCCTTCATTCTGGATGTAGTAAAGGTAACCAAGGTCATGGTTCCGGTAAATTTTTTCGATTTCAACACGCTCTTCCCAATTAGCCAGCACCCAACGCGTACCGTGGCCAACCAAGTCACCGCCCCAGTTAATTCCCAGCAGATCAAATTTTCCGTTGGGTATTATCGGCATACGGTTTGGGCTCCAATTGTAATTTGCTGGGTCGTAGCCGGGCGGCGGTTTCTTCAGGCGATGGGGATGGTCGGATCGGCCGTAATCCTTTGCTGTGATTCTGTAGGTAAATGCCTGTGACCTGTGGTCGGCTTCACCCGTGCTCTCCGGTAGAATAGTGGCGGGCAATGTATTGGGCACATTCCGGAAATATGTGGTGTAAATGTGTCCGGCGTGTGGCTCTTCTTTGGAGCGTGCTTCGCGTCCTATACGGTAAGGTATGTCCGCAAACTCAGCCAAATCGGATTCATAGGTGCCATCGATAATGATTTTTCCTAAATAGGTATGTTGAGCGCCGAGCTTTCCTTGATTGTCACGCTCACAGGTGATGACGCCGGTAACCCGCTGGCCTTTCATGATCACATCCACTGCCACTTCATTAAATCGCATTGAGATGGTCTTATGCTCGCCAACCATTTCAGCATAAATCCTTGCGGATGTATGAGGTTCCCAAGCCCGGCCTTCAGTTATGTTCCAGCGCATTGGCGGATTTTGCTTTATATGCTCCTTTACTAATGGATCATCCGCCATCACTGTGCGGTGATAGGTTTTTACGCGCCGTCGGAATTCATCCATAACTCCGCTGTTCGATTCGACATATTTATCATCTAGCCTCAATACGCCCGAAGAAAGTACACCGCCGAGAACCGGAGCCTGCTCGATAATAATCACCGTTTTATGAGCACGAGCCGCAGCTATCGCCGCAGCGATTCCGGCAGGCGTACCGCCGATAACAACTACGTCGTAGTTAGGTTCATGATCCCGCGCCAATCCACTCAAGGTGATTATCGCTGATAAGATAACAAAATTCAGGATAGGTCTCAAATGTCTTATGTTATTAATCAACCAAGAAATGAACCTTTCCTCTCCTTTCATGGTGTCACCACCATGGCTACTTGTACAATCCAGTTTCAGAAGGGCTAGTGATCTTTTCATCAACCACCTGCTAACAAAGCTAGGAAATTATGAGAAGGAATTTAGGAATGTTTTTTTAAAACACTCGAAGGGCAATGGGCTAGTCGCCCAACAGCTTCGGGTTGGCCTCAGCCCTCAAAACGCTTCATGTCAGAAATCTTCGTTGCTAACCCGTCTTCGCAGATTAGAAACTCGCTGCCGCGCTCAAGTTATATTCCAATAAATCCCTTGCCGGAGCGCTAGGCGTCTTGAAACTGGACGCTGATCGATTGTATCTTGTAATCTGGGAATGTGACTACTAAAGGCTATAATGTTTTAGGTCAGCTTTCTTCTTTAAAGTCATGAAAAAAATCTACTCCGCCTTTTTTCTATCACTGCTAATGTCTTTGAATCTCATTAGCGGTGCAGACCACTATGACGTAGTTGTATATGGCGGCACTCCGGGAGGTATTGCATCTGCGATTTCAGCAGCTCGAGAAGGCGCTTCAGTAATTCTGCTAGAGCAAACGAATCACGTGGGCGGCTTGAGCACGAGTGGGCTGAACCGGGATGAAGGGAACCACATGATCCGGTGGACTTTGGGTGGCGTGTCGGAGCGATTCACCCGTGAAGCCGCTAAACGAAGCGGAACGGATCCAAATACAGGTCGAGCTCGGATTTGGGTATCCCGGATAGCGGAAAAGCTCTTTTTGGAGATGCTTGAGGAACAGAATATTCCAATTGTATACGAGCAAAGGATCGAAGGGATAGAGATGGACGGACCAAAGATCAAAGTTTTGAATACGCATGGCGGAAACAGCTATCGGGCCAAGATCTTTATCGATGCCACTTACGAAGGCGACCTCATGGCAACTGCGGGAGTCTCCTATACTGTGGGACGTGAATCTCGCGACACCTACAACGAGTCCATGGCAGGCGTCCGGTATATGGACGAGAAGATCAAGGTTTCACCTTACGACGAGAATGGCAATTTACTGCCCGGCATTATGCCGGGCAAGCCGCCAGAAGAGTTTTCGCCCAGCCCGGTTCCGCTTTGCTATAACGTTCGGCTCAATCTTTCCCTGGATCCCGCCAACCAGGCGCCGATCGAAAAACCGGAAGGATACGATCCCCGGCAATACGAATTACTGGTAGGAAGTTTCCGATCGGGTGAAATAAAAGAAATTAATCAGATCATTGCTTTGTATCCGATGCCCGACGGCAAGCGCGAACTCAACAACCGGCAATACTCTATCGTTTCACTGAGCATGCCGGGCGAGCAAACGCCTTGGGCGGAAGCATCCTTCGAGGAGAGAGAGGCTATCCACAAGAAATACCGCGATTACACGCATGGATTGCTTTGGTTTTTGAAAACCGATCCCAGGGTTCCAGCAGCGATGCGCGAGGACATGGCTCAATACGGGTTTTGCAAAGACGAGTGGCAGGACAATGATCATTGGCCATGGTATCTCTACATCCGGGCGGCACGACGCATGCAAGGTGATTACATCCTTACCCAAGCGGATGTCACAACGACGACCGACAAGGAAGATGTTATCCATATAGGATCCCATTACATCGATGCGCACCATGTCACGCGATACGCGGTGGACCAAAATCACTACATCAACGAAGGTCGTATCTGGGAGGTAGGCGTGCCTTTCGATGTTCCATATAGAGCGATCACGCCCAAATTCCAAGAGTGCGAAAACCTCCTCGTTCCCGTTTGCGCTTCAGCCAGCGCGGTGGCCTTTTGTACGCTCCGCCTAGAACCCACTTGGATGCACCTGGGCGAGGTATCGGGAATCGCGGCCGCCATGGCTATCGACAACAATTCCAGTGTCCAAAATATCGATGTCTCCGAACTTCAAAAACGAATCAAGGCGGTGGGCATTCCTCTTGATGCTCCAGAATAGGGACCATAAATTTGGCGTATCCACGAGGCCTCTACGAGATTTAGCGATGGCACATAAATGCAATCTTTAGATTACATCGTCATCGTTCTTTACGTCGTCGGCATTATTGTCGCGGGCTTTGTTTTCATGGGGAAAATGAAAACCTCGAAGGAGATGTTTGCAGCTGGAGGACAATCGCCTTGGTGGGTCTCTGGATTATCCGCATTCATGACACAGTTCTCTGCAGGCACGTTTGTCGTGTGGGGAGGCATTGCTTACAAATATGGCGTGGTGGCCATCGCGATTAACCTGTGCTATGGCGTGTCTGCCCTTTTTGTGGGCTGGTTGATTGCGGGCGTTTGGAGAAAGGCTGGCGTGGATTCTGCCTCGGAGTTTCTACAGTTGCGCTATGGTGGATCAATCGTGTAGTTCTACACTTGGTTCAAAGGATTTCTAACCATGGTTAGTACCGGTGGGACAGTGTATGCTCTATCGAAGATCGTCTCCGCTTTGATGCCATTGCCAGCGGGACATGCCTTGGCAGATCCCGCGACTGGACACTTATCAGTGCCGCTTATCTCGGTTGCGTTGTGCGTTGTCGTAATCGTGATTACGTTCGCGGGCGGTCTCTGGGCAGTCTTGATGACAGACGTATTGCAATTTGTGATACTCACCGTTTCTGTCGTCTTTGTCGTGCCTCTTATTCTGGTGAAAGTCGGGGGTTGGGGATCGTTTACCGCCGCTGCTCCCGAGGGCTTTCTGGCGCCCGTAGCAGCTGATTTCTCCATCTGGTTTTTGTTGGGCTGGATGATTATTAACTTTTTCATTTTCGCAGCCGATTGGGCTTTTGTGCAGCGCTGGGTCTGCGTGCCGACCGCGACGGATGCTAAGAAGGCAGCGTATTTATTAGGGGCTCTTTACCTGGCTAGCCCTATCTTCTGGATGCTGCCTCCATTGCTTTATCGAGTCGTCAACGCCGATGCTGATTCAGAGTTGGCTTACATTTTTGCCTGCAAACTGGTGCTTCCCGCTGGAATGGTGGGGCTGATGGTTGCCGCCATGGCGTCGGCTACGGCGAGTCAAGCAACCACGCGTCTAAACGTCTTCGCCGGCGCGTTTACAGAAGCCTATCATCGTTTGGCGAACAAATCGGCTTCCGAGTCGCATCTCGTGTTTGTTGGCCGCATCATAACGATACTATTGGGGTTGGTCGTGGTGGCCGGAGCCCTGCTTGTCCCGAAATACGGCTACACAAGGTTTACGATCGATATCAATACCTTGCTGTACGTACCGCTTTTTCTGCCATTCGTTTGGGGATTGTTCTCCAAGAAAATCGGCGTGGGCGCCGTTTGGGTGACCACTATTGTCGGGTTTATCGCGGGCTGGATTGTAAAGTTCGCTTTGTCCGGAGACGGCTTTCTTACAAACGTCGAATTTCTCCTGCCTATCGTCGTCTGGATCGAGTTGAACACCAGAGTTGCTGGCATGCTTGCCGCAATTGTAACACCATTCTTGATACTTATCGCGTTCGAGGTACTCGGAAAAAAGGAGGATCCTGGCTGGGCAAGAGCCCAAAATGCGAAACGGACGTTTCACGAACTACCCGTTATGGAAGTCGATACCATGCCAGGGAAGATGGTGGCAATATCATTGGGCGCAATCGCACTATTGATGGGCTTGCTCGCTATATTCTATCGGCAGGAAGCAGGGATTTTGGCCTCGGTTTCAATCGTTCTAATTGCGATAGGAGGCACTCTTTATGTGTTTCTGCATCGGGCTGACAAATCTCGGCGGACGAGCAACCTAATCGACAAATAAATTTAATAGAAGCCAAAGAATGGATACGATGCTTACTTATTCGAAAATACTACCCGTAGTCTCTCGGCCTGAAGTCTTGATCTGCGGGGGCGGCCTAGCCGGTATTGGCGCAGCAGTAGCAGCTGCCCGAAGTGGGGCCAAAACGATGTTAATCGATCGCATGGGATTCGCGGGCGGCTTTTTTACTGCCATCATCGGCTCGGCC
>CEVA01242935.1_pt1 | contig 10830 bp, 6 predicted proteins | sample 361521 | NCBI WGS metagenome assembly CEVA01 (sample SAMEA2622823, study PRJEB7988) | marine metagenome | isolation source: saline water (ENVO:00002010), including | reverse complement strand
ACTGTTAGTATTGGTTAACGCGGCGCACCAAGCCAAGCTGAGCTATAACGACCATATTGCGATTGAGCAGGCCAAGGTGCTGCTTGCAAACGCGTTGGGGTTGATACCTCAGGAGGAGTCCAAGGATGGCGAGGAAGAAGAAAGCCAGGTTCAGTGATGTAACCATAAAGCCCTCCCAGGGAGGTAAGCTTATGTCAAGGGCATCAGCCGCAGAGGCTGGTGCCCAGAACTACGTTATCAAGCAGAACTTCCGCCGAGACCTGGATCAGGAGGTCCGGCGGGAGGGCTACGATTATTATGGTGACTTCACCGGGAATGCTGCCACGGGCTCCCAGCCATTCCCGACGACAGAAGAGGTCAACCTGATTCATCTGGTCAGGAGCCCAACAGGGAAGACAGCACTCATTATTGGCACTAAAACCAAGCTCTACATGAACCAGAGCCTGGACTATGAGTACATAGCAACAAGCCCGGCACCTCCTGGATCTGACCCAACCTACGTCACTGGATCTGGCAGTGATCCGTACTTTGCCGAGTACGAATGGAAGGTGATAGGGTCAGGCTTCTCAGGGAGCGGCAAGCGGTGGGAGGTGGCCAACGTTAACGGAACGACTATCCTAAATAATGGGGTGGATCTCCCGGTTGCATTCCGCATCGAGTACTCGGAGGTAAGGCCGCTTTATCAATTAAGAGACCAGGCTGTTTCCTCAGTCGGAACAATATCGGAGTTCAATAACATCCTGATGCTGGGAGACATCAGGCAGATTCCTAACTCTGCCTTTTCCACATGGATGAACGGGAGCACTCCGTATGGTGCCTACACTGGCGGAGATGAGGTCAGGTATCAGTACAGGCTGCTATGGTCTGCGGTAGGTGAGGCCGAAAAGTTTGATGCATCAGTAAACTGCACCACTACAACCGGAGGAAGCGCCAGCGATATCACGCTGGATTGGCCCTCGGAGTCATTCAAGGCCGGTGACTCCGTGACAGTATTCGGTGCGGGGCTTTCAGGAGGGAACCTCACCACCACAATATCATCCATCAACGGAACCACGTTTACACTTAATGATGCGGCATCAACGGCAACCTCAAGCGCCATAGTGATGCACACCGAGGCAATAGGGTCCATTGTTGGCTACGACGACCTCCTTGATGATGCCAGCGGCATCATGAACATGATGCAACTGCAGGGCCATCTTGTTATCTACAAGGATACGTCCATCTTCCTGGCGGTATACACTGGCGTAGTTAGCAGGCCGTTCAAGATGACCCGCCTTCCTGTGCCAACCGACAAGACGTTATTTTATAAGAACACACTTGTTCAAGTCGAAGGCCTGTACCATGTGTACGTCGGGCGAAATGCATTCTACAGGTTTGATCTTCAGGCCAGAATTCCTGTCGTCATGAAGGGCCTTGACCTATGTAGCGACCTCTTTTTTGAGTCATCCGGGGTGGACATATCCTCAACAGATAACATATTCGCCTCGGTAAACACGCTGACAAAGGAGGTATGGTTCTCCACACAGTCAACGTCGGACAATAAGATTATCTGCCTAGACTATAAGTACAATACGGTATCCACATCTGATCTCAGCATATCGGCTGCAAGCGCAATCAAGAGGCAGACACTAAATATCCAGCCTGTAGAGACTGAGGATTGGTTCGTCATGGGGACTTCAGAGGGGACCTTGCTGCTTTACGGGAGGGCTGACAAGGGACTGCCCCAGTGGGGGGGCACTGACAGTATCTATTACACCAGGAAAGAAAGGGTCAAGCTGGCGGGCAGTACGACATCAGGGTCGAATCAGTTTGTTCTTTCGGTAAGCGGTTCTGCTTCTTCGCTGAGCGCCGGAGATGAAATCACAGTGCACCTGGCGGGGGCTGGCGGTCAGGCTCTTACAACAACTGTCAGCTCAGTATCTCAAACAGCTGTCACCATGGGCAACAATGCTTCTACCACCCAGTCAGCGACCTATCTGGATAAACATATGTCCCTGACAGGGACCCCCACCAGCTCATACGAGTCCAGGCTCAAGTCCGGGCTGACATCGTTTGGTGATCCGTTTGACGAGAAGGACTTAAGGAGCTATGTGCCTCATCTCAGCAGCCACCAGGAGCCTGTCGATCTTGGCATGAGCGTTAATATTTACGGGACTAGGAATGAGCATGAAGCCCCCACGCAGCTAGCAACACGCACCATAGACAACCTTAATGAGAACATGGTTTCCTTGTTTAGTCGGAACTTCTTCTTCCAGGATGAGATCGTTATAAGCGGCAAAAACAATCCAGCCGCCCTTCACATGAGGTCCTACGAGGTAAGCAGGCTGTCCTCCAAGAGTGCATCAAGGCTTAACGACTGATGAGCCTCTCTAGGAAGACATCCGGCTTTGAAGTCTCGGAATCCGGCACATTGCCAGGACTCCCGGAAGAGCTGTCTGGGACTGTGGAAAACCTGAACTGGTGGTTTGAGGTGAGGGGTGTCCTTAACCGGCGGCAGGATGAGATGAATGAGTTGAAGCTGCCGGAAAACATCGCCTTTTCCACGTCAACCACATCTCCGTTTGAGTTTGAATACACTCACGGAATAGGCAGGTATCCACAGGTGCAGGTCCTGGACTCCAGCAATGAGGTGCTAAATGTGACAATAAAGCACAATTCGGTAAACAGCTTCACCGTTAGTCATTCGTCAGCACTAACGGGAACAATTATAATCCACTAGACTGGCGGAAATGATACATTAATATCAATGTAGCTATGGCTGTAACACCTCCGACACTAGACCTTAGGCTGCAGAAGCAGCAGCCCCTAACTGCCACGGAAATGGACGACAACCTGTCCAACCTGAAAGCCTACACCACTAACGTGGAAACCACGGTGGCTGATGGGACGGGGTTTGTTGACAATACCGTGTCCCCGTCAAAGCTTACCAACGGCAACCCCGGCCAAGTTGTCGTTGGTGCAACCACGACGGGCGTTTTCACAGCCACAACCTTAAGCGGCGATGCGACCTTGGCGGGTGACGGGGTGCTGACGCTGTCTGACTCAGGAGTCCACACCAACGCCACCCCGCAGGAGTATGATAACAAGAAGTTTACAGTAAATCGTAAGGGCCAAATCACAGCCGTTACGGACGGGGTTACCCACCACGTGAGCACAAGTGACCCTGTTGATGCAACAGACGGCAACGATGGGGACTTCTGGTACAAGTATTACGCATAAATAATGGCTCACACCAGACATTGGGATACGGGCTCCAGTGCCCCATCCAGCGGCAACCAGGGGGTGCCTCGCATCTTCCGCAAATCAAGCGGGGCATGGGGCAGGGAGTGGGAGCCGAGAGCTAAGGTCGGGGGCGCATGGAAGCGGGTCGGCAAGGTGTGGACCAAACAAAGCGGAACCTGGAAGCCTACCTTTTGGGCCCCCGAGGTTGGTGTATCTTGTGATTATGGCCGGATACAGGCTGACCCATACCACTGGTTCTATGCAGATATAGAGGTGAAGTACCTTGGGGGAGACCCGCTGGACGGGGCATCATGGTCGATGCGAATGTATTACCAGGAATACCAGGGCACTCATACCAACAGCCATGCCACCAACACCCCGTCTGGATGGCAAACAGGGGCGGCAGGCGGCGTAAACATATACAACGGCCCAATTTACTGCCATGACTTAGATGCCGGGACTGGCACAAGGACAATTAATTTATATGTCCGTGTTGGTGGCATGGATTATGACGATGGCGGGTCTTATGCTGCATCCCACGGCTCATTCATGCCGGTAGTTCATCTGTATTCCGCTCAGGGCTACTATGGCAATCATGTGTGGCACAGGAAGGGGTTCGATAACGCGAACCAGCTGGATCATTTTATCAGGGGGGTCACAAGCCCGTACAACTATTCACTAACCTAATCTATGGCAACCTTACCGCAATTACCAAAAGATCTTAAGCCTCAAACCGACATGCTGGCTTCGTTCGGGCGCTTTGGGGACACTGAGATGGTCCACATGTCCATGCCGGAGGTGGATGCAATTGAGTCACAGGTAGGAGAGCTCCCGCGTAACCCTGTAACCGGGGCCAAGGAGGCGTGGCTTGTCCCTGCGCTTGCTGCTGTTGGAAGCGGGTTAATGGCGGAACGATCCGCCAACGCTGAAGCTCAAGCTGCCGTGGAGCGCAGCAATGCCAACAGGCAAATCGGGGCAGCAGATGACTGGAAGTCGCTAGTGGCAAACATGTCCAACATGAGTTCAGCGATGCCCACTTATTTGCGCGGTGCAGATATCGCGGGACCCCAGGCCACAGGCATGGGTGCCTATTACTCTGGAGCCATGGGGGATCAGGCTCGTGCATTATCAGACCAGATGGCAGCCAATGCCGCCAAGGCCAACCAGGCCCAGAATGAGATCACCGCATGGATGTCCCTTGATGAAAACAAGCAGCCACCAACACATATCACGATACCAGGTAAATCAGGGATCTTTGGGTTCGGAGGCAGAAAGGCGAGGACAATTGTTAACCCTGCATACGAGGATTGGACTGCCAGGGTAAATGCCTACATCAAGCCAAGGCAGGCCCAGATCATGAATCTCCAATACGAGAACATGAATCTTGGGTATCAGAAGGGGGTTGCTGAAAGAGACGAGTTGGCGAGGGTTTCTGATGCCTACGCCTCACAAATCGCCGCCGGAAGGGAGCGTCTTGGGGACGTGTTCACGGGAGAGCACCTTAACAGGCAGATGGCAGCCACCCAGGAAGGCCGTGACTTCAGGGTAAGACAGGCCGAGGCGATGAATCAAGCTGCCAGAGCAGGACATGAAAGGATTCGCAACCAGTATGAAGCCCAAGAGAATGCACGTCGCGGCGGCAGGGGTGGTGACAGCTCAGCCGACAGGATAGCGCGGGCCAAGATGGCAGAAGGGCTCATGAGTGCTGAGGCAGGTCGTCGGCTTGCGGCGGAGGGGGCAAACATTGAGGAGAGAAAGCTGCTCAACATGTCGGATATCGACAGGCAGCTCAACATGCGTGCCGAGCCATTCCGTCAGCTCGGATACGAACTGTCAGCCAGGACTGCTCCGGAAACAGCGATGTCAAATATTGAGAACCAGCGCCAAGGGCAGCTGGCTGGGCTTAAGGTTGGCATGAGCAACTGGATGCCAATGCGCCAAGCACCTGTACCTGAGGTGCCATCCCCGCAAGCAATTGGAGGGAAGGCACTGGCAGGAACCATTGGCCAGTTGGGCGCTCTATACACAGGCCAACAGAATGTAAAAGCCCAGAACAAGGCCCTTGAGGATGCTCACGAAAGAAATCTTGAGTTAATTAATGCCCAAGGGGCTTGGGGTGCATATGGACAGGGTCGATCACCTTACCTGATGCCCGGAGGGCCCCCGGAGTACGGAATTGGTGACGAAAATTCACCAACCGATTTGTATAATTACTGGCAAACCAAATAGCACTAAGACAAATCTACAACAATGCCAACATACCAAGAAATAATGAACATGGTGCCGGACAGCAAGTTCAGCACGGACTCAGCTGTCGAGCAGTACCTTGGGGGTCAGAAGGCATTGCAGGGCATAGAGGAATCATCCCGTCAATTTGAGCGGCAACTTGCCTTGCAGGGTGTGCAGAGGGAGCAGAAGCGGCGCGATGCATCTCTTGCGTTTAGGAGAGCCAAGGAGCTTGAGGAACACAAGAGCGGGCTGGTTGCCCAGAGAGAAAAGGACGCAAGGGCATTTTCGGCAAAGGAAAACGTCAAGGCTCGGTCTCATGAACAATGGATGGCTTGGTACAGGACAGAATCTCAGCGATATCTTGATGGTGCAAACAACACAGAACTAAAGGATCGGGAGAGGATGGCGTTTCAAAGGAAGCTCGGGTTGCTTAATAAAGCCCACGAGAACCTTGAAAAAATAGAAAAACTAAGGAGCGATTTAAGGGTTAATGGGCAGATTGAGGTGTCAGATCACCTTCATGGCCTTCAGGTTGCAATCATGCATGAAGCCCAGAGACACGCCTGGGACATGCAGGATGACCGTCAGAAACATAGCGTCGACATGCAGGATGACGCTCAGAAACATGCCGGTGCCATGCTCATGGAGAGCATTAATGAAGCCAGGCGAAAGGATGGAAGAGCGCTACTGTCACAGGCAGCACTGCTAGGGGACAAGATCTCTCCAGCTCTTCGGGAAAAATTTAAGAACATGAATCTTGAGGATCAAAACAATCTCACCGCACTCGCGGTGGCGATTGGGGTCGGGAGCTATGTGAGTAAGCGGGAAGGGGAGGCTAGGGAAGTATTTAAGCACGCACAGGCCCTTGGGGTGGCTAACCCGAACCAGAAGTTTAGTGATTACTTCCATTACGATGCCAAAACAGGAGAGATCAATGAGCCGTGGAAGGAGGTCGAAGGCAAGCTGTACAAGGGAATTCAAGACGGCACTTTGTTAAGTAAAGTAAGGACAGCGGGAGAAATGGCAGGAGCCACTGAAGCTGCTAAGTTGGCAGCAAAGCGGGGACACTTAACCCAGGCTGGCAAGGAATCATCAGCCGCAATTGCCAAGCATGTTGAGGCCATTTCCGGACTCAAGGAGCAGGCAAATTCATATCTGGCCCCAAGGATTGCGGGGTATGTCTACAGCAAAACTCAGGAGCTGGATCTTCCGAAGGCTACCAAGGATGCCCTTACCAAACTGGCCAGGGATAACCCCAACCCAACTGTTGCCCAAATTCAGGGCGCAATCTGGTCCACGCTAAGGAACAACCCTGACGAGTACAATACCGCCATAGCTTCGGTTAAAAGGTTTGAAGAAGACGCGCAAGACCCAGAGAAGGCTCCTGAAGTCTGGGCAAGCACTCCACAGCTTCAGTCAATCAGGGACCAGATGACTCATGCCAATGCCCAACTAAAAGCACTAACCGCTAACCCTGAGGCAGGCTTTGGCCGCGCAGGGAGAAACGTTTCGGTCAACCCCAACCTACCGCTTGGGCCGCTTTTCAACGCTGATCCCTTCTACAACCAGAATCCCCCACCGCAGCCCCCACTGCAGCCCGCAGCGCAGCCTCTGGGGCTTCCCGTGGTGCCTCCCCCATCTGGCACCCCTACGCCCGCCGTGGTGCCTACTCAGCCTAACGCAATAACTGTGCCATCTGGCACCCCCACGACCCCAATGGGGGTGCCTCCGGGCCAAATAATGACGACTCCCCTGACGCCTACCCCAGTGCCTACCCCAGTGCCTACCCCAGTGCCCCCCTCAGGGCCTACCCCGGTGCCTGCCCCAGTGCCTACCCAAGGTGTCACTCCGCTCAATGATGAATATCCAGACCCGTTTGATACCGGCCCAGTTATTGAATATACAACCCCAGAAAAATTAGACCGCTTAGCGGGCTTCGCAGGAAGCCCAATTCCTAAGCTCGCCAGGGCCGCTGAGCTTGAATTCTACAAGGAAGCAGCCAAGCCGCTTAAAAACCCTCCGCCTTCGGTTATTTTGCCTCCTACAGATGCTCCAGTCAGGGCATTGCCAAGCCCTCTTCCTGACCCTGGTTACTGGACAGTTAATCCATATTCCCCTGCCTCCGTGCCGCCTGCGGTGCCCCAGGCGGCCCCCTCAGCGATTCCCGTAGGGGATTACTGGACAGTTAATCCATATAATCAATAACACATATGCCGGTTGTCACAGATCCTCGCGTTGACATAACCTCAATGTCTGGAGTGAGCCAGACTGAGAGCTTAGTTCAAGCCTACCAGCAAGCAAACCCAGGAAGCGACCTTAGTCCGCACGAGATAAGGCAAAAGTATCTTGAGCACTATGGTGAAACAGGCCTTGTGAATCGGGGCTTTGGTGAGGCCGTTCAGGCCCATCGGGCTTATGATGATCAGCTTGCCATGTTTCAGGCCCAAGGAATGGAAGGGGTTGAGGCTATTGAGCCAAGCATCGGCCAGTCTGTAGAGGCTGGTTGGGCTGCGGCCAAGAACAATTCGGCTGCAATCTGGGAGAGTCTTGTTGCTTATGGCCTTGATACCGTGGGTGCTGACGAATGGGCACAGAGCTGGGCTCAGGAGGCTGAGTGGGACAAGCAGCAGGGGGCGATGTGGGCTGAGAGGATAAAGCTTGAGGGGGATGGTTGGACTGAAAAGTTCTCAGGGGCTCCGCTCAGGTACACTCTAACATCACTGGCAGAACTTGCTCCATTCGTGATGGAAGTTGGCGGTACGGCGGCGGCTGGCGCTGCGATAGGCTCAACGATAGGCCCTCAAGGAACCGTGGGCGGTGCATTCTGGGGCAGCACGTTTGGGCGCAGCGTAGCAAAGCGGGCGCTTGGTAATAAAGCAGCGCAATTGACTGCTGCTAAGGGCACTGCGGGACTTACATCCGGGGCGAGGCTCTCTCTTGGGGAATTTGCAAAGAAGGGCACCTTGGCCTCACTGTCTGACGACGCCTTACTGGCCCTTGGTGACGACGCGTTCCTGGCAACAACCATGGCAAGCAAGGCCGAGAAGGGTGCTGTCGCCAGCAGGCTGGCTAAACTGGGGACCGGGGTTAATAAGGACGTAGCAAGGGCAACTTTCAACAGCCAACTGCGTTCTGACATGATGGCTTGGGGCGCTTACGGAGGAACGGTCTCAGCAACAAGTGCCCTTGAGGGTGGCGGGACCATGATGGATTACGCAGACTCACAGGGTATCTCGATCACGGATGTATCTTTTGGGAAAGCTTTGGGGTTTGCTGCAGGTGGCTTGGTTGCTGGTGTGGCTGAGATAATACCCGCAAGCCTTGTTATCCGAAGGATATTTGCAGGGCCAGTAAAGGCCCATGTTGCAACAAGCATGTACCAGAAGGCTAAGCCTGTACTGAAGGGAATAGCTGCTGGTGCTGCCGCTGAAAGCGTAACTGAAATATCGCAGGAATACATCAACAATGTTTCCCTTAAGCTTGCCAAGGGTGATGAGAACCCGTTCACGCCTACATCGGAAGAGTGGAAGCATATTAGTGAGGCCGGATTCAAGGGTGCGATTGGCGGTGTATTCCTTCCCGGGATAGGCACGCTTGGCCGCAAGGCCTACACAGCTATCCGCGCTGAAGAGGATGGGGCAACGGTGAGTGACGTGCTTGAGGAGATATCCGATAAGTATAATGCCGAAATAGAGAACCACCTGGACCCAAATTATGTGGAGCCGGAGGCTGCGACGGGAGCTGCACCAGAGGCTGCGACGGGAACGACTGAGGAAGGTGAAGCGGTGGATGCCGGGGAAACCTACAAGCTTACCGATCCTGAGAAACAGGCAATCAACAGCCTTGCCATTGCAGAAGAGAACCACGAAAAGCTTGTGGAGTCAGGGACGGCTTCTGGTGAGGCCATCCAGAACTCAAAAGATTCAATCGATAGCAGGCGGCAGTCCTTGCTGAATGATAAACAGTCCCGTGAGTACTACAGTAAGAAGCGGACCCAGGTTAAGGCGGCAAGCGTAGCTCGCCATCAGGGCAAGATATCACAGCTGGCCAAGGAGGAGGTCATAAGCGGGGTTCCCGATGATGACGCAAAGGCAGCTTTTGATGACCGTCGAGCCAGCCTCGTTGCAACCGAGGATGACAAGGCTTTCTATAATTCCGAGCTGCGAAGATACCTTAAGATCCAGAAGGAAAACCCAATGGGCCCTGATGGGCTCACTAAGGTAGATGAGATCCTTGACAAGATGACCCTTGGCCAGAGGCGTGAGGCCTATGGAAATCTTGGTGCTGAAATTGCCGTAAAGCAGGAGGAGTCCGGTGACAATAAGTCGCTTGAGGAGCTTAAGGCTGAGGCCAGGTCACAGGCGGAGAGGGATATAATTGATTACATTTCTGCCTTTGAGAACATGGACCTTGAGGCTCAGGATGAATACTTCGACCTCGTTATCCCGAACATGGCCCAGTCCCCGAAGCAGGAGGCACTGGGAAGGTACATATTGTTACGGTACAAGGATCAGGCAGTTCAGCACCTTCAGGCGTTTGAGTCTGGGGCCGCCACGCTTGATAAGGAGGGAAGTACGGGCAGGCAAAAGTGGGCAGAGCATCTGGCTGGTGTCTTCAAGAAATGGATGGCAAGAGCAGTGCCGGAGGTCACTCCTGCAGACATTCATGAGTTTCAATTAAGCAAGAATGACGGAACCCTCACGGAGGAGCAGGCGAAAATTGTAAACTATGCAGCCCATGAGCTTGAAACGGTTGACCAAGTTACTGCCCCTACAAAGGCACAGGTTGTTACCAAGGCTAACGAGATCATAAAGCAGGTAAAGAACGATGCCGCAAAGACTCTTGAGGATGTTGCACGAGACAACCCTACCTTAAGCGCAAAGCTTCAAAACCTTACCGATGCGGCAAAGAAGGCCCAGGAAGAAGCAGACAGTAAGCCTGACGAGAAAGTTGAAGCAATTGATCCTGAGGTTCCTGAGGCTGTTGACCCTGGCCTGAAGACAGCCGAGGAGGTTGAGGCCGAGATTCCAGCCGAAGCCAAGAAGCTTATTGTTGAAATTGATAAACAGATTGAAGGCATAAAGAAGGCCAAGAAGCTTTCTAAGAAGGCGAAAAATGAGGCGGTAAAGGGTCTGGAGGAGGAGAAGGCTGGCATAATGAAGCTGGCTGGGGAGACGGAGGCCGCGCCAGCAGCTTGGTCATGGCAGGAGAAACAGGCATGGGCTCGGAGACGCGCCAAGGCCGGACGCGCCACCCACGTAACCTTGGAAGATATAGATGGCCTCACAGCGCTCCACTCGAAAGATAAGGAAATCAGCAAACGCTGGCATGGCAAGCTTTACGCCTCCAAGAGGAAGCAGCTAGTTGAGCTTTTGGAGA
>CEVA01045815.1_pt1 | contig 10831 bp, 9 predicted proteins | sample 361521 | NCBI WGS metagenome assembly CEVA01 (sample SAMEA2622823, study PRJEB7988) | marine metagenome | isolation source: saline water (ENVO:00002010), including | reverse complement strand
ATTCGAAAGCGAGCTTGCCAAATGGCATGATCATCCTGAGTTCGCGGACGACGGTCGGACTCTGCACATGTTGCATACTTGGTTTGTACCATCTTCGAATGGTCCGTTTGCCGGTCTGAATTTCTGGCTTCCATACCTAACTGCGGGTATCGCACCACCGAGTTCATGCTGGATGGCGGATGAAGCGGACGCAGACCGGATTCGGACTGTCTCGTTTGCACTCGTGCCGCCTAGAGCGGGCTTCGGTCAGCCAACCCCTCCGGCTACTGAGCCTTCTGAAGAGCGGGTCAAAATCCTTGCCGCGTTGGACTTCGCTGCCCGCGCCCTCGATCATGATGCTTGGGTCGAAGCTGCAGACAACTTTCTCGCTGATTTAAGCGAATCGGAGCGCATGAGGGTCGCACTTACTTTACGAGCATTAACACAGGCTCAGATGTCGTCAGCTGAACGTGGAGGTGGCGGCAACTAAGTTGCAAAGCCTAAGCTTATAAAATTACCTTTCGCTCGCGTATTTTGGTCCAAGGGACCTCAGCGCGTGTTAGTCTGAAGTAATTCGTGTTCAAATCATTGTGGAGGATGGAATGAAATCCGTTCCGTGGTTGGCGCTCGTAGTTCTGCTTCTAGCATCACCTCTTCAGGTAGATGCTCAGCAGATCACGGGTACTGTCCGAGACCAAGCTTCAGGTTCAGCGGTCGCCAATGCCCAGGTTTTCATCGAAGCACTCAATCTTGGAGTGCTGACCCAAGCAAGTGGTCAGTATCTCTTGGTGGGGGTTCCGGTGGGCACGCATACCGTAACCGTGACTTCACTTGGCTACAGGACTACAACAGGTACTGTCTCAGTCAGTGAAGGAGGGACAGGCGTTCTAGATTTTACTATTAGTGCTGAGGCTCTCCAGTTAGATGAGATTCTTGTGACAGGGACTGCCACAGGATCCAGGGCTCGAGAGATCGGGAACGCTGTTGGGCGACTGGATGCCAGTGTAGCTGAGGTGCAGCCTATCATTAACATGTCTGACCTCCTCCGGGGCAGGATGCCTGGTGTAGTGATACAGCAAGGTTCCGGAGATGTTGGCACGGCCTCCACAATCAAGATCCGCGGTAGTTCTACCATGCGGCTCGTGAACGATGGACCACTGGTCTACATCGACGGGGTAAGGGCGAGCAACCGAATGGAAAGTGGAGGAAGGGACGTCTCCCGTATTGATGACCTTGATCCCGCGATGATTGAAAGCTTAGAAGTAATCAAGGGGCCGGCTGCTGCGACACTTTACGGGACCGAGGCTGCTAACGGCGTGATCAATATCACAACGAAGCGGGGTGCTGTTGGTGATGCCCAATGGAACTTCACGATGCGCCAGGGCAGCCAGTGGTTCCGCGACCCAGCTGGTCGTACTCCGACTAACTGGGGAGTGAACCCGAATACCGGTCAGATTGAATCGCTCAACATTTTGGAGGATAAAACCGAACGGGATTTAATCTTCAGCAATGGTCACACCCAATATTACGGGATAGACGTTTCTGGTGGTTCTGACCGTTTTCGTTACTTCGTCGCTGGGTCAGCTGCCATGGATGATGGAGTGACCGAAAATAGCTGGGCGAATAAATACAACGGCCGACTCAACATCACCGCGCAGCCGAGTGACAATGTAACGCTGACTGCGAATGCAGGTATCGGACTGATTCGTATGCGGATTCCTAGTGACTATCCGTATGAAGAGGCCGTCTATGCAGGACCAGCCGATTGTGCTCGCGTTCCTGATCGTCGCTGCTACCGCAGGGGAATCCCGGAGGCTCGAGTAGCCAGGGATTTCGATTATAACAATGCGAACCGCATGACTGCGGGGTTCACAGCAACTCACACACCCTTCGATTGGTTAACGCACAGGCTGACTTTCGGTACGGATCTGACAAACCAGGCCGAGGATAATTTGGATGCGTTCCTAGGTCCTGATTTTGCACCGTACTACAGCTCCAGCTCAGCTGCTGGTGGGAGAAGGATAAATCGTGAATCGGTCGCCTACACTACGTTCGACTACGCCGCGACTGGTGAACAGCAAATAACGGATGACCTAGCATCGACCACGTCGGCTGGTTTCCAAGTCTACACCAAATCGATTAAGGATCTCACCGCTTCCGGTAGACGTTTCCCGGCGTTAGGCCTTTCAGCCGTCAGTGCTACAGGTCAAGATGTATCGGGTTCAGACGGTCTCGTCGAGAATAACACCGTCGGCGTGTATCTCCAGCAGCAGTTTGGCTGGCAAGACCGTTTCTTTGTTACAGGAGCAGTTAGGGCTGACGATAACAGTTCGTTTGGTGAGGACTTCTCTTTAGTTTATTACCCGAAGGTCAGCACATCATTCGTAGTGAATGATGCTTTACGTCTCCGGGCTGCATACGGCGAATCCGGCCAGCAGCCTGATGCGTTCGACGCTCTTCGGAGCTTCACCACCCGCCTCTCACCCACCGGTGGAGCGACGGTTACTCCTTTGTCACCAGGTAACAGTGAGCTTGGACCGGAACGGGGTGTCGAGGTTGAAGCAGGATTTGATGCCACACTATTCGATGGTCGTGTGACGGTTGATTTCACATACTACGATCAGAAAACAAAGGATGCGATTGTAGCGCGGTATGTTCCGCCTTCCACCGGGTTCACAGCTCGGCAGTTTGTGAACATTGGTGAGATCCAAAACCGAGGCATCGAAGTTGGACTCGGAGCTCGGATCATCGAAAGCGATGGTTTCGATTGGGATATGGATCTCAACATGAGTACAAATAAGAATGAGGTCACAGATCTAGGTTTGAAGGAAGGCGACGATGGCTACCTGTCTTTGGGGTGGTCGACGCGACACGAAGTGGGCTACCCGGTTGGTTCGCTTTTCGCGCCCCAAGTAGGGTTTGCTCAGTTCATCCCTGGTACTGACAACATCGACAAGTCAACCATGACTTGTGATGCTTCGCCAGGACGGGGCCAGGGGCCAATTCCAAATGGATCTGGAGTTCAGGTTCCGTGTGATGAGAATGCATGGATCTATCAGGGACACCCAGATCCTTCGCTCGAAGCCTCTCTTGCCAACTCCTTCTCAATAGGAGACCGGCTCACGATATCGAGCTTGATTCAGGCCAAGATGGGTCACACGAAATATGATCTTCAGGGTTGGTGGAGGTACGCAGCATTCCACCAAACCAGGATGAATCTCTATCCACAGGAATATGATCCCAGGCTGGTTGCTGAAGCCCAGTTCGGTTCCAGCGGCGAGTTTGCACTATGGGTCAATCCAGCTGGTTTCATCCGCTGGAGGGAGTTATCAGCAACGTATCAGATGCCTAGTGAATGGGCTCAGATGCTTGGCACTAATCGTGGTTCGATCACGCTCGGTGCACGTAACCTAGGGATGATTTGGACGGAGTGGCAGGAATGGCCACACCACGATCCGGAGGTGATGGATCCCAGTAATACGTTCAGTGGAAATAGGGAGCCACAGGAAGACTCTGCGGTGCCACCACTAACGTCTTTGGTACTCACCATCCGCCTGAATCGATAGGGGGATGATAATCATGAAAAAGACATCAATGAACTTTAAGCCAGGAGCCTCCCACATGAGCAGACGTGCATGCGGGTCCAGGCCAGCAATAGTCCGTTTCACAGCCGCTCTCGCGCTTAGCTCGGTTGTCGTCCTAGGAGGATGTGACTCGCTCGATACTCTACTCAGCGTGGATGCTCCTTCGAGGGTCGTAGCAACTGACCTTACTAAGCCGAGTGCTGCTGGACTGCTGGTAAGAAGTGTAGCAAACGAGCTGCGCTGCGCTGTTGTCTATTATGCAGCAGCAAGTGCCCTTACTGGGATGGAGTGGGCTGACGCCGCGAATAACTCTATCTCGAATATTTGGGATTCGCGGAACCACGATACAAGTGGTTACGGGGCGCAGTATGCGAGTTCCGATTGTGGCTCGAGCTGGGGCCCGGCGGTTTATAAGCCGCTCTCTAGAGCACGTTGGATCGCTGATTATACTCTAGACAATCTGACTGAATGGGATGTAGGGGATGTGCCTGACAAGGCAGCGTATACTGCTGAGGTGTCGATGTATGCAGGATTCGCGTACACGCTCTTTGGTGAAGCCATGTGTGAAGTAGCCTTCGATGGTGGACCTAAACAGACCAGGGAAGATTCTTGGAACTTGGCTGTTAACCGTTTCGATGCCGCAATTTCAGGGGGTAGTGGAGATATCCAGAATGCCGCTCGGATTGGTAAGGGCAGGGCGCTCTTGAACCTTGGTAAGAAGAGTGAGGCTGCAGCTGCTGTTGCCAGTGTACCAGCTGGTTTCAAATACGAACTGCAGTTTTCTGATGCCGATAATGTCACAAAGAACAAGATGTGGCAGTTCAATCATGACAATAACACTGTGACGATTGCGGAAGAGCGTAAGAACCAGATGTTTGGTGGAGTACCTGATCCACGGATAGCCGTAACGAATTCGGGGGTAGCACACCCGACGACGGGGACTGTGGTATGGACAGCAGATAAGTTCCCGAGCGTGAGTAGCCCCATGGAGTTGGCTAGCTGGGAAGAGGGTCAGCTCATCATTGCCGAGTCTGAGCACGCGGCTGGAAATCTCGCAGGTGCGGTTGCGATCATTAACACACTGCACACGAATGCAGGATTGCCAGCGTTCGCGAGTACTGATGCCCAAGAGGTCATGGACCAAATCATCTACGAGCGGTCGGCGGAAATGTTCTTAGAGAGCCATCACCTCTATGACATTACGCGCTACAATCTTACGCTCGTCCCGGCCGTCGGTGTAGTTACAGATTTTGGAGACACTTACGGAAGTGACATATGCTTTAAGCTTCCGGCTACAGAGTTCCAGAACAACGAGAATATCGGCTAGGGAGAAAACTGTGATCGGCGCCTAGGTGGTCGGCGTCGGGACCTCGAGGCCAGGGGTTCTTTGGAGTAATGAGTGGGGGCGGACCCGGGTTCGGGTTTTGCCCCCACCTGTTTTATGAACTCTAAGCGGGTTTGGAGATTCCTAGCGTCCTGTCACGATGTTAATCACCCCAGCCGTATGTCCAGTGCCCCAGCGTATGGTCGCATCAATGGATCTCACAAACTCCATTCGCTCGATCTGACTCGGAGGGATCTGGTGCAGCGTCATGAGGTTTCCAAACAGGACGTCATTCATGTACACGAGTGCATAAGCCGCTTCTGGGGATCCCAAAGAAACCTGCCCGCGGGCTCGGAGCCAATTTGGGCGCAGGCGTTGTACGAGTTCATATGCAGTTGGGTCTGCTTCACCATCGCGGAAAATTTCTTCGCGAGAGAGATCATCCGGGGATGTTCGCTGCTCGCCCTCACTACTCTCCGGTGATGGTGTTCTGCTGAAGGGATTCGGAATAATTGAGCAGGCTCCAAGAGAGACTAGCACTGCAAGGCTGAGTGCGTTGACTGTAAACCGCGTTAGGTAAGTCAACCGAAAGATCATGGCCCTATGCTCCGAGAGTAACCCTATAGCAGTTTACCGCTCCTCCCTTACCTCCGCATCTTTTTTTAACCAGCTATCTGCTATCTGGTTTATCTAGGGGCCCATCTCCAGGATCGATTCCTCCGCTCCGCTTAGTGGCCCAGCGGGTCCAGACTACCATGACCCCTACGATACCGGCCGCGAATACGATTGTTTTCCGAACGCTGAAGCGCCGCACCTCGAGCCCGCTTACATCTTGTGACGCTATCGGTACCATTCCAGCGTCAGTACCAAAGATAGAGTCATTCCTCATTAGAGGGTCCATGACAGTTACCGTATCTCCATCTGGCAGCCTGAAACGCACCCCTGATGGACGCTCTTCGAGGATGACTGTTTGTGGACTGACTGTCGTAGGTTGCCAACTATGGCAACCGGTTAGCAGACCGATAAGGAGTATGGCTATTGCAGGGACCCGTATTCTCATGTAAGAGCTTCTCTCACTAGGCGTGGCTTTTGGTAATCCTGTTATTCCTGAATCTACCAAAATGATCCCGTTCCCAAAGACGGGGTCGCTTTATTAACCGAATCTAAATGCGACCGGTAGAAGAAACGCTACGACGGCTGCCCAGGCGCTATAGACGGGAAGGTAATCCCCAATGACGTGATCCATGGAATCAGGTCTGACTTTACGTCGGACTAAGCCAATGTATGTCGCCAGTATCCATACGAGATGCACGAGTGCGATCACGTTGACTCCGAGCACGGCCACGCGATTTGGTGTGAATCCAAAAGAAGCGATCCGGAATAGGATAGCCGAAAGTGCGATGGCATTGATCAGTATTGTCAAACTAACAAGCGCGAGGTTGATGTAATCGGTCAACCTGAAGTCCAACCCTGTTTTACGTTCCACCAATGAAAAAATCGAGATGCCGAGGACCAGTAGTAGCAGACCATTGAAGGTGATTAAAGAAGCTCGGTCAATGAATGGGTTTGCACCTTTGGCTAATGCAATTACCACGTAGGTGATGATCATCATGAGAAGAAGGGGCGCAAAAATGTGAGCTAATACGGGTGCAATTGCTGTGCGTCGAGTGAACACCACATCGAATAGGTATGTTGCACCTACGGGCACAGCTACAGCACAAAAAACTCCAATGTTCGGAAAGTACCATTCTTCGATGTTGAGGTCGATCAATTGGAATAGGGTAAGCGTCAAACCACTGAGTACCATCCCACTGAGCCCGACCACGGTGGTGAGAATGACCAACTCACCATTGTAACGTAGGAATTGAACCCGAGCGCGTGCATCTCGCCAAGAATCTCCTAGGAAGGCCAAACCGAGATAGAACCACAAGGCAATTGGTAGGTGAATCAGTGCCATGACTACTGAATCAGTATAGTGCCAATCCTCCCCGAACCTGATTGCTGGGAGTAGGCTTATATAACTAGTGGTTACTGTGGTTAGGATCACGCCGGTGATCAGTAATGCACGATTAGGACGCCTGACCAAGAAGTAGCCAGCGAGCCCCAAGATGATCCACAAAGGCGCAAAACGAGGATAGTACCACCACTCCCCGAGCCTGATCGCTGGGAGTCGGACAAGAGCACCTACCGCGAGGCAGATGCCGAGCGCGTACCAAAGCTTAATTCCGTGTTTAGCACCCAGTGGTGTTTGATCGTATTCAAGGCGCGCCTTCCAAACATACAGTACAACAGAATCAGGCAAGGCATGAATTGCTTCATCGACAGATTCTCGAAACGCATCTGGATCTTTTCTATATAGTGACTCGAGTTCTCTCGGCTCATGAAGATGATTGATGATAAGGGAGCTGGTTATGCGCATCTGGCTATCCATTTACTTGAAGGAGACACCAGCATCCTTCTCGCAAGATGCGTTCCGTGCCTTGAGCCATGACAGTAAAACATCCTACTTAAGCTTCCGGCTAAGTTGCGGACCTGAGGGGTTTCCAGGCAGAATTAAGTTATGAATAGAACTCTGATTATTGGGCTCGTCCTAATATCGATGGGCTCCGTTGGTTTAGAGGCCCAAGAGCCGACGAATCTCATAAACTTGGTCCAGCAGGGCGATAGCTACCTGACACAGGGGACTCTTGCACCGTATTCTGGGCCTGCATTTTCTCTATTCCCTTCAGACTCTACTCGGATTAGGGAGCAGGGCACTCTACGGAATGGCACGTGGGAGGGCCTGTATGAGTCCTTTTACTTCAATGGACAGATGGATTCTAAGATCGAATACAGGGATGGAGAGTTCGACGGTTTGTTCGAGAGGTACTATTTCGATGGGCAATTACTAGCCAGGGGCAGCTACAACATGGGTGTACGGTGCGGTGAGTGGGTCGATGAAGGTGGCGAGCCCACTAGGATGACTTACCCGCCTTGCTCAAGTAACTAAGAATCTAAGTGTCCCCCTTGGTGCTCCATCATTCCAAGTTGGGGTCGATAACGAGCCTCTGAGTCGGGTACGCGAGTTCGATGCCTTCGGTCCGACTCACGGCTTGTAGTATCTCCTCCCATAGCGCTTCGCTGGTTCCTCTGCGTTCACGTGGACGACACAGATATCGCACGGTCAGCAATACGCCGCTTTCCTCCACGGACGTATAGACTGCCGGAGTTAGAGTGCGGTAGTGGATCAGGAACCTCTGGTCTCCTTCCTTCCGGGGTCCTTGGGCCTCGGCAACTACATCCTTGGTTATTTCCTTAGTGATTTCGGCAAAGAGGGTCTTCGCCTTTTTCCAGTCACTTTCCAAAGTCACCAGCACTTTTAGTTCGTTCCACAAGTAGGGAAATCCAGCCGAGTAGTTGGCGAGTGGTTCCAGAAAAACACGTTGGTTTGGGATGTGGATCACCCGGCCCGTGCTCTGATCAGCACCCACCCAATTCCCGATCTCCATAATTGAGAACTGGAAGATTCGTCGGTCGATGACGTCACCCGCATGGGATCCGATCTGGATGCGATCTCCGAGATCAAACGGGCGCCGGAAGAGTATGAACAACCAGCCGGCGAAATCTGCTACAAGATCCCTGAGAGCGATGGCGAGGCCTGCGGACAAAAGACCCAGGAAGGTGCTTAGTGATCTAAGAGCAACAAACCAGATTTGGATAACAACAGCGAGGCCGATCAGAGAGGCGGTGTACGCAGAGGTTTTTGCCCATCGGTAGCGGGATGTTGGATCTTCAACCCTTCTGCTGACGACTGCCAATAAGGCTCTGCGGAGGACAAACAGGATGATGATGACGAGGGCAGAGCTAAGTACCCGCCCCTGGGTTGCGGCGTTCATGCCCAGAAGCTCAGCGCCGCCGGATGATGGTGACTGAATCAACATCACAGCTTTTTGCAAAGTCTCTTGTGCGACACCTCGGGCGAACTCAGCAGTCCCACTAATCATCCACTGCATCCCCTTTCTTAGTCAGCACGCAGAGTTACCCACCCCTCAATCTAAGTTCAACTCCAGTCCTAGTTTCTACAACGGCGATCAGAACGATCCTGTTGACTATGGACTCTTTAGATTTCAAACGAGCAATTCTGATAATGTCAGAATGCCAGCACATGCAGGAGCTAGTACCAGATTGTCGTCGAGCGGCCAAGCTGACCGTTCCACTAGTGTTATGAGGCACGCCGAGGGGATCGCGATTTCGAGTGGATGCCGAACTGAAAGGATCAAGACGGCTACAACTAGGAAAGCGGTTGTGCCCTCCAGTGTGCCTCCCAAGAAAGAACGCTTTCCCCATCGGCGTCCGAGATAACTGGCGGTTGGATCAGCCCAGGCTAAGACCAGAATCCCAGACAATGCAGCTGAAATGGGGAATAGTACGATCGCGATTAACGCACCCAAGATATACCAAGTGGACGATGCGATGCTCTGCGATTCTCGAGGAGATACCAAGATCTGAAAAAACCTGAAGAATAGAATGTTTAGGTGGGGCACTCGGAGTCTTACTAGGTCCGAAGCGAGTAATATCAGGAATAAAACGGACAGCCCGGTAATTATCAGAGACTCGGATAGGTATAGTTGGGTAACTGCGACGAATATGACCGTACCCGTTATTGCGTGAACGATTCTGCGTCCCGTCTGGAGCCCTGTAGTTTTTGCGACAAGCTCTGCAAGTCGATTGTTCATCGGGTGATCCCACGCCTCAGATAGCAGAACCCTAGTTCAAGAGCCCATTACCGCTGAGGAATTCTTGAATAGTCTCGAAAATTGCGATTGTCTCTGAGCGGTTGAATCCACCATGCCCTCCACCTGGCACGGTATGCAATTGGTTAGACACACCTGCCTTGGTCAGCTCTTCATGCAACAGCACGCCATGCTGGTACGGTACTAGCCTGTCAGCATCACCGTGAATGGTGAGAATCGGCGGCAATCCTGACCGTACATAAGTCAGCGGTGACACTCTTTCTGCGACCTCAAATCGGTTTGGGATGCTTCCCAGCCATTCAACCGCGTAGCTCTGCATATTGGGTCCTTCTAATAGATCACCCACATCCGTGATTCCATACCAGTTAATGATAGCTGCAACCGGAAGTTCTACGGGTCCTCGACTGCTTATGTTGTTCCCCGCACACTGGCGGTCGAGCCCTGCAGATTCCGGAAGCATGCCTGTGGTCAGTGCTAGGTGTCCCCCTGCGGAGTCGCCACTTACGACAATGCGGTCTGTATCAAAATTGTACCTAGCAGCATTCTGTATGACCCACCGGAGTGCACAGCGGCAATCCTCTACGGCAGCAGGGGCTAGAGATATATCACTTAGACGATATTGGACATTTACCACTGCCCATCCCATCTCCATCCAAGGTAGTAAGCGCAGAACTCTGGATTCTTTAGAACCACCAACCCAGCCACCCCCGTGGATGTAGATTAGCACTGGTGTGGAACCGTCCGCATCACGGGGCAAGTAAAGATCTACATTATTGTCTCTGTTATTCGCCGTGTGATAAGTAATGTTCGGTAGCACAGCATACTGGTGTTCGAGGTTGGACACCCAGACCTGGGTGTCACTGAGTTGGGCGAGCGAACTAACTGGTAGCGTCAGTAGTCCCGCCAAGGTCAACGCCGAGAATATTCGGTTGTGCATTGTTATCTCCGATGGACCCAAAGAGCTTCTCTAGCCTATTGGCCTCTTCGCTTTCAGCCCATCTTTTTGTTGAATGAATGGAACCCCCTTCGAAATCCAGTCCGGAGCTGGCTCACCCTTTAGGTAGTGCGCGAACCACTGAAGAATTCTGCCCTGGTAGTCCAGCTGGTTTTCTTTCTTTGCCAGCCCATGATTCTCTCCATCATACGATAGCATCACCATCTGTTTTGCGAGGCGTCGCGCAGCGTTGTAAAACTCTACACCTTGGTTGTAT
>CEVA01169458.1_pt1 | contig 10837 bp, 7 predicted proteins | sample 361521 | NCBI WGS metagenome assembly CEVA01 (sample SAMEA2622823, study PRJEB7988) | marine metagenome | isolation source: saline water (ENVO:00002010), including | reverse complement strand
TAATTGCTCCATGATCTAGCATTTGCCCTGTATATTCCGCCATATACGCCGGCGATGACGCATACGCGACACGATCATCAACAGACGATGGAAACCCCGCGTTTGGCATCACTGATAACGGAACTCCTAGATTGGGTCCCAATGCCTCGACAATTCGAAGCATCGACTCTGACCCACCACTGCAATTTGCTCCCAAAGCTGCAAGGTCATACGATTGCAATGCCTCCAAGACGTCCTCTGGCGAATCGCCAGACGGCGTGTGGTCATCCTCAGTAAATGTCAGTTGCGCAACAATCGGTATGTCACTAATACTTTGAACGGCTGTAATCGCTTCGTGTATCTCTTGTAAGGATGGAAATGTTTCAAGGAGAATGAGATCGACTCCACCTTCAAGAAGTGCTTGAACCTGTTCTCGAAACACCTCTTGCGCTTGTTCAGGTTCAATCGTCCCCAGAGGTGAAAGAGGCTTGCCCAACGGCCCAATCGCACCGGCAATCCATACCTCTTGACCAGTCAGATTCCGCGCTTCATGCGCCAAAGCAACTGCTCTCTGGTTAATTTCCTGTACATTTTCAATGCCGTTTTGCTCTAGCTTTATGCGGTTCGCACCAAACGTGTTGGTCTCTATGATCTCGGCTCCTGCCTCGATATATTCCAAGTGCACCTGGCGAACTATGTCAGGATTCGTAACGCTCAGCTCTTCAAAACATATACCGCTCGGAAAATTTCCTCGCCGATATAGTTCGGTCCCAATTGCTCCATCAGCAAGAATCGGGCCATCTTGTAATCTTTGAAGGAAAGTATTTTTTTGATCTGTTTCCTGTGCCATTTTTCTCTATCCCAACGATGCATTCCGTTCCTTTATGACAGCCATATTATGCACTAATCCCAAAAGTTACGACGCACAAGACCTACCTGCATGGAATAATCATTTCATATTATCCTATAGAGATCGCTCCATCGGACGCAGGACTCAGTAATAGGATCAAACTGCTCAATGCAAAACAAATGGGATGAGAAGCAGGTACGGAATGCTTCACTACTTGATCAGCTTGTCTATCAAAGCAAGCTCATCGGGAGCGAAGAAGACCTCGTCTTGTTTGGCGGAGGTAACACCTCAATCAAACGCCACATCCCAGATTTTCGCGATATGGACGTATCTGCGTTGACCGTCAAGGGAAGCGGATCTGACATGCAATTCGCATCACCAGAAAATTTCTCTGACCTTCGCCTAGACGATATTACTCCGCTTTTGAAGCGCACACGTATGGCAGATGACGAAATGATCACATACCTGATGCATTGCCTTCTCAACATCGAGGCACCACGTCCTTCGATCGAAACCCTTTTACATGCGTTTATCCCATCTGCCAGCGTCGTGCATACCCATGCGGATGCAATACTCGCTTTAACAAATAATCGCCTTGGATCACAAGCAGTTTTGGACGCGCTGGAACCGAATACATTGTTCGTCCCTTACAAACGACCCGGTTTCTTGAACGCCAAAGAAGTCGCTTTGCTCGTCCAAAAACACCCAGACTCAAAAGGCCTCGTTCTAATGAATCACGGGTTGTTAACGTGGGCAGATTCAGTCCAAGAAGCCTATGAAAATCACATTGGCCTCGTCTCACAAGCGGAAGACTATCTTGCGTGGAAAAAGAAAGGGCAAACGATTACCGTCATCGAACAAATCAAACCCCTGTCAGAACAAGAACGACATGAAATAGCCCATGAAATAAGCCCTTTCCTACGCGGACTCGTTAGCACAAATGACCATTTCCTAATCCAATTCGATGATTCATCCAAGATCCTGGATTTTACAAGCATGCCCGATGCACCAAAAATTTCGCAAAAAGGGCCCGCCACACCTGACCACATGCTACGCACACGCCGATTGCCCTTATGGGTACCGTTGAACAACGGGAAAAAGCTCCAAAACACACTAAAAACTCGACTGGATACATACGCGGAGAAATATCAGAGGTGGTTTGATAAGTACAAAGATGAGAGCATAGCGCCACTTGATCCTTATCCCCGTGTCGTGTTGATCCCTAGTGTCGGAATGTGGACATTGGGTACGACTCGCACAGGTACAGAGCGAACAAAAAAGATCTATCACCACACCGTCGATATCATGCAAGGTGCCGAAACAATTGATCGATACAAATCTTTGAACGCGAAAGATGCATTTGAGATTGACCATTGGCCCCTTGAACTATACAAACTCACGCTTGCCGGTCCTAAACAAGAACTGGAGGGTCGCGTCGCGTTCATTACCGGTGCTGCCAGTGGGATCGGGTTCGCAATTGCTCAACGCTTAGCACAAGAAGGAGCGACAGTCGCCATATCTGATCTCGATCTCTCCAACATCGAAGAAGCGGCAACGCGCATAAACAATAAAACAGGCACGCAAAACGCGATCGGTTTTCCTTTAGATGTGACAAATGAAGTGCAAGTGAAAGACACGGTGGAAAAACTGGTTTTGATAACAGGTGGGATTGATATTTTAGTTTCCAACGCCGGTATCGCACCAAATGCACCCATTCATTCATTAGACTTAGCAGATTGGGAAAAAAGTTTTGCTGTGAACGCGACAGGGCATTTCCTTGCCGCGAGAGAAGTCGTGCGGGTGATGCAACGTCAAAACATCGGCGGTAGCCTGATTTTCATCGGGACAAAAAACATCCCCGCGCCAGGCCATTCGTTTGGCGCATACAGTGCAGCTAAATCCGCTGAAGCGCAACTCGCAAGGATTCTCGCCTTAGAGGGCGGTGCTTTTGGCATTCGATCGAACATCGTCAATCCAGATGCAATCTTCCAAGGATCACAACTCTGGTCGGCATCACTCAAACAGCAAAGAGCGGAAACGTACGGTATCAAAATTGACGAATTGGAACGGTACTATCATGAACGCAACATATTGAAGAAAGAGATCACGGCTGAAGATGTTGCAGAAACGGCTCTTTTCCTCGCATCGGATCGTTCAAGCAAAACGACAGGGGCCATGTTCCCCGTTGATGGGGGCGTGGCTGAAGCATTTCCTCGATAAAATGTGGCGAGCCACAAGCTCAAGAAACGTAACCACACTAAGAAACTAAATGGCCATCCCGAGCGGCACTTGTAACTTGCATGCGTTCCCTGAACGCATTTTGTGCCGCAGGCACATTCGCCGAATCCCCGTTCCAGATCGTAAGCGGAGTCGCCTGCAAACCACGTCCATAGGAAAAACTCCACTCCCATGGACCGTTATCTGGTACTACATTTATCGCCTGAAGATTCACGGTCGCTTCCTCATCACTTTGACCACCCGAGAGGAAAACAATACCGGGAACGGTCTCTGGAACTGTTCTTTTAAAGCATTCAACCGTTGCCACTGCAACCGAACGCGCATCTGCTCGATCGTCTGCACTCGCTCCAGAAATAACCATATTCGGCTTCAGCAGAATACCATCCAGCTCGACACCTTGATCCGTCAGTTCTTGAAAGACAACTTTGAGAGCCAATTCCGTCACTTCAAAACATCGGTCGATGCCATGATCACCATCCATCAACACTTCTGGTTCCACGATAGGAACCAACCCGGCTTCTTGGCACAAAGCCGCATAACGCGCTAAGGCATGCGCATTCGTGCGCAAACAATATAGCGACGGCAATTCAGGCCCAATGGTGATAACACCTCGCCATTTTGCGAATTCCGCTCCGAGATCTCGATATTCATTCAAACGCTGGCGCAATCCATCAAGACCCTCCGTAATTAACTCGTCAGGTGAACCTGGTAGTCGCACCGTTCCAGCGTCAACCTTAATCCCTACACCGACACCAGCTTGTTTCAGAACATCGACGAATGTAGCTCCCGTACTTGCTTGCTGGCGAATCGTCTCATCATACAAAATGACGCCACTAATATACTGACCAATCTCTTCAGTCGTGAACAATAATTCGCGCCACGCACGTCGATTCTCTTCTGTCGAAGAAACATTAATACTTTCTAAACGCCGCCCCATTGTCCCAGTACTTTCGTCAGCAGCGAGAATGCCTTTCTTTTTTGCAACAAGACGCTTCGCTATCTGTTGTAGGGTTTCTTTAGCCATATCTCTCCTCGATCAATTTCTATTTTGGATATAAACGAGTTGTTAACCACATATTCTCATGCAAATAGACATCGTACTCATTATAAAACTTTCTTGGGAGTTCCGTGACAAATTCACCCCTCCAAGCCTAACGAAACCTCGAGCATACATAGAAACAAATTAAACAGAATCATATGCCCAAATGATATACTCAAAGGGAGAGTGAATGTATTTATTTGGAGGTTATTCTGTGGCCATTAAACCACAACAGACAATTGATCGAAACATAGCGATGGAACTCGTTCGCGTAACAGAAGCAGCAGCGTTAGCTTCTTCTCGTCACATGGGTTTGGGCGATAAAGAATTAGTTGATCAGGCGGCCGTTGACGCCATGCGATCGACATTAAATGCGATTCAAATGCATGGCGTCATCGTCATTGGTGAAGGCGAGAAAGATGAAGCACCAATGCTATTTAATGGCGAAAACATCGGAACCGGATCGCCACCTGAAGTTGACATCGCGGTTGATCCGATTGATGGCACAACACTGCTTTCTAAAGGCTTACCGGGCGCCATCGCAGTCATCGCTCTTTCCTCTCGCGATACCATGAATTGCCCACAAGAAACATTTTATATGAACAAAATAGCCGTTGGGCCAGAGGCAAAAGATGCAATTGATATCACTGCAACCGTAAAAGAGAATCTGAAGTCCGTTGCAAGTGCAAAAGACTGTAGCGTGAAAGATCTGGTTGTCATGGTTTTGGATCGGCCACGCCACGAAACATTGCTAAGGGACATTCGCGAAGCAGGTGCTCGCGTGCGACTGATATCAGACGGAGACGTTGCAGCTGGAATCCACGCGGCAATGCCGACCAGCGATGTAGATATATTGATGGGCATCGGAGGCACGCCAGAGGGGGTTTTAACCGCTGCAGCGATCCGTTGTATTGGGGGTGCGATTCAAGCCCAAGCGTGGCCAAACAATGTTAAGGAACGAGAGGCAGCTGAGACTGCAGGTGTTCTCAATAAAGTCTACGCAACAAATGATCTTGTAAGCGGTGAAGATGTATTTTTTTCCGCAACAGGAGTCAGTACAGGTGACTTGCTTCGAGGTGTAAATTTTTCATTAAAAGAAGCTGAAACACATTCCCTAGTTATGAGATCAAGATCAGGGACAGTACGATGGATTGATTCGATGCACGATTTAACACGCTTAAACAAGATCACTTAGCATCTTAACCGAAATTCCGCCGTATCAAAACGTTAGACTCCTGGTGGTCGTGGTCGTGCTCCCATCGCAGCTTCTAACTGCTCACCAATCATCAGTAAATTCCCATCACTCCATCTCTTCCCAACCAATTGCATGCCAATCGGTAATCCCGTATCAGACAAAGCGAGTGGTAAAACTAAAGATGGGCTCCCCGTCACATTGAAAACAGTACAGTATGCATTCATGAGGGCGTAATCAATCAGTTCTCCATCAATCGGAATCTGTGTCCCCGGTTCGCAATGAGGAAACGCGGGTCCAGGTGCCACTGGGCACAATAAAATATCCCAGTCCGTGAGGAAAGCATCCATGATCGCGATGAGATGTTCTCGTTCTGTCAACACGTCAATATATTCGGCGTACGTCGGTTCCACTGCATCCTGTTCGCGCCGATCAGGAACCATCATACTAACCAAGCGTTCCTGTATATCCCACGCGGCCTGAAAATCAAAATCCTGGGGTAAAACCCTGGTAACGGTCGCACCATTTTGTGATAAGGCTGCGGCAAAGCGTTCAATTGCCTGCCGTGTCTCGCGCGATGCCGGAACACCTGGAAAAGAATCCGCCCAAGCGATCCGTAACTCGCTTAAGGGCTTTTCTTCCACTTGGTTGAGTGGCACTGGCACCGTTTCTGATGTCCGATAGTCCGGACCAGCGATAATGCTTAAAACCATCCGCAAATCGGTAACCGTCCGTGCCATTGGCCCAACAACAGACAAATGTCGAACCAACCGAGGTTGACCCGGAACTGGAGGAATGTGCCCGGCACGCGGAACCAAATGTTCAGTGGGTTTTAATGCGACGACGTTACAAAAATGCGCGGGGATACGTAAGGAGCCACCCAAATCACTACCAACGTCAAGCAGTGTCATCCCCGTTGCCAAAGCCGCTGCTGCCCCACCGGAAGATCCACCTGCGGTCATCTCCAAATTCCATGGGTTATTTGTTCGCCCAAATATCGGGTTATCCGTCTGGATACCGTTTGCCATCGGAGGGACATTGGTTTTCCCAAGAATGATCGCGCCAGCTTCTTTCAATCTGGCAACAACTGTCGCGTCCTGGGCGGGTATATGATCTGCCAGATTTGGATTACCAGCAGTCGTGCGCATACCCTCTGTTTCAAATGTATCCTTGAAAGTTAACGGAATCCCGTGGATTGCGCCTGATCCTTCATCACGAATCAATTTTGCATCTGCTTCACGCGCTTGTCGCCGAATATCATCAATATCCACACCGACAACAGCATTCACTTGTGAATTGTATGCATTGATTCGCTGCAATACGGATTCGACAACATCAGTGGAAGTAATCATCCGTTGCTGAATACCCTGAGCTAGTTCCCAGGCTGGAGAGAATGCCATATCATTTCTCATAGGTTCTGCCTCATATCTAGTTATGTGACTAAAAATTTAACTGGTGAGTACTTTAACTGCATTAGAGAGTACATGACATTATACATTTGAAAATGAAGCCTTTTGTTCAAAAAAACCTTTCTACCCCTATAATGTCCAGATATACCATGATCACATCGAGAAAAAACAAAAAAATCGTTGATATCACAAAACTTCTGCAACGAAAACACCGGCAACGCCAACAACGTTTCGTCGTACAGGGGCTAGATATCATCATGACGGCACTTAACAAAAATCTTGCCCCCATCAATGCTCTTTATTGTTATGAGGAATTCAAGAACGACACATCAGAAGTTATATTACAAAGGCTACATAGTGCAGGCGCAGATCTAATTGAAGTGAGTGATCACGTCATGCAATCATTAAGTTGGCGTGATGAACCTGAAGGAATCATTGTCACTTTTCATTTATACGACACATCTCTCGGCACTCTATCCGACCGATTATCTAACCAAAAAGGACTAATATTTATCCTCGATCATTTGCAAGACCCTGGCAACGTAGGCACATTAATACGGACGGCAGACGGAATTGGTGCAGAGGCAATAATCCTTATCGAACCGTCTGTTGATCCCTTTGACCCCAAAACGCTCGCTGCCTCAGCGGGCTCTCTGTTCAATATTCCTCTCGCACGTACAGGAAATGTTGAAGAACTGTTCCAAAACATTTCTTCCGAGGTTTCAATCATTGGAACCGACGCCCAAAAAGGAACCATCATCTGGGAAAGCGAAAATTTAAGTGGCCCGACAGCTTTGGTATTGGGCAACGAAGCACAAGGAATAAGCACTGAAACTGTTAAATACATAAACGATTGGATCCGTTTACCTATGCCTGGTAACACCGAAAGCTTGAACGTTGGGGTCGCAGGTGGAACATTGGCATATTTCTGGCTAATGGCACAACACAAATAACCTTTTAAACGCCTAAATAGAGGTTTTCAGGATTGTCGTTTCGTTACATATCCGATCATCTCAACCAGGGATCTTTGATAAGTACTCTCGCCCAATTCTTTCAAGGAATGGCGTGCTTTTTCAAGAAATTCGTCTGCAACCGTATATGCATCAGCAATCGCTGAAGAATTCTGGATTTTTTCGGTTATCTCAGCCGCTGAGCCAGGTTCTCTTAAGTCCTTCTCCGATTTGATTATTTCTTGGATGCCGTGCTGCTCAATAAAAATGATCACTGGGAGTGTTAAAACGCCTTGCAACAAATCATTGCCAACAGGTTTGCCAATTTGTTCTTCACTTCCTTCAAAGTCTAAAATGTCATCGACAATTTGAAAGGCCATACCAAGATTTGTGCCGAAATCTCTGCATGCCTCTATCTGACGAGGCGATGCATCTCCCAAAATTGCAGCGCTTTCCGCAGCCGTCGCAAATAATGAAGCCGTCTTGCCATAAATTCGTTTCCAGTACAAATCACGACTCGAGTCTCCGGTAAACGCGACTGACAGCTCTTGTAATTCTCCAGTTGCCAGCTCACGCAATGTATGAGCAAATAGTTCTGTAGCGGCAAGGCTACCGGTGGAGGTTACAAGCTCAGCTGAATTTGCAAACAAGTAATCACCTAACAAGACAGCAACTTTACTGCCCCACAAAGCGTTAATTGTTTCTTCCCCACGACGTGTATCGGCGTCGTCTACTATGTCATCATGAACCAATGTGGCTAAATGAAGCAATTCAACAGCCGCCGCCATTGGAACATGTCGCTCTTCAAAATAAGTGAAATTTTTCCCTACAAGAAGAGTGATTCCAGGGCGCATACGTTTGCCACTTTTCCCTAAAACATGCCCTAGAAGATCCGTTAAATAGGGGAAATCACGCTCACCCGTTTGTTTGATTCTTGTCTCAACCTGTGCAATTTCGGATTCGACAGGCTTAAGAAATGCGATATCCACCACAATACTCCTAACCTTGCGAGGTCTGGTTTAAGCGAAGCGTTTCGCGTTCCACAACTCCTTGCTCATCCAATTTTTGAAAAAGAGGTGTCGGTGGCAACATTTGTTGATTGACTTGTACGGAATTTGGTTGCCAACCAATATCCTCCACCAAACCATCAAATCCCATCATTTCATGTAGCCGTTGGGAGGTGAATGGTAAAAACGGGTACATTAATATCCTTAGGGAAGATATAACGACGAGAGCTGTATAAAGAGTTTTGCCTGTTTCTTTCAAATCTTCGCGTGCCGTTTTCCACGGAGCTTTCTCTTCAAGATATCGATTTACTTCACGTGCCAGTCCCATATTTTCGTTAAGCGCCATACGAAAATGGGCTTCACCAAGATATCCACCAGCACTATCAAAACAATTTTCCGCTAACTGGATCAAATCCTTGGACCTTGAATCTAATTCGTCCGCAGGATCAGGGCATTGACCATCAAAGTGCCGCTGCGTTAAAGATAAAACTCGATGAACTAAATTACCGTAATTGCCCACCAATTCGTTATTGTTTCGTTCTACAAAACCACTCCAAGAAAATCCAGAATCGGAGGTTTCAGGCATCGTCGCAGAAAGATAATATCTGAGCGGATCAGGATCATAACTATCAAGATAATCTGGCAACCAAACCGCCCAGTTACGACTTGTGGAAATCTTTTGTCCTTCAAGATTCATATATTCATTGGCTGGAACATCATAAGGAAGGTTCAGGTTCTCGTACCCCATCAATATTGCGGGCCAAATAATTGTGTGAAAGGGAATATTGTCTTTGCCAATGAAATAATAGGATTTGCATGTTTCTGTCCAAAATTCCTTCCATTTATCTGGCATACCTTGCGTCTGTGCCCATTCTTTACTTGCAGAGAGGTAACCAATAACCGCCTCGAACCAAACATAAATGCGACGATCATCATAATCTTCAACAGGAACCGAAATACCCCAAGATATATCCCGCGTAATTGCTCGATCTATCAATCCCTGTTCGACAAAATTGGTCGTGAAATTGCGCACGTTTTGACGCCAATACGACTTATCTTCATACCATTTTGAAAGCTGGTCTCCAAATGCGCTAAGTTTCAAAAAATGATGCTCACGCTCTCGAAAATCAGGGATTGTCCCGTCGAGGGAACAAAGTGGATCAATCAGATTAACTGGATCAAGTGGCCTGCTACAATTATCACATTGATCACCACGAGCCTGAGTGAAACCGCAATGAGGACACGTGCCATTCACATATCGATCTGGCAAATAACGTTCATCGGTACGGCAATACGGTAAAACCTGTTTTCCAGGATATATAAAGCCTTTTTCTAAAAGAGTGAGGAAGATATCCTGGACGGTATCTTTATGATTTTGAGTCCCTGTTGTCGTAAAAAGATCAAAGCTAATGCCCAGCCTCTCCCAGTTATCACAAAACTCACTATGGTATCGATCAATGATCGTTTGTGGATCAACATTCTCCTGATCCGCTCGAACAGTGATTGGAGTGCCATGCTGATCGCTGCCAGACACCATGAGAACTTCGTTACCGTTCATACGATGAAAGCGAGCAAAGATATCTGCAGGCATGTAAGCACCTGCTATCTGCCCAACATGGAGGGAACCATTAGCATATGGCCACGCGACACCTATTAAAATTCGTTCTGCCATAGTTACTCGGGCCCCATTGTAGCATAGGCATATCGACACCCGGATAAATCCTGACCAGAGAGTGCAGGAGAACAATTTTGAATACCAGAGAAATAGTAAGAACTAACACTCGATTTACCAGAAACCAGCAATTATATAATCCTTCTAGTGTACGGATCCATGCAAGAAGTATCATGTCATGTGAAGTATCAGGGATTTTGATAGAATAAAGTACTGATTACATGTTATCCGTTAGATTCAGGGTTCAGGGGGGACTTTTCATACTATGGTTGCTGAAATAAAGGCCTTTACGCCAGAACAAGTGCAACGCTACAGCCGACACATCATTATGGGACAAATCGGCGGAATAGGGCAACGTAAACTTCTAGATGCAAGCGTATTACTTATTGGCGCAGGCGGATTAGGATCACCAACCGCTCTATACCTAGCAGCCGCTGGTGTTGGCACAATTGGAATCGTTGACTACGACGTTGTCGATATGACAAACCTACAACGCCAGAT
>CEVA01135477.1_pt1 | contig 10840 bp, 7 predicted proteins | sample 361521 | NCBI WGS metagenome assembly CEVA01 (sample SAMEA2622823, study PRJEB7988) | marine metagenome | isolation source: saline water (ENVO:00002010), including | reverse complement strand
CTTGCTATACAGCAAGCCGATTACATATTGGGATTATATACAAACAGACGCGTTGTTAAACCTTCAAATTCAGCGTACTACACTTCCAGATGAGATGGTATTCATAGCCTATCATCAAATTAACGAGCTTATTTTTAAAATGATACTTTGGGAAATTTCTCAAGTAGCAGAAAAAGAAAATCTCGATGTAGTTTTCTTTGAAAATAAAATAATGCGTATAAGTCGTTATTTCGATATGCTCACGACCTCTTTCAATATTATGAGAGAAGGTATGGAAGTAGAGCAATACATGAAGTTTAGATATACACTAACACCAGCAAGTGGTTTCCAAAGTGCACAATATAGACTTATCGAATTTGCTTCTACAGAATTAATAAATTTAATCGATTATAGATTTAGGGCTGATATTGATAGAAACACACCTTACACGCATGCTTTTGAGCATTTATACTGGCAAGCCGCAGGAAAAGATCATAAAACAGGTAAAAAATCTACACTTTTAGTTAATTTTGAAAAGCGTTACAAAGACGAGTTTTTAAGATTTATGGAAAAGTATAATACCAAAAATCTTTGGACACGCTTTAAAGAATTACCTACAGAAGATCAGAAAGATGAAGATTTGGTGAAAGCAATGCGTCATTATGACTATACTGTAAATGTAACCTGGGTTATGGCACATTACAATGCTGCAAGACACTACATTGAGAGTGGTATGGGTGATGGAGAAGCTACAGGAGGAAGTGACTGGAAAAAATACATGCATCCAAGATATCAAAGGCGTATTTTCTTTCCAGATTTGTGGTCAGAAGAAGAATTAGAAAATTGGGGAAATAATATATAATTAGCAATTAATGCGTTTAAAAGGATTAATAGTAATTGCCGTTTTTACGGTATTTTTCGTTGCATGTAAAGAAGATAATTCAGCAGAGAACTACAAAAAAGAAATTGCTGAGAAGAAACAGGAAGAAAAAATATTAGAATTCGGATTTGATTTAACAAAGTTTGAGTTTAAAAGAGATACCGTTAGGAAAGGCGATACTTTTGGCATAATTCTAGAGCGAAATAATATTGGTTACCCAGAGATTTTTCAAATAGCAGAGAAAGCTAAAGACACCTTTGATATTGCCAGAAAGCTTCAAGTTGGTAAGCCTTACGCTTTATTATACGATAAGGAAAAAGTTAATGACAGTATAAAAAAGCCTACTACGTTTATTTATCAGCAAAATCTTGAAGACTATGTCGTTATTGATTTTAAAGATTCTATTAAGGCATATACACGTACAAAGCCTATAACTTACGTAGAGAAAACAGCTACAGGTGTTATAGAAAATAATATTTCTGAGACTTTAGAGAATAAAGGTTTAAGTCAGGTGTTGGCCTATAAAATGGCAGACGATATTTATGCCTGGACTATAGATTTTAGACGTTTACAACCTGGTGATAGGTTTAAGGTGATTTATACCGACAAATACATAAACGACACTATTTATGCAGGTGTGCATAATGTAAAAGCGGCTTATTTTGAACATAATGGTGATTCATTATATGCCTTTCAGTTTAAAACAGATTCTATTAAAAATATTGTAGACTACTTTAATGAAGATGCCAAAAACCTAAGGAGAGCGTTTTTAAAAATGCCAGTAAAATTTGGTAGGTTATCATCTCGATATAATCTTAATAGACGAATTGCTTATTATGGCTACAAAGTAAGACCACATAAAGGAACTGATTTTGCTGCTCCTGTGGGTACTCCAATTATGGCAACCGCAAATGGAACAGTAATAGAATCTACAAGACGAGGTGGTAACGGTAAATATGTAAAAATTAGGCATAATGCAACATACTCCACACAATACCTTCATATGAAAGCTCAAAATGTAAAAAAAGGGCAGTATGTTAAACAAGGAGATATAATTGGTTGGGTAGGTATGACAGGAAATACAGGTGGTCCACATGTTTGCTATCGTTTTTGGAAGAACGGAAAACAAGTAGACCCTTTTAAGCAAAAATTGCCTGAAGCAGAACCAATTTCAGATAGTCTAAAGACTAAATATTTAGAATATATCAAGCCTGTAAAGCAACGACTTGATAATATTTTCTTTTTAGAAACTGAGACTCAAAATGCTGAAAATACAATAACAGAAGACAAAACAACAGACATACAATAATGGCACTTAAATCTACAAACCCAACCGCAACAGAATCTTGGAAAAAATTACAAGCCCATTTTGAAACCATTAAGTCCATACACTTAAAAGAGCTTTTTGAGTCTAACCCAAAACGGGCAGAAGAACTAACAATTAAGTGGGAAGATTTTTATGTAGATTTTTCAAAAAATAGAATTACCAAAGAAACACTCAATTCTCTAATTGAGCTGGCTAATGAGGTGGATTTAAAAGATGCTATTTCAAAGTATTTTGAAGGTGATATCATTAACGCAACAGAAGGAAGAGCAGTGTTGCACACAGCATTAAGAGCTAAAGAAGATGCTAAAGTTTATGTGGAAGGTGTTAATGTAATCCCAGAAATTTATGAAGTAAAACAAAAAATCAAAGATTTTACCGATACTGTAGTAGGTGGTAGTCATAAAGGGCACACCGGGAAATCAATAACAGATGTTGTAAATATAGGAATCGGAGGCTCAGACCTTGGGCCAGCTATGGTTGTAGACTCGCTTCAATATTACAAAAATCATTTAAATACACATTTTGTAAGTAATGTAGATGGTGATCATTACAAAGAGGTTATTAAGGACTTAAATCCTGAAACAACCTTATTTGTTATTGTTTCTAAAACATTTACAACACAAGAGACACTATCTAATGCCAACTCTATTAGAGCTTGGTTTTTAGAAACATTGCCAGAAGATGCTATTGCTAAACATTTTGTTGCTGTTTCTACTAATATAGAGAGTGTAAAAGCATTTGGTATTAATGAAGGCAATATCTTCCCAATGAAAGACTGGGTTGGAGGTCGTTTTTCATTATGGAGTGCAGTAGGACTATCTATTAGTTTAGCAATAGGATACGATAATTTTGAAAGCTTATTATCTGGAGCTCATAAAATGGATGAGCATTTTAAAACAGCCGATTTTGAAGAGAATATTCCTGTTATTTCAGCATTACTAACAGTGTGGTATAATAACTTTTTTAATGCCGAAAGCGAAGCAATTATTCCTTATACGCAGTATCTAAATCAGTTCGCGACCTATCTACAACAGGGTATTATGGAGAGTAATGGAAAGTATGTAGATAGAGCAGGAGATAATGTAAATTATCAAACAGGCACCATTATTTGGGGAGAACCAGGTACAAACTCGCAACACGCATTCTTTCAACTAATACATCAAGGTACTAAATTGATACCTGCTGATTTTATAGGTTTTGTCAAATCGCTTTATGGAGATAAAGATCACCATGATAAATTAATGTCTAACTACTTTGCTCAGACAGAAGCATTAATGAATGGTAAAACAGAAGAGGAAGTATTAGCAGAGCTAGAAAAAACAACACTCTCTGAAGAAGAAAAACAAAAATTACTTCCGTTTAAAATCTTTGAAGGTAACAAGCCGACAACTTCACTATTAATTCAAAAACTAACACCAGAAAGTCTAGGAAAGCTAATAGCAATGTACGAACATAAAATCTTTGTGCAAGGTATCATCTGGAATATCTATAGCTACGACCAGTTTGGTGTTGAGCTAGGAAAACAGTTAGCAAAGACAATTCTAAACGAGCTTACAAGTAATGATATTTTGGGTTCTCATGACGCTTCTACACAAGAATTAGTTAACTTTTATAAGAAAAATTGTTAAGATTTGTTAAAAAATTTTAATAAATTTTAATTGTGCGTGCATAATATTGTTGATTTTACAATTAACTTCATGGCGACTAATTGTTAACATTTAGTTAATGTTACAGTTAGCGTAATGCGTAATTTTGCGCTGATGAAAAACCAATTAACTTAAATTTCATAATGAAAAAATTTAACCAATTATTATGTCTTATTGCTTTTATGTTCATATCAGCGGTAAGTTTTGCTCAAGGTGTTACAACAGCATCTATAAACGGGCAAATCACAGAGGCTAATGGAGATCCGTTGCCAGGAGCCAATATTGTAGCTGTACATACACCATCTGGCACAACCTATGGCGTTGCTACCGACTTTGATGGTTACTACAGAATATCAAACATGAGAACGGGTGGACCATACAAAATTACCATATCTTATGTAGGATATCAAGAGTATGTTAATGAGGAGGTGTATTTAGAATTGGGTGAATCACAGAGAATAAGTATCTCACTATCTGAAGATGCCAATGCATTAGACGAGGTTGTTGTGACAGGAACTACCAATAGCATTTTTGATTCTGGTAAAACAGGTGCAGAAACTAAAGTTAGTAGGACCCAAGTAAATACATTACCAACTGTATCTAGAAATATTGCAGATTTTGCTAGATTATCACCACAGGCAAAAATTACAGGTGATGATGTAATTTCTATAGCGGGTCAAAATAATAGATTTAACGCTATTTATATTGATGGTGCTGTAAACAATGATGTTTTTGGTTTAGCAGCAAGTGGTACAAATGGTGGTCAAACAGGTGTTAGTCCTATTTCGCTAGATGCCATTGAAACATTCCAAATTAACGTTGCACCGTTTGATGTTAGACAATCTGGTTTTGCAGGTGGTAGTATAAATGCAATTACTAAGTCTGGTACCAATACATATACTGGTTCAGCTTACACGTTTCTTAGAAACCAAGATTTAGCAGGTAAAACACCAGTAGATTTGGCAGGAGACAATGGAAGAGAAAAGTTAGACGAATTTTCTTCAAATATTTACGGTATTAGAATTGGAGGTCCTATCGTTGAAGACAAAGTATTTTTCTTTGTAAACTACGAAAATGAAAAAAGAGAGACACCTCAACCTTTCAACATAGAAAACTACAGAGGAGATGCAACAGCAAGTGATTTGACAGACCTATCAAACTTCTTAATAAATAATTTTGGCTATAATCCAGGTGGCTATGCCAATAATACAGCATCATTAAACAGTGATAAATTTATTGCTAAGGTAGATTGGAACATTAATGAAAACCATACACTAGCTCTTAAGCACAGTTATGTAAAAGCCGTACAACTAGATGCACCTGCATCTAACACAGGAAGCATTAATTTTTTCAATAGAGCCATCAATTTTGAGTCTATAACCAACTCAACATCATTAGAGTTGAACTCAAAATTTGGAAATAAATATTCAAATAACTTGGTTATTGGCTACACTACTGTAAATGATAATAGAGATCCAAATGGTAGTCCGTTTCCATCTGTTCAAATATTTGATGCTGCTGGTTCTTCTATATTCTTTGGTTCTGAACCTTTTTCGACAGCAAACCTTTTAGAGCAAAGAATATTAACACTAACAAATAACTTTCAAATTTACTCTGGGAGACACACTGTAACAATTGGAACAAACAACGAGTTCTCTTCTGCTAAGAATGTGTTTTTTAGACAAAACTTTGGGGACTATAGATTTAATGACCTAGATGCTTTTTATGCTGGTACGCCAAATAGATACCGTTATGGTTACTCACTTCTAGGAGGTTTTGGTGATGATTCTAACGGAGCTGCAGAATTTGATCTTTTTCAATTTGGTTTTTATGTTCAAGATGAGGTTAATATGACCGATAATTTTAGACTTACGGCAGGTTTAAGAATCGATATACCTTACTGGGAAGATGGTTTAGAAAATGAAGATTTTAATACTCGTACCATACCATTGTTAGAACAGGCTGGTAAGGATTTGAGAGGAGCAAGAGTTGGTCAAGGAATAAATCCTAATTTACACTTGTCACCTAGACTCGGATTTAACTGGGATGTAAAAGGCAACAATAGCACACAGATTAGAGGTGGTTTAGGTATTTTTACCTCTAGAGTACCTTTAGTTTGGCCAGGTGGTACATACAATAACAATGGGGTTACTGCTGGGTTTATTCAACTTACTGGTAGTAATGCACCAAGCTTTAATCCAGACCCAACAGGTCAGTTTGCAGATCCTGCACCAGGTAGTGGCTCTATTGGCGGACAAGTAGATTTATTTGCTAAAGATTTTATGTTGCCACAAGTTTTCAAAACCAACATTGCTATAGATCAAAAATTACCTCATGGTTTTACGTTTTCAGCAGACTTCATCTGGAATGACAACATTACGGCTGTAGCTTATGAGAACATAAATATTAGAGGTCCTCAGTTTACTACAACTGGAGCAGGTTCTAGACCTAACTACGGTTTTGAAGATATAGATAATACTTACAGTGATATTTATCTAGGATATAATACTGGTGCAGGCAGTTCTTATAACATAGCTGGTACGTTATCTAATGTTATCAAAAATGACAAAATTGACTTAAGAACTTCGGCTACTTATTCTTACGGAAAATCTGAAGTACTATTAGATGCAACTAGTTCTCAAAATAGCTCACAATGGAGAAACCTAGAAACTGTTAATGGTTCTAATAGACCTGATTTGTCGATTTCAGATTTTTCTCCTGGACATAGAGTTTTAGCAAATTCAACATTTGAGTTTAAGTGGACTGAAAACATCAAAACAAGAATTGGTTTATTCTATGAAGGTGCTGAAGGATCTCCATTTAGTTATGTTTATAACGGTAGTGGTTTATTATCTGATACTGGCTCTTTCTCTGCCCTAATCTATGTGCCTAGAGATTTTGAAGAAGCTCAGTTAATTGCCGATGGTGATGTTACTGCTGAACAACAGTGGGCAGCCTTAGACGCTTATATAGAAAGTAACGATTATTTAAGAACTAGAAGAGGAAAGTTTGCTGAAAGAAATGCGGATCGTTCAGATTGGACTCACATTGTTGACTTAAAATTTGCTCAAGAGTTTGGTATTAAATTTGGTAACAAAGTTCATAGATTAGAATTAACAGCTGATATCTTTAACTTTACTAACCTTCTTAATAAAGAATGGGGTGTTAGAACATTTGCAAACTTTAATCAGGTTCAATTGTTAAATTTTGAAGGTTTTGCAGCTGACGGAACTACTCCTCAATTTACTTTTGACGAGAGAGCTACCGAGACTGACAATATTATTGATGACTCAGGTTTTCAATCTTCAAGATGGCAAATGCAAGTTGGTTTAAGATATACTTTCTAGAGTAAGAAAAGCAAAAAAATAAATATCAAAAAAGCCTTGCAATTTTAATTATTGCAAGGCTTTTTTATTTGAAACACTTTCTAATTCCTCCATCTAATAGATTCCATTAAACGCTTGATATCTTTTTTAAGATATTCAGATGCTGGATAGATAGAGTCATAATTTGGTTTTGCATAAAAATACAAAGAGCCGCTAAGAAAATGTTTTGTACTGTCTGTAACGTAAAACTGGGATTGAGAAGCAGCATCGCCACCAACTTCATAGAGCATTCCGTAAACTTTATTTTTTGGATTTTCAAAAGGTTTATAAGCTATCTCATCAGCTTTCATAGTATGCTTTTGCGTAAGATTTTGTGCATCTCGAAGAAGACTATCTAAATTAGTATCTGTTACCTTTTTATAGCTTAGGTAGATAGTTGCTTTTAAAGATGGGTATTTTACATCTAAGCCTTTCACATTTCCAGAAGATTTCACTTTAGAAGTAGACGCCAACACTGAATTTTTATCAAAGGTAAACGGTAAGGATGAAGTTACCTTTTTATATTCAGCTACTGGATATTCTAAGCGCAAATATGCTTTAGGTTTTGGTATTGGGTCATTGCCACAACCTAATATAAACAAGCTAATTATTGGTAGTACTATACGTTTCATATAATTTTTTACTGTAGCAGAAGTCTTTCTAAATTTAAACTTGAATGTTTATCTTAAAACAGTAAGTTTAATTTGTTTTATGCGTTTGCGTTCAAGGGCTTCAATAGTAAAAACGTAATTTTTAAAATTTATTTTACTTCCAACTCTTGGGAAGCCGCCTGATATTTCTAAAACAAAACCAGCTAATGTTTCTGCTTCTCCTTTTCTATTTTCAAAATTCTCTGCTTCGTTATCTTCTAAATCAAGTATTTTATACACATCTTTAAGAGGTGTTTTGCCCTCAAAACTGTAATTGTTATCATCAAGCTTTGTAAAGACTAAGTCTTCATCATCGTATTCATCACTTATGTCTCCAACGATTTCTTCAATAATATCTTCAAGAGAGACCAAACCAGAGGTACCACCATACTCATCAACAACTACAGCTAAGTGTACTTTTTTAGTTTGAAATTCTACCATTAAATCATCTAACTTTTTATTTTCAGGTACAAAGAATGGCTCTCTTAATAACGTTGTCCAATTAAACTTTTTCTTGTTGAGATGAGGTAAAAGATCTTTAACATATAAAACACCTTTAACATCGTCTATACTTTCTTCGTAAACAGGGATTCTTGAATACCCATTATCTACTATTTCTTTTATGATAGTTTCAAAAGGAGTGTCAATATTTAAGGCAAACAAGTCCATTCGAGGTCGCATTACTTGCTTAGTATCTGTATTACCAAAAGACACTATACCTTGTAATAGCTTTTGCTCTTCTTGTGTTGTGTCTTCATTATTAGTGAGTTCTAAAGCTTGGGAAAGTTGGTCAACGCTAAGATTAGATCGCTGTTTTCCAAATCTTTCCTGAATTTTGAGCGTAGTATAACGCATAGGAAGACTTATTGGAGAAAATATAACATCTAATACTCTTAAAGGCCTTGCCATAAATGAAGCGAACTTTACGCTGTTTCTACTTGCGTATATCTTAGGGATAATTTCACCAAATAATAAAATGAGAAAAGTAGCAGAGACCACTTCTAATAGAAATCTCATAATTGTATTGGTAACATCTTTAAAAAGGGTTTCTCCAATAAATGCAAATAGTAATACAATGGCGATATTTATAAAGTTATTGGCAACAAGAATAGTTGCTAATAGTTTTTTTGGGCGTTCTAATAAATTGGCAATAATCTGCATGTTTACAGATTTGTTTTCTAGACCTTCATCAATATTAGATTTGGTTAATGAAAAAAGTGCTACTTCGGCACCAGAAATCAATGCAGAACAAGCTAATAATATAACAAGCAGAATAATACTGGTTATAAAAGATGTATTGGTGACTATTAAATTTGAAATTAAAACCGAGGGTTCTGGATCCAAAATAAAACTAATTTAATTAAAATGGTAAATCGTCATCCTCTTCTGGTGTAGCGCTATTTTGCACAGGTTGTTGAGGTTGAGATTGTTGTTGAGCACCAGATGATTGTGCCTGTTGTTGTTCGTTTTTATTTGTTAAGAAAGTAAAGTCTGTACACTGTATTTCTGTAGAGTAACGCTCCATACCTTTATCATCTGTCCACTTTCGGGTTTTTATACGTCCTTCAATGTATACTTTATCTCCTTTAGTAAGGTATTTTTCACAGATTTCTGCAGCCTTATTTCTTACCACTATATTGTGCCACTCAGTGTTAGTAACACGCTCATTAGTGGTTTTATTTGTATAGGTTTCGTTTGTTGCTAAAGGAAAGCGACCAACGCAGTTTTTGTCATCGAAATAATGCATTTTTACTTCATCTCCTAAATGCCCAATTAGCATTACTTTATTCAATGTTCCTGACATAATTATAAATTGTTTTAGCTTACAAAGTTACTTAATTTGTAATCACACATTTAAAATTAAGAAAAAAATGTGATTCTTATAAATCATTGAAATTAAAAGCGTCAATAAAGCTGCTAATTAATACAGGTACGGGATAATTTTTTATCTCTTTTATGGCAATACTATTATTTGGTAATTCTTTGGTTTCAATAATCCAGAATTTGGTATAGAGATGTTGATGCGATAGTTTATGAACTTTATCTTCTGTATTGTATAAGGAATAGTCAAATTTTAAATTATTTAAAACAGAATCTTCTGTATTAAGCAAATGAAATTCTTCTGAAGACAAACTTTTATGAGATTCTAATAAAGGAAACTGATATAAGTTTTGCCAAATACCTTTTGAGGTTCTTTTTTCAAGAAATGTGTTCTTATTGTTGTCTATGCATACTAAGAAATTAAAAAATCGGGTTTTCACTTTTGTTTTCTTCAGCTTTACAGGTAAAAACTCAATCATATCTTTTTGAAGCGCAATACAACTATCGTTTAGCGGACAAACAGTACAATTAGGATTTTTGGGTTTACATTGCGTAGCGCCAAATTCCATAATAGCTTGATTAAATTTTGCAGGCTGTTCTTTATCAATAAGGTTAGAGGCTAATTTTTTAAACTCTTTTATACCATCGGTTGAATTTATCGGAGTTTTAATACCAAAATAACGAGATAGAACCCTATAGACATTACCATCTACTACAGCAGCCACTTCATTAAATGCAATTGAGGCTATAGCACTTGCAGTGTAATCGCCAACACCTTTAAGCTTTAATAAGTCTTTATAATTATTAGGGAAATGACCATTTAATTCAGAAGCTACATGCTTGGCAGTAGTATGAAGGTTTCTTGCTCTGGAGTAATAACCAAGCCCTTGCCATAATTTCAAAACCTCTTCTTCAGAGGCATTCGCAAGATCAAAAACAGTAGGATATTGCTTAATAAAAGCATCATAATAAGGTAATCCTTGCTTAACTTGTGTTTGTTGCAAAATTATTTCTGAGAGCCAAATATGGTATGGATTTTGAGTGTTCCTCCAAGGTAAATCTCTTTTATTGTTTGAATACCAGTAAGTTAGTTTGTTTTTAAAATCCATTGAATTTTTAAATGCTTCAGCAAAATTAAATCTTTATTACGTTAAATTTTAATTAATTACGCT
>CEVA01030828.1_pt1 | contig 10842 bp, 12 predicted proteins | sample 361521 | NCBI WGS metagenome assembly CEVA01 (sample SAMEA2622823, study PRJEB7988) | marine metagenome | isolation source: saline water (ENVO:00002010), including | reverse complement strand
ATCAATTTCAAAGGGGATTTGCGATGCCTGCGCCTCGCCTTGGCGCGCATTTCGTGAATGCCCATAGTGGCAGAATCATCGAGCCACAAGGGTGCATCCATCAATTCTTTAGCCGTTTTAGCCAACTTCCCTTGTTCCGATTTGTTGGCAAATCCATCACGTAGCTTCTGCATGTCTACTCTTGCTCGACCACAAAGCAAACGAGTTGCTAACTGTGTGGAGCTCATCTCCAGACTGAAAACCAGAACGTCTTTCGAGTCGTCTTGGTTGGTGGTCTGAAAAGTCGCTGCCTCTGCGATGTTCATGGCGAGACTGGTTTTGCCGATGGAAGGCCTGGCTGCCAAAACAATCATTTCGGATGGGTGTAGCCCATGGGTGTATTTATCCAAATCAACAAAACCTGTCAGAACACCTTCCGTCGATACTTTGTTGATGAGGTCATCCACCAACTTCATTGCCTTGTCCATTGATTCCGAAATAGGACGTGCCCCATCGTGGATTCGATTTTCACTGACGTTCAAAATATCCTGTTCGACTTTGCCCAAGAATTCTTCCAAGTCATTGGGCGAGGAGTAAGCTTCATCGATTACACCTGTAGCGGTACGGATGATCTTGCGCATCAAAAACTTATCTTCGACGATCTTCATCCAATAGCTTAGATGAGCCGTGGTTTCGATGCGTTTGGTCAGTTGGTAAAGGGCGGGCAGTCCTCCTACTTTTTCCAAAAGATTTTCGGTTTGGAGATGCTCCGCCAAAATAATTTCGTCCACTTGGTTCCCAGCATTGTGCAATTCCACCAAAGCGCCGAAAATGATTTGATGCGCTGGTCTGTGGAAAGACTCCGAGTCCAAATTCGATTCGATGCATGCCGCCAAGGCTTCACCCGAAATATCCTTCAAGCAGCAAGCCAAGAGTCCTGCTTCTGCATCTAGGTTATTGGGCAAGGGTCGATCCAAGACGGCGTCGGATCGAGAGGGAGAGGAGGGGCCTTTTTCTTTGTAGGCTGAAGTTTGTGCGGTCGGCATTGCTTTATGTCATCCTAACCGCGCAAATACTGAATCAATGTTCGATTGGGTTTTCTGAAACCAATTCGAACTCGAAATCTATTTGCACTTCTGGGTGTAGTTTGCAGCTTGCAGTGTGCTTACCAAGCTCCTTGATGGGAGAAAAGGGGACAATATGTCTTCTCTCCAAGTGAAATCCTTGCTCTTCCAGCTTTTCAAGTAATTGAGGGACTGTCACCGAGCCGAACATTTTGCCTCCTTCACCAGTTTTTACTGGGATGGCCAAATTCAAGGCCGCGATTTTGGACCCAATGTCTTCTGCTTGATGCAGTTCGTTGGTTTCGCGAGCCTCGCGAGCCTTAACAAGGGATTCGAGGTGTTTTTTGTTAGCCTGTGTCAAGGGGATGGCAAGCTTGCGTGGCAACAACCAGTTTCTAGCGTAGCCTGCCTTAACTTTTACTCGGTCGCCTTCAGCTCCTAGGTTTGCAACTTGTTGAATCAATAAAACTTCAGTGGTGGCCATGTTACCTAATCGTTTGGATGTGGAAAAGTGTGATGATAAAGTAGTCAGAAAGGGACATCGTCCTCTTCGATCGGAGCTGAATTATCGCTTGCCGCATTCTCTTTAGCGGTTTCGGTGTTCGTAGGCCGATCGTTTTCTTGAATAGGGGAGGTCTTGGTCGTCAAAGACCGATCGGACGAAGCATGGTTGTCGTCGTCGCCGCGTCCTCCAACAAACTGAAAGTTTTCAAGGGCCACTCGCATTTTGCTTCGTTTTTCGCCCGCATTGCTCTCCCATTGGTCGAGCTTTAGTCTTCCTTCAACGAAGATGGCTCGCCCCTTGACCATGTATCGTGAAATGGTTTCCGCTTGCTTACCGAAGCTTTCAACGTCCACGAAAGTTGTTTCTTCACGTCGATTGCCTTCTCGGTCGGTGAAGTTTCTGTTGATTGCCATACCAAAGTTGCATACCGCCATGCCACTGGGAAGAGTCCTCAATTCGGGATCTCGAGTGAGGTTTCCCATTAACAATACTTTGTTCAAATTTGGCATGGCTAAACTTGCTCAATCAGAATTCGATCCACGCTTTTATCCAATCGCAGCTTTTCCTTGATCGCAGCAGGACCTTCGGGACTAATTTCAAAATTAATTTTGACGTACACGGCGTCTGGCAAATCCTTGTTTTGCGGGCGAGCAAGCGTGCGAGAGCCGAGATTGTCGACCTTCTTGACCTCGCCGTTCAGGCTGGCGATGATTTCGCTCATCTTGGAAATCATTGAATCTGCGGATTCATTGCTGCCTCGAGTATCAAGCACCAAAGTTGCTTCGTAATTTCTTTTTTTGTCACCCATGGGTTGGTTTGTTCCTTTTGTTTGAGAGATTCATGGCGTGTGCCGCGCCCTTGTCAACAATGTGCTGGAGAGACTCTGAAAAAAAGTCGAAATTCTTGGTCATTACAGCGACTTCTTCGGTGCTAAATTTGCCTAGAACATGGCCTGTCATGGAGCGCTGCACCGTTTTTGCTCCAATGCCTATGCGAAAGCGAATAAAATTCGACCCAACCTTTTTAATGATGTTTTTAATTCCATTGTGACCACCAGCTCCTTTTTCAGCTGAAATCTTCAGTAAACCGACGTCGAATGCCATGTCGTCATGAACAACTACCAAGTCATTCAAGTTACACCCATGATAGGATAGAAGTGGTTTCAAATAAGCCCCGCTTTCGTTGACGTAAGTCAATGGTTTTACCAACAAGGCTGGACGTGTCCATGTTTTGAGAAAAGTAGTGAAGGAGTGAAACTTTCGAGCCTTTTTCCACTTGCAGGAATATTTTCCCGCCAAATTATCCAATAGCCAAAACCCGATATTGTGCCTTGTGCCAACATACTCCGGTTCTGGGTTTCCCAATCCCACGATAGCTATAGGCGTCATTTTAACTCCCGGTAAAATTTACCGTCGCGAAGCACTCGGCTTTAAGAAAAAATATGGAGCGTTGCCGGATGGGGCTTATTCGTCACCGGAATTCGTTGCGTCTGCAGGGCTCTTATCCTCGCCTTCCTCACCTTCGTCTTCCGCACCTTCGCCTTCCGCACCTTCGCCTTCCGCACCTTCGCCTTCCTCATCGAGATCTTCATCTTCCAGGTCGGCTCGTCCACTGGCTGTGCCGACACAAGAAATCAAGGTTAGGTCTGGATCGCTCAAATAGGCTACGCCTTCCAAGGTAGGAAGAGCTGAAACGTGTAACGAATCCCCCATTGCCAATTCCGAAACGTCTATGTCTATGCTGGGTGGCAACAGACTGGGGCGACAGCGGACTTCTATTTCGCGGACCATTATGTCTAAAATGCCTCCTTCCAGTTTAACCCCTGTAGCTTCACCAATAAATACAAGTGGGACTTTGGCTTGCAATTCTTCGCCTCGAGTCACTTCTACGAAGTCGATGTGCAGGATCATGTCGGTGCATGGATCCCGCTGAACTTCCTTAATCAAGGCCAGAGAAGCTTCACCGTCACCTGAATCCAGTTCCACTATGGAGGCTCCAGCGGATTTCACTATTTCCCGGAAATCGGGCTCGGCCACGGAAAACGTTTCGTTACGAGATTTACTGTAGAAAACAATCGGAATTCGACCGCTCTTGCGAAGTCTGCGGCAATGACCGCGACCGGAGTTTTCGCGTTTATGGACTTCAACCTTCTGAATGTTCATTGTATCAATGAGGAAAAGCGGTTAAAAATACTTAGGCCTTACCAGCAAGGCAAGCAAACAGTTGACGATTGAAGCGTTTCCCAATTGAGCCTCCGTTCTAAACCGACGTATCTTGACAGCCCAAGGGTTTTGAGCTTTAATCAGCCCCTTTGCTCTTTGCCCGGTAGCTCAGTGGTAGAGCAGGTGACTGTTAATCACTTGGTCGCTGGTTCGAATCCAGCCCGGGCAGCCATTCAGTCCTCCTTCGACGTTAATCCGAGCTCGATTCGCGTACGTCCAGTTCTGGCCATTGAGCGAGTTTTCTGTGCAACGTGCGCCTGCTCACACCAAGCATTTTGGCTGCATTGGTCCGATTGCCATTGGTTCGTATCAGTGCATTTCTAAGCAAACGCTTCTCGTTTTCTTCGACTGAAAGATCACTTGCGCTATTGGACAACTCTTGAAAATCGGGTTCATTTTCTTGTCTCAGGAATCGAGGGTCGAGATCGTACTCCGTTATTTCACTACCACGCTTCAAGACAACCATGTTCTCGCAAAAATTCCTTAACTCGCGTGCATTTCCGGGCCAACTGTATTCCGATAGTATCTTGAGGGCTTTTTCCGATAACAGTGGTGTGTTCTGTTGGTTTTCGGTGGCGAATTCCTTCATGAAGTGATCCAGTAAAATGGGTACGTCTCCCTTTCTATCTCTTAGCGGAGGCAGTTCAATGGACACGACGTTGAGGCGATAGAACAAATCTTCGCGAAAAGCTTCATTCTGTACCATTTTCTCTAAGTTTCGATTGGTTGCGCACACGAGTCTTACGTCCAAATCGATGGGTTCCATGCTGCCTAGTCGCTCAATGCTTTTCGTTTCCAGAAATCGCAGCAACTTAACTTGAGTGGATGGATCGATTTCTCCTATTTCATCTAAAAACAAGGTGCCGCCACTGCTGGCTTCGAATCGACCTATGCGGCGCTCCACTGCTCCCGTGAACGCACCTTTTTCATGCCCAAAAAGTTCACTTTCCAATAAATTGGCCGGCAACGCCGCACAATGTACTGGAATAAATGGGCCCCTGGCTCGTGGGCTGTTTTGATGGATTGCTTGAGCGATCAGCTCCTTGCCTGTGCCGGTTTCACCCTGCAATAGAACAGTCGTTTTCGCGGTAGCCACTAGTTTGACGTGCTCTAGCACTTGTTCCAGAGCAGTCGATTTGCCTAGGATTCCATCGAACCCATAGGCTCGATCAAGGCGATGATGCAAGTTGACGTTTTCTTCTTCAAGTTTGCGTGATCGCAAGGCTCTCTGCACCAGTAACTCCAGTTTCTCCAAATTGATTGGTTTGGATAGAAAGTCGAAAGCCCCTCTCTTCATGGCCTCTACTGCAGTTTGTACGTCTCCATACGCAGTCATCATGATGCAAACCGGTGGCACCGATTGCTTAACGGTTGCGTCTACCACGTTCATCCCCGATTTCCCAGCCATCCGAAGATCGGTGATCACGACGTCGAAATGTTCGGCGTCTAGTAGATTGAAAGCCTCTTCGGCGTTACTCGCTTGGTAGACCTCGAATTTCTCCTCGAGAGCCTGGGCCAAACCCTCGCGAGTATGGCGTTCATCGTCTACAATCAAGATAGTGGCTGGCATCTTTCAATTTAAGAAGATTAACAATCAACACAGCAGGTTTTAGTTTTCAAGCAATCTCAAGGAGCGATCGGCATGTGGAAATTGTAGCGTAACCAATGTGCCGGTGCCTGGTTTGCTGTCTATACCGACTTGCCCGCCATGGGCTCGCATAATGCGATGAACGATCATCATGCCCAAGCCGTGACCTTCTTTCTTGGTTGTAAAATAAGGCTGAAAGACTTTCGATAAATTTTCCTTGGAAATACCTTTCCCGGAATCCGCAAGCTGTAGGTAGACGTTTTCCTCGTCGGAGCGAAGAAAGATTTTCAAGCGCGGGTTTTCCTCCATGGCATCAGCTGCGTTCTTAATGACGTTGAAAAGCACTTGCTTGATTTGGTCGGGATCAGCGTGCACGGCAGGTGCTTTCTCGGTCACTTCAATCTTTACTTTAACGTTCTTCTCCTCGAATTCGACTTCCAGAACGCGCAGGGTTTCTTCAAGAAGAGCCAATAAATCAAGAGGCCTGAAATCGGGATCCGAAGGCCTGATCGCTTCCAGAAAGTTGGAAATAATTCGATCCAATCGCTTTACCTCGTCACTACAAATATCCAAGGACTTCATTAATTTTTCAGCATCCTTCTTGTCCAAGGTGGATGACAGGCGATTTATCAATTGCAGGTGAATGTTGAGTGAATTGAGAGGGTTTCCCAATTCGTGGGCTACGCCCGCAGCAAGCATTACTACGGAAGAGATTTTTTCACTTTCGATCAATTCCTCAGTGGATAGCTTGTCTTCGGTAACGTCCGTAAGAATCACCGCGTAACTACGGCCTCTGCGACTGCGAGGAGTGCCTGCAATCGGTACTACGTGTAGTCTGACGTATCGATTTTCGGGATAAGTAAGGTGAACCTCCCGAGACATAACGGAGGGTTCGGCTTGGTTGTCATCAGGCCCGAGGTCAAGAGTTCGAGCCAAGTCCGGTACGATTTTCCATAGGTTGGCGCGACCAACGTCTTTTTCCTTCAATCCAATCAAACGGCATCCCTGTTGATTGGCGAATTGTATGGTTCCCGCCGCGTTTATAACGAGGATGCCATCCTGAACGACGTCGATTACGGTTTCCAGAAACCTGCGTTCCTTGATCAATCTCTGTACCAAGTTGGAGAGGTTCACCGAGTCCAAGTTGTCCAAACGACCGAGAATACGATCCAGGGAACTTTTCTTGCGGGCGCTCATTTGGAAAGAGTGTTGCAGATGGTTTCAAGGTTCAGAGCGTCGAGTAAGTCGCGCGCTACCTTGGTTTTGGCTCCTGGTCCGATCAAAAGACGCGTACCGTCTGAGCCAATGAGCAGGATCTCATTATCATCCGATTGAAATCCTATGTCCGCCCCCACTTTGTTAACCGCTATCCAATCGAGATCTTTTTCTTGGAGCTTGCGAAGACCATGTTCCTCTAGATTTTCAGTTTCAGCCGCAAAACCCACGAGGATACGTGAACCTTTTTGTAGGCTCATTTCTAAAAGCGAATCGGGAGTGGGAACCAATTCAAGTGTGCGGCGAGCCTCCAGCTTCTTTTCCTTACACGCTAGCTTTTTCGCAGGTTTGAAGTCCGAGACCGCTGCCGCCATTATCAAAACGTCGCAGGGAGGAAACAAGCCATGGAGAGTCCGGTTAAGCTGTTCGGCTGTTTCAATTTCGTATAAACGCGCTGCCGTGGGACAGGGTAGGGCAACGGGGCCACTTATCAAATCCACCGTCCATCCACGGTCGATCGCTGCTTGGGCCAATGCGTACCCCATCTTTCCCGAGGAAGGGTTGCTAATGAACCGAACCGGATCTATGTATTCCCTCGTGGGACCTGCCGTGACTAGGCAGCGAATTGGGCTTGCTTTCATCATTTATTGACCAACCCTGACGCCCGTGGCATCGGGGACATTGCCTAACCAACCCTTAGTTAAATTCATTACCATGCAAAAGCCAAATGCAAACCGCAGGAGGGAGAACCTATTTCTCAGCCTTGTTTTCAATTTGATCATACCTATCCTTTTGTTGCAGGAATGGTTTGGTTTGTGGGTTGCCAATCAGCTGAGCATGGATTCCAAGGACGAGCGTTTGGCAGTTGCCATTTTGATTTTCGCTTTGGCTTTCCCGTTAGGTTACGGGATTCACGATTTTGTCGTCAGGCGGCGATGTAATTTAGTCTCTTTGCTTGGATTCGTTAACGTTTTGCTAACGGGTGGCATTGGCTTGCTCCAACTACCGGCTCATCTCTTTGCAATCAAGGAAGCCGCGTTCCCTGCTTTCATCGCGTGTCTTTTAATCGCTTTCCGAAACAGCAAGAACTCCCTCACCCAAACCTTTCTTTACAACCCGGAGGTCATACGCACTGACTTGATTGAAATTGCTCTGAATGAGCGAGGTAACAAGCAGAAGTTCGATGTTTTATTATCAGGATCCTCCCTTTGGTTGGCGGGCTCCTTTTTGATCAGTTCAGCCCTCAACTACGCTTTGGCGCGTTATTTCGTCACAACTAATCCTTGGGTGGATTTATCTGAATACAATGATCAGGTCAGCAAAATGATGGGATGGAGTTATTTGGTGATCGCGTTACCTTGCATGATCATAACCGGCGTTGTCCTTTGGCGCCTTTTTGCCGGCATACGCGAATTGACCGGATTGGAACCGGAAGAGGTAATGGTTGCCAAACCGAAAAAGGGAAAAGAGCCTACCGATTAACGTTCATCGATTGGAACGTAATCACGGACGGTGGATCCTTGGTATACTTGTCTCGGACGATGAATCTTGTTACTGGTTGCCGAAATTTCCTTCCAATGGGATAACCAACCGGGCAGGCGACCCATCGCGAAGATAACGGTGAACATGTTCAAGGGGAACCCAATGGCCTCCAGAAGAATCCCGCTATAGAAATCGACGTTCGGGTATAGTTTGCGCTCGATGAAGTAATCGTCGTTCAATGCTACGTCTTCCAGGTGTCGAGCGATGTCCAAGGTGGGGCTGGAAACCCCAAGTTCCTCGAGAGCATCATTGCAGGCCACGTTGAGAATTTTGGCTCTTGGGTCATAATTCTTGTATACTCTATGCCCAAATCCCATTAGACGTCTCTTGCCATTTCTGGCGTCTTCGATGAAACGAGATCCATCGTCTCCGGACTCATGTATTTCCTTCAGCATTTTAATTACGGCCATGTTTGCGCCTCCATGAAGAGGCCCCCACAGCGCCCCAATGGCCGCCGATACGGAAGCGAAGGGATTGGCTCCTCCCGAAGCTACCATTCGACAGGTGGAGGTACTGCAGTTTTGCTCGTGATCTGCATGTAAAAGAAACACTAGATTTAGTGCGTCACTGACCTTCTTGGGAGGTGGCTTGGGGTCCTTGGAGTCGCCGAAAGTCATCTGAAGAAAGTCTGCGCAATAGCCTAATGAAGAATCTGGATCGATGGGAGCAAGGCCTTTTCGAGCGCGATAATCGCGAGCGGCGATCGTTCGGATGGTTGAAATCAAAATGGCAGCGGTTTCATCAAAGACAGCCAAATCCTTATTTTTTACATTCGTCGACTTGTCTGGATGGTAGGTTCCCAGATTGTTAACCATTGCCGATAGAACGGCCATTGGATGGGCATCGGGTGCGAACGAGCCAAAGGCTTTTGACATATTTTCACGCAGACCCGCATTACTGGCTATCTTATTACGGAATTGGGATAATTCGTCTGCATCCGGCAACTCACCGTTTAATAAAAGGTACGCGGATTCGAGAAAGTTCGATTTCTCTGCCAATTGCTCAATCGGGTAACCCCTGTAGCGTAGAATGCCTTTCTCGCCGTCAATGAAGGTCACTTTGCTTTCGCAGGACCCTGTGTTTCCATAACCATCGTCAAAAGTAATGCAACCGCTGCTTCCCCGCAAGGTGCGCAGGTCGACTGCAGTTTCGTTTTCGGTTCCCTTGATTAAGGGAAAAGTATAATTTTCGGAACCGATGCGTAGAGTTGCGGAATCTTCCATGTGAACTAGGGTTTATTAACGAATGGGCAGGGGGTGGGCACGATTCTTTGGGGAGAACCTAAAATGCACGGTTAATGTTCAAGGAAATTACGGTAAATTTGCAATCCTTTTGCTTGGCTTTTTTCAGGATGAAATTGGGTGGCATGACAATTGCCGAAGGATATGGAGCTAACGAAATCACCACCGTAATCGGTTTTAGTTAGTGTTATGGATTCGTCTGTGGGGATTACTCGATAGCTATGAACGAAGTAAAACTGATCTCCATTCCTTAGGCTTTGCTTCAGTGGGCTCCCGTTCTCTGGGTTGAAGATCACTTCGTTCCATCCCATATGAGGAATTTTAAGATTACTGGGCAATTGAAACCGCTGTGCGTAACCTTTTAAGATACCAAGCCCTTCTGCAGGGCCTTCTTCCGAATGCTCGAACAACACCTGTAATCCCAGGCAAATTCCAAAATAAGGCTTATCCGCTTGCAGCCAATCATGCAAAAAGTCAGCCCACCCCGTCTCTCTTAAGCTGCGCATGCAGTCGGGGAAACAGCCTTGCCCGGGAAATACCAAGGCATCCGCTTGCTTTGCCTCGTCCGGTCGAGTCGCAAGGATTGGCATCGCGTCAAGTGCTTCAAAGGCCTTGAGAACACTACGGAGATTTCCGGTGCCGTAGTCGATTACGGCAACGGCTTTTTTTGCAGGAAGCATATGCAAAGCTCGATGAGCCTCTCTCAGGATGAGAGCGTACCTTTGGTCGAAGGAACTCTTCCTTCAAGGCGAGGTTCGAGGCTGGTTGCTAGGTCAAGAGCTTTGGCAAAGCACTTGAAGACAGCTTCTGCAACATGGTGTGGCTCTTCTCCTCGATCTAGTTTAATATGAAGATTAGCGCCACTTTCGTTAGCTATGGCTTGGAAGAACTCCTTGAACAAATCTATACTGAAATCCCTTACAAAACGTTCGGGCGTATCGACTTCGTAAACCAGATAGGGGCGATTGCTGAGGTCGAGAGCAACCGTCACTTGCGATTCGTCCATCGTGAGGATGAAAAAGCCGTAGCGTTTGATACCTGCGCGGTCCTGCAAAGCTTTGGAGAGTGCTTGACCCAAGCTAAGCCCGACGTCTTCGACTAGATGGTGATAATCGACTTCGATGTCGCCGCTAGCGTCGATTTTCAGATCGAAATAGCCATGCTTGGCAAAGAGCTCCAGCATGTGATTGAGAAAAGGAATGCCCGTTTCGACTTGATAATTTCCTCTACCGTCCAGCGACAAGGAGACGTCAACCTTGGTTTCCTTGGTTTCTCTATTTACTCCGCCTGTTCTGTTCGCATCCATTCTTGTATCAATTTAGAGACCAACTCCATTTCATCTTCCGTGCCAATACTGATCCTCAGACGGCCTGAAGTCAAAGCGTGTTTCTCGAAACGACGAATCAAAACTTTTCTTTTGAAAAGATATTGGAATACCTCTTCAGCTATTATTGGCCCCGTACTGCCGGAGCTTGATCGAGGTTCA
>CEVA01122966.1_pt1 | contig 10851 bp, 6 predicted proteins | sample 361521 | NCBI WGS metagenome assembly CEVA01 (sample SAMEA2622823, study PRJEB7988) | marine metagenome | isolation source: saline water (ENVO:00002010), including | reverse complement strand
TCACAAGATCAAATTCTGCTATGGACCAGGAATCGGAAAGCCGGGCCCAGTGGATGATTGGATTTCCAAAAAGGCCCAAAGTCACAGCGGCAAACCCTCGGAACCACAAGAAGAACCCTCAACAATTGATACAGATGAAACCGGCGGGTTTGGGCGCGATTTTGACCCAGCAGACTGGGCCTAACTCTCACGGCCCCTTCGCGCGCGCGAGTGACCGTTAAGGGTCGAGGTTAAGTATTGATTAACTTCGAACGAACTCGTTACAGCAGTATGCTGGAGGGTTAGAAATGGAAACTGGAAAGATGAGAAGCAGTGTGTCAATGGTTCTTCTGATGTTGATGAGTATTTTTGCAGCAGTCGAAATCCCCGAGGCTGAGGCCAGTGAAGTGGTCTTGACCGAAGCGATTCAGATTGTCAATGGTGGTACCGCTAACGACCGAATGGTCTCTACAGACGCGGATTCAATGGGCAATGTTCACTTCGTTTGGAGTCGGAACACTCAGCACCTTTGGTATCAGATGCATGACCCTCGAGGAGATATTCTGATTGCAGAGACTCAGATTTCGAACCCCGGGTCACACAGAGCTTGGCATCCTGATATTGCTGTAGATGATGATGATAATGTGCACATTACTTGGACAGACAAAGCATCTCAGTGGACTATTTTGTATACGCTAATCGATCCTTCACAGGACGACCAGAACGGAGACTCCGCCGTTGATAGCGTGATTTCCCTAATTGATGACTTCGAGGTTTCAGTGCATACACAGAACCGTGATTGGCCTGCCATAGATACAGATTCTCAAAACAACGCCCACATAGTTTGGGAGGATTCGTTCGAGCCATTGGATAAATTCTACCAACAGCCACAGATTTACTACTCGATGATTGAGCCAGATTTGATTTCTAGAGAGGCGATAGTGGCAGTTGGTGAGACATTACTTACTCCAATTATTGGCCACAAAGGTCACCCCGACGTGGCAGTAGATCTCGACGACTTTGTCCAAATCGTTTGGGACGATACCCGTGGTGGCAAGGTGGAGATGGTTGCTCCAATTGACACATCTGGTTCTATGAACGCCGAATGGGCTGACATGTGCGTAGTTTTCTACGGTGGTTATTTCGTGAGTGGAGGATTCTTTGAAGGCCTCAAACCAATGCTTCTCAAAGCGAATATGACGGTATATGAGACCCTGTATGCGCTCAGTGGTAACTGGCCTTCCGCTGCTACCAGTGGGAATTGTGCCGCCGCTTACCAAACCGGAGGCTCGGGGAGCCAAGGACCTAGAAGCACTCCTCTTGGAATAAATCCTGGAGATGATTCAGGCGGCATCAGAGAATTGACTGAGGTCGTATACAACAACGGAGCCGTCAACCTGCCACAGGATGGTGGTTACTACAGCGAGTTCTGGGGCCCCGCCTCAACATGGGCTTGCCTATCGTGGAGAGATGCCGCGGACAACGTACCTGGAAACCCCCCTACTCAATTGGATCACAAATGGAACCCCAATGCTACAAAGATAGTGATTCCTATCTCGGATGAGGGCCCTTACGGCGGCGATCCTTCCCAGCAATCTGATGACACTCAGAGTATCAACGAGGCCCACGACGCTTGTGTAGAGGCCGGTATCATCCCCGTACCTCTACTCGCAGCAGGCTTCGGAACCGGCTCTACCGATGTCGGCTCACATATGATGGATCTAGCACAATGTCCGAATGGATTTGTCAGTCTAAACACTCGAACCTGCCCCGGCTCTAGCCTTCGATTAACAGATGCAGAGGGCCAGATGTACAGCTTCCCAACCTCCACTTCCAATGCCGCTGAGTTACAGTTGATGGTTGAGGCCATGGTCTATCTTTCAACAAATAACTCGAGAGAGATTTTCATGACGGTACTCGACCCCCTCTCTTTACTAGAGCACCCCTCTCCTTCTTGGCAGAAAGGAGATCCTGGAACATTCATCGCTGGTGACACGTATACTGAGGATATTGGTCCCTCGATAGATGGCCTAGGCTATGGCCACTTGGTGGTTGTTAATGATACCAGGATTACTCTCAATGATGCATACAGTTTGCATCCAGCAATAGCAGTGGATAACTCCGGAAACACACATTTGGCTTGGATGGATGGACGAGCATACGGATTCGACATTGATGTAAACTACGAGATATATTACTCCCGCCTGAGACTTAGGGGCGCGGGTGAATGGGACGGGGCTCCTGAGGGCCTGCCAACATACGGAATCAAACAAATCATCGACTCTGCTGTTTCGAATGTTGAGGGAATAGAAGCCGTCTCTCCTGATCGGCCATTCGCCCCCAATTCCCATATGCCTGCAATTTTCACCGACTCGTTCGATAACGTACATCTTTCTTGGTTGGATAACTCAAACGAGTCGCAGGGCGAATCTTTGGTCTATACTAGATTGAATCACACAAACGATGACTATCCAAATGGATTCCCGCTTAATTCGCTCGCCTCAGGAATTCTAGAGCCTTGGGAAATAGTCTCGATCACCGAGTGGCAATCTGACAAACTCGGGCCGAATTCACCCGCTGTTCCTGATTTGGGTCAGCCTCCAGCCTTTGCTAGAGATTTAGGTAGCGGGGCCCATGTTGCTTGGTCTGATACGAATAAGTGCAGCGAGATTAGCAACGGTGGAACCTACACTCTATGCTACGTTCACGTACTAACCGGGCTGGTTGAAGTCGACTTAACTGAGACCGAGACCTACTACCATACAATTGAGCCCGGAGAACAAACCATCTACAATATGACAATATCCAATCCTACACCCGGACCAGCCGAATTGGTATCGGATACTTTCACAGTCACTTTGGAAGGAGTTCCGAATAATTGGACAGCAACTCTGTATTTCACCACCAACAACACACCAATATTCGACTCTACTCCAGTATTCCTCCGTGGCGGCGACGTTGTTCCATTATACATGCGAGTGAGAGCCCCAACAATCTACCAAGCGCATGCCGATGAGATTGCTACAATCACTGTGACTGCTGTTTCATACAAAGATCCAGCAATTAGAGATGAGAGATTTACCGTCACCCTGATGGATGTAGTGCATGGTATAGATTTGGATACTAGCCATTACCAGGTAGATGTCGAGCAAGGCGAATCCGCTTATTTCTCAATCACGATTACCAATACTGGCAACGTCTACGATACCTTCGCCTTCTATGATCCATCGGAGTTAGAAGGTCAAGTGGAGTGGGCCTTGCCTTTCGGGTGGGGTCTCAATTTCCCACTCTCAGTATCTCTTGATCCCGGACAGTCGATAACTCGCAATCTACAGGTTTCAATTCCAACATCTCAAGAGCCCGGGACTTTCGTAATTTACCTTAAGGGCTGGTCAACAGGAGAACCAGTACTCTCAGTGGATCAAGGCACTTTCGATGTTCTTGAGCTTTGGATAAATGTCTCGATAAAGAGTACTGGAAATATTGTCTTCAAAACAGGAGCACAGACTCAGTATGTTCTACCAGGCGAGTGTGCGGTTTTCGATATCGCGGTGACTAAACATTTCACTCCAGGCTACCTAATTTTCACCACCCCTGGAGGCCCCGAGGAAAGGCCGCCGGAGATTTCTGAAGAGACATGGAGATTCGACCACTGGACTGTAGACTTAGGCTTCAACGGAGCTCCGGGAGGCGACGCAGTTCCAGACGATTATCCTCGTTATTGGTCTGTGGTCGATCAACCAATCAATATCACGGCAGAAATGTGCGCACCTTACAATGCTACAGCCGGTTTAGGAGATTCGGTTACAGTCAAGGCACATCTTGAAGGAGCCCAACGAGTGAGGGATTCAGTCGTACTGTTGACCAATGTAATCCAGAAGTACGATTTGGAAGCCACGGTACCGGAGAGCATTCTTTCGCTATACCCTGGGCAGACATACCAACTGGATACTACGATAGACAACATCGGCAATGGTGCTGATAGGTATGATATCTCAGTGAATTCAATTACTGATTCTATGGGCATTTCCCAAGTTTGGGATATTGAAATTCCAAGAGTTTTATTCGAGGAACTTGAAAGAGGGGAATCTCAAACAATCCCAATTCACATTACAGTCCCTGAGATGACCCATGCCGGCCAGTACACCGTAGTTCTTGACATACTGAGCGAGGAGCCCTACGATGGCACTAAGGTGAGAGATCAGGTTGTACTACAGATTGAGATAATCGAATTCCATGATATGAGAATCGAAGTCGATCCCATGGTTGAAAGTAAAATCAAGACTACAGCTCCTGGGAGAACAGTCCGATTTATTATGAACATAACCAATTTTGGCAATGTCCCCGATCAACCAACATTGCACAACTACACTCAGCAGACAGGTGCTTCAAACACAATGGTGTGGAATACGGCTCCCTCTATGGCCCCCCTTCTAACTAACTGGATGATAACATATGCATTGCTGCAGGACTTCGATTCAGAGTATCCTCTAGAGATTCCCTGTGTTGGTCAAACCGGTGACGACGCCCTAACTCTTGGAGACCCCGAACCGGTGGAAGAATGTTTCAAATCTGCAAGTACAAATGCAATCACGCTACCAGTAATGCAACCCTATACGACACTACAAGTTGTTGTGATAATTGAGATTGATCCAGCCGCTCAACTATCAAATCGAGAAATCGGTATCAAAGTCATGTCACAATACGGCTCTTCAGAGAATGGAGGAGATCACGACGAGACTACGATTTGGGACGACTCATGCACATTGGATGAGAATAAGGATGGCCTACCCGATAACTACCGTCCAAACTGTGACACTAATGAGCAAATTGTTGAGTTGAGATTACGAGCGCCAGACCTCAGAATAATTAGTGTAGATGCCAGTTCCAAGACAGGTGACGTCGGAGAAATGCTATCCGTGAATGTTCAAGTCATTAACGAGGGCAACGCCCATGCTACCGATGTCAACATCATTCTGTGTGCAGGACAAACCGAGTCCGACGTCAAGAAGAATGGATGCGATGAAGAGAATATTGTATACAGGCAGATTGTGCAAGCCATCATGCCTTCCAATGATGAAGACCCTCCCTTAATCGCACTACTCTACATGGTTGAAGCCGGAAGTCATGATGTGGTCGTGGTTGTAGATCCCGACAATGTAATTGTCGAAACTAATGAGGATAACAACGTTCAGAAAGTATCTGGAAAGATGGGCTCAAATCTAGGCTTACTTGATGTTGGCATCGAGATTGTGGCCCAGTTTACTGTACCGGCCCTAATTGTCGGCGCTACCATAGCACTACTTGCAGTAGTGACGGTGGTAATGAGAGGGCGCAGAGAGGAGGCGAAGCTACGCTACGCAGAAAAGACAAGCATGCTCTCCAATCTAGATGATGAAGACCTAGTCTTTTGATTAGCGAGCTAACCACCAAGGTAGGGGGGTGCCCTCGCTAGCAGCCACTAGGCTGCCCTGACCAGATGCGAACTCACGTAGAAGACGCTCTCTGATTTCCCCCATCATCTTCTCAGCATCATCTGATCTGATACGCAATCCCTGTGAGAAAGCATCGAGATCCAATGGTCTTCTGGGTTCGTTCATCATGGCGTGTGCCAATTGCCTCTCCTCATAGGTCCCGGACTCCTCAGAAATGCTCGGAGAGACCTTACGCATGACTTGCTGATGAAGCGCTATGATTGCGTCTCTGCGCTCATCAATTCGTTCTAGTGCCATGTCCAATTCAGACAGTATGCCCATGGCCTCACCCATTGGAATTTTACGACGTGTACCGAGACGATCAATCACACCATCCAACTCATCTGGTAGACGATTGGATAGCCGCATGGGCCCACCAGGGGGCATTTTTCGATGCTCTGCTCTGAATAGGTCAGGCCCTAGGTCTAAGCGGAGTGAGAATGACTGGTTGACTCGATACATTTTGGCAGGAGGCCCTCCTCTCTCCGAAGGAACTTTCTCCGAATCAACGAATCCAGCATCCTCTAGGACCTTGAGATGCTTGACGACGGCTTGTTGACTTACATCGAGTAATTCAGAGAGTTGTAAAGAGTAATGCGGCTCCTTCACCAACTTTCGAAGAATTTGCCTTCGTGTGGGGTTTTCTAGGATGGTAAGAGCCTCTTCAAAACCGACCATTGACTTCCCAACCCGAGGTTGGGTAGTGGAGGCCTTCTAAAAACCCAACTTGAGCATAGAATAATATCATTCGAATCGATGAAACGCAACATGGGAGCGGCCAAGACGGTATTTCTGACTATCCTGACTATAGCAGGAATCCTTCTGTTGGCACTATCTTTCGCGGCTTCCTACGCCGATGAATATCTAGAACAGAGAATCAGTGAGGATTGCGAAGGCGAAATCGGGACCATCGGCGAGTTAATCGGGGCGGATGAAGGACAGTGTCAGGACGCACGCGACCTGCGCGAACAAGTGGCTTCAGTAGGCAAAACAACCGGCTTAATCGGAGCAGGGTGTTTAGTGACAACAGCCTTGATGTTAGTATTTCGGAGACGAGGCGATTAACCTTCATCCCAACCTTTCCAGTCGGGTTCAGAATCCTCATCCAAACTCTCTTTACTTGATTCAGACTCAATCACATCCAATTGCCCAGTATCGGCAAACGGATCTGGAATACTAGTCTCTGGCTCAATCTCAAGACCATGATATTGACGATACAACTCATCGGTTGTCGGTAGCCTACCTTTGTTGTCCAAAATCACAGGTCCGTTCTCTGAGCCTCGATTTCCCCAACCAACCAATCCCAGAATCAACCCAATCAATCCGAAAACGGGACCAATACAACATCCCAACATCATCAACAATACCCACGGCTCAGTAAACAGATTAGCTTGCGGAGATATATTGTCAACGAACCACAACGTTGTTTCCCCATCGTTGTGCAGAGTGTAATCTCCTGCAGCAGATGATCTGAACACCCTGACTACCACATAGACTGTCCCATCTTCCATCCCCCTATCAAAATCAAATGCGGTTGGTGCCGAACCCTCGTCTTCCACACCGTTAGCATCGATTAATCTGAGATTTGCCCCTTCTGCATCTTCCAGTCTCAATGCCGAATACTCACCCAAGGAAATAATCTCGATTTGACCACTTTCTCCGGGCTCCAATACTAACATGCTGTTTTTTTCGGGGTCACTTGCATCAATCATCGATGGCCAAGCATAAAACGAGGACACAAAACCAATCAGAAGCAACAAAATTGAGGCCACAGCAAGGCGTTTGGCCCACTGCAAGGTCGCCTCGGTCATGGGTGCAGGTGGGGAGACTTCGATATCAGGCTTCTGAATCAGTATGCAAGACCTACATCGGGGTGCGCCAACTTCTCTGGCAGATAGGTATCGGTCACGAAGTCTAGACCGTACTTGGCGAGAGACTGTTGCTCGGATTTCTTACCTAGTTCCTGCATCAGTTCAATCTGCTGCTGCCACCATCCTGAGGAGAATCGGGGGTCGCTAAGTTCGGCCTCAAGAGCCCCAACATCTTGCTTTGAAAGATCATCACTCGGGAGATCATAGGCTAGGATATCATCTGCTGTGATTCCTAGATAGATTGCACCCTTGGTTGCTAGATATTCGGAAATATGGGCAGTTTTGATGGCACCATAAGCGATGCTAGCGAAAATTCTGAACGACCAAGGGTCGCAGTCAGCGAACACCACAACAGGTTTGCCCCATTCGTCACTAATCCTTCTCATGATGCGCCTAGTGGAGCGAGCAGGCTGGCCCTTGAGGTGAATCAGCGCGCATCGCGCCTCTTCATCAAAACCATTCTCGACTAATCGGTCGAACATACCACCAGTCTCTATGGCCATGACGAAGTCAATGTCTTCATCGACCAATCGCAATTTCTCCGACTCGACATTGTAAGGTACACCGTATCCCGAATCCCCTACATCATCACGGCAGTTTATCCGCATCCAATCGCCGCGACGATTCCTCTCTTCGAAGGTGACATTACCGATGATTCGAGCACCGTCTTCTTCCGGCCTGAGTTTGAAATCCTCACGTAGGCACTTTGTGACAATCTCAAGGTCTTCAGCGAGGTTGTTGCTCTCATTCTGAGAGTGGAACTTACCGTTACCCCATGCTTCTGAGATGTAGTACATCTCCCTCAGAGTCGATGATTTACCAGTATTGATCATACTTTCGATGAATTCAGAAACATGCAGAGAGCGAAGTAACTGTCGCGCGGAGCCCAGACTAGACGCGTCACGTATCGTCTTCTTCTTCCCATACTTGTAAACACCCAATTTATCATCAAATCCAATGTTGCTCTTGGTACGAACTGGGAGAGTCATAGTCGGCGCAACACCCTTCTGCATCTTGTCATGCATTTCTACGGCAACATTGTGCAAGGCCTCAATCACATCCTCCTTCGGTTTGCTAGTACTACTGCTCATTCAACCACCTCCGGAGCCAAATCTCCCCAATTTTCCTCTCTATCTTCATCTGATACTTCTTCTACCGAGTCAGCCCTCTGAGAAAGCCCTGTTACAACTGAGTCTTCCTTCGCGTTTGCCTCCTCAAAAGCTGCATCCAGGGCCTCTCGGTTCCGCATCTCTTCAAGCAATTTCTCGTCTATACGATTGGCTCCGATGATGTCTCCATTGCCGCGGAAGAATATCTCGGTATCGTTCCAGTCTCCCTTACTAAGTCCGGACAAGGTGAATGAGATTGTAGCAGACGAACCCGGGTCGAGAGTATCAAGCCTCCATGCCCAAAGACCACGAGCCTCTTTCCTACCACCGAGCGGATTGTCTTGCATTCGAACCGTCTCGGACTCAGGCCACTTGGCGAGGATTGTGTAAGCCCGTGCCCTCGCTGTGTAGTTGAACACGGTGATGTCACAGGTAGCGAGCTTACTTTCACTGTCCCATCCCAACTCCTCTTCACAGAATACCGCGTTCATAATTTGAGTTATGACGGGAGCTAAATCTGGCTCCTCTCTGCCAAGTAGCTCTGAGGACTTCTTCGAAATTTCAGGTAGAATGATATTGATCAACTCAAACTTCTCTCGGGCCTTCTTCCTCTGAGAACTCTTCTTCAGGTGCCCCTTAAGGCCCCGTCCGACCTCAAGCAATGCTCGTCGGATTTCTTCAAGCACCTCTTCGTTGGTCGCGACCGCTTCCTTCGCCTCGCTAGTGAATTGTACATTCGTTGACGCGAGATGAACCAGTACGGCGGCAGGCCCCTTGGGTATCCCCTTGCCGCCTGGTTGGTCGAGTCCGTATCTCTTCCAATCCACAGCCTCAATAGCCTTGGTCAGCAAACATCCTCCTTGTTGATACATCAGGGGAACTCTATTTGCGAATCGGAGAATCTCAATCGGGCCGTCTGCTGCCATGTCTCCTCCAAACACCAAGCCAACCTCAATCTGGAAGGGATTCCCTTGGCTGACTCTGGGCTCCCTAGTCACGGTTGACGCGAAGCGAGAATCAATCGCCTTGGAGAGGCCTTTCTTGATGAGTAAATCCTCGATAGGAGAAAGACAATCGGTGGGTGGGTTCAAGAGTTTGACTTTCTGAAATGAGTCGAGAACCCTCTGAGCTTCTTCGGCCTTGATTCTGCGAGGCTGCCTACTCTCTTCCAAATCTGATTTGCCCAAAATATCCCTAGCGGCTCGCATACTGACCCCAGAGAAGTTGTGACGAAGGAAGGAAGTCATCTTCCTCTCTTCGGCTTCTCTCAACATTCTCTGTAATGTTCCTAGATGGATTCCATGCGGATGTGGTTTGATTTCCTTCACCACAGTAGGCAACCTATCCGTGGTTCGTGGCCATTGTCCTTCCTCGATTACTTCTCCATCACGATCTCGTACCACTAAACTGATTGATGCGTGAGGGTTGACAATTGAAGTCATTCTGAGGTATTGGTAGACCGACTGCCTCCCTCTCTGATACTTGGCCTTCATCTCAGTTCTGATTTTGAGGCCATGAGAAATCTCCTCCCCCGTCCTTTCGTCAATCCAGACATCTCTACGCTCTCCAGACTTGATCGCCTTGTTCTTTCGCGTATCAATTCCTAGATCGACATAAACTGCCGATGAGTCCTCCTTCACCTTAGAAATTACACTGGTCTTACCACCAGTTGTGAGTTGTGAGTACATTACTACACCTGTTATTCCGATTCCTTGCTGTCCTCTTGTTTGGCGGATGGCGTGGAATCGCGAACCAAGTAGGAACTTCCCGAAGACGTGCTCTATCGCGCCGCGCGGTATGCCCGGCCCGTTGTCCTGAGAAATCAATTCCAACCGATCTCCTTTGAGCCGGTTAATCTCGACTTTGATGTCTGGAAGGATTCTTTCTTCCTCACAAGCATCTAGAGAATTGTCCACGGCTTCTTTCACAGCGGTGATTAACGATCTCTGAAGAGAATCGAATCCGAGAAAGTGCTTGTTCTTCTCGAAAAATTCGCTGATTGCTATTTGCTTCTGCTTCCCGGGTGGTGGATTTTCCTCACTCATTCGCATCCCTCCATCAGGTCCTCCCATACCCGGATGGCATGGGGCCTCTATTGGATGAAAGACCCCGAACTAAGGACGCTCTTAACTCTGTGCAAACATTTCTGGATGCCATGCAGTAATCTTGCCCGTGAAAGCACTTGCCATTACAGTCAGCGGACTTGCGAGATACAATCTTCCTGGACCAGAACGACCCTGGAAATTGCGATTGATTGCAGATACTGTCACCTGATCTTCTAATTCAGAAACACCAGGTCCGGCCCCAATGCAAGCACCACATCCAGGATCAATCAATTTGATACCAGCACGCTCAAACAACTCACTCCATCCATTGCGCGCTGACAAATCCTTAACGGCCTTTGAGCCAAACTGGATG
>CEVA01042286.1_pt1 | contig 10851 bp, 7 predicted proteins | sample 361521 | NCBI WGS metagenome assembly CEVA01 (sample SAMEA2622823, study PRJEB7988) | marine metagenome | isolation source: saline water (ENVO:00002010), including | reverse complement strand
GATACCGCCGGACACCAGATGATGCACGTGGCCCTTCACGAGGCCATCGACCTTGAGACGAACGCTCTTGTTATCCGCGGCCACAGTGGCGGCCGTCACCTTGGGAGTCACGTGATCGACTTCCGGGCTGCCATAATTGGACTGCAGAATGTAAGTCCACGCCTTCATCGAATAGCTGGCCACATCACCCGCGGTCTTGGGATCAACCTCGTGAGTGAAGGTCAGCTCAAAGCCGTCGGGTTTCACGCGCATTTCGTGCACCTCGAAGGGCACCTTGCCGGTCCAGTTCACACGATCTAGCGCAAACCGTTTGCCGCCACGGGCACCCCAACCGCGATCACTGCCGCCCACGAAGAGCGCGCCGCTGGGATCATAGTAGGAGGGAATGTTGCCCGAACCGAATCCGGTCATGAACAGGATTGCCGCGCCCTGATAAACACCGTTGACCTTCTCAAGCACCACGCGGCTGACGTTTGAGTGGCTTTGGTCACTCACCAGCAGCTGATTCTTGAACGGGCCGAATTTTTCGTTGTTGGCAAAGGCAAATCCGCTGGTGGAGTTACCCAGCTTGGAGTGCGGCAACACACAGGCGGGCGGCACGTACTCTTTCACGCGCTTGCGTTCAGCGGGGATGCGGCTTTTGGAGTTTGGCACCACGGGCGGGTTGGGGCCCATGTGCTTTTTCACGAGCGGCAGATCCCACCACTTAAAGCTGGCCGGGTGACTCTGGAACGAGCCGGGTGCCAGATGCTTCAGGGAACTGGAGCCGTTCCACGGTCCTTGGTTGTCCGAGTAAAACACATCGCCGAGGTGGTTCAGCCCGATGCCGCCTGGGCTGCGGATGCCGCTCGCCGTCGGGATCATTTCACCCTTTTTATTCACGCGCACGCACCAACCGCGGTACGGGGTGTTGCTGTTGAAGGATCCGGTCAGGCAGAGGACCACCCACATATTGCCATCCGGATCGAACTGCGATCCAAAGGCGTATTCGTGATAATCGCCATTGATCCCCCAGCCATCGCTGACAGTTTCAAAGATATCGGCGCGGCCATCGCCATCCTCGTCCTGAATTCGCGTCACTTCGCAGCGCTGGGTGGCATAAAGCCATCCATCATTCCAATGGATGCCGATGGGTTCATGCAAGCCACGGGCGTAAAGCTTCAGCTTCATGTCATCGGCCTTGCCGAGCGGATTGCTGACGGTGTAGATGTCGCCGCGACGCGTGCTGACAGCAAGCTTGCCGTTGGGCAGCATCGCCAGCCCGCTGGCCTCCAACACCACGCCCTCGGGTAGTGGCACACGGGTGATCTTGTAATAATCTTCCTGCTTCGGAACCTCTGCCTGCAAGGACAAGCCAACGATCATCAATCCGGTAATCAACGTAAGTTTCTTCATTTCAAATCTCCCTGGTTGTTTAGTTGAGGTCCCACTCGTACTTGGCGTTGATGACGGCTTTACCCTTCAGATCAATGGGAACGATCAGTTCCTTGCCACCATCTCCATCACGCAGGATGGGCTCACCGGGTGCCGTGATGGTCAGCTTGAGGCCGGTGCCAATCTTCCAGCTTCTGCCCTCCTTGGTAATTGTGCCATCGGTGGCGGCCAGATAGTAATACTTGCCGCTGCCCGTGAGCGTCAGTTGCCGAATGAACGATGGCAACGGAGCCGCCTGCGGAACGATGTAATCTTCAATCCTCGTCTGGCCCGCGGAATACAGGAATGTGGGCCGTTGGTTCCCATCTAGCTTGTAGCCGCGAAAACGCAAACCCTTGGCCCGATCATCCGCATTGTTGTTCAAGTCCAGCACCGGCCAAGGCGCTTTGGCATCGGGCAGTTGTGCGACGGCCTGAGCGCGCTTGAGTTTGATGAGGTAATGTCCAGCAGGCGGCTGGAAACCCTGCCCACGTCCGTTCCAATGCTTGGCACCGTCCATAAACGCACCGTGCCAAAGCATGACGTAGTTCATGGCGTTGGCATCAAAGCAGACATTGACCAGTTCAGGATAGCCCACGCCAATACCGCGCGGCGAGGCACCGGCGATGAAGTTGCGGTACATCACTGCCTCGTTGTTCAGCGGGATGATGGGGTTGCCGGTGGCGGGTCCGCCTCCGCCGCCTTGCGGAGCCGTGTTGCGCGCGAGCTGCAGGTTCTTGATGCCCGGCCCAGCCATGTCCAGCGACAAATGCTCGCCACCACCTTTCTCAAAAAACTCCAGCCGAACCGGCACCATCCCGACATCCAGCGCAATGGTTCCGCTTTTGGATACCACACCATGCACGCCGTCGTTGTCCACGACCACCTTGCCGTTCACGATCAGCTTCGAGCCATCATCAGAAGCCAACTTGAACGTATAGCTGCCCTTCTTTTTGATATCCAGCTCGCCTTGAATCACCAGACCAAAGTTGTCGCGGCGCTCGGAAAAAGTTGTGTCCGCAATGCCACTCTTGGCCTTGCCGGATTTTGCAGGCTTGAGCTTATCGAAATCCGGCAGCTTGTCCCACGAGCCATGGTATACCTTGTACTCAAAATTCTGGATGGCGCCCTTGGCCACAATGCCACCGGAGGGCGGCGCCGTGCCATCACTCAGGCTTTTCACGTAGGCGATGAGTGCCTTCATCTCCTCATCATTCACTGCGGGGGGCGGCGGCATCGGCGCAGCAGCACTCTTGACCACCTTGGCGATGGGATTCCGCACGGACTCGATGAAGTACGATTCGTCAAACTTCGCCGTGGCATCTTTGCCCCCAAAGCCAAGCGTCACTGTGCGCTCTGTCCCCCAAAAATTCCCGTTGAACTGTGGAGCCTTCATCGCGATGCCCGCCGAGGCCGGCGGCCCTCCGGGCACCTGATGACAGGTCGCGCAAATCTTGGCCTGGAAAATATCCCGCCCCTTGGCGATCAACTCCGGACTGTCCGCCGCCCGGGCTCCACCGGCCAGCACCAGCATCACCAGCGCCACCGGCCATCTCTTTTGATTCATTAGAATACTCTTCATGAAAGTGAGGTTTGAAAGCGCGAAGTCTGGCCATCGCACGCGCCACTGGCAAGCCCCTTTCATCCAAAAAAATCCGTCCACAATAATCACAGCCGAGGCGGCACCGGTATGCCCCGCGGCTGGCCACGGTTGCCCCACCACCAAGCCAGCCAAAATACACACAAGGGTCCAAACGCCAGCGCCCACGTCACTGGCGCCAAAAACCATAACACCGGCCACATGGTTGCGCTAACAGTTTCAGTGGCGGCTGTCTTAAAGGCCGATGCTGCCTTGTCGATCACTTTTCGTGCCGTGCGCCGGCTTTCCTCGTTTCCACCGCCTGGACTCACTTCACGCAGCACGGCTTCCGCCTCCACATCACCCAAGGGATTCTGCACATGCTGATCCCACAAGAACTGTGCCACACGCTTCAGCACCAGTCGCTGAGTCCCCGAAATCTCTTGGCGATCCAGCCACATGTCCAGTTGTCTCCCCCAATTCTTTTCCAGTTCCGCCACCTTACCACGCAGTCCCGATGAGGCCTTAACCAAGGCCGTCACGTCTTTTACCAACAATGCATCCGCCTTTCCTCCCCCCAGCCGTGCCTCCGCGCGAAAAAACATGAGAGCCGCATAGGAGTGACCCAGCGTCTTGTGAAAAAAATCCCCGTCGCGCACCCAGCGTTTGGCCCCCGTTCCAGCACCCCAAACCATTCCCATCGAGCATCCTCCCATGCCCAGCACCCCGGCCAACAGAACAGCCCACGGCCACTTTACCCTGCGACTCCAGTTCCATCGCCCCTCCAACCATTTCTCACCCCGCATCAGGCGCCACAGGTAAAAACCGCCCACCGATCCCGCCAACAACCCCAGCAACGCCATCCCCGCGCTCCACCCCATCACCTGTCCCGCCAAGCCCAGCAACTCATCCGTCACATCTGACAACATCCCACCTAATCGGCTCCACGCCGAGGACGGTTCCGCAGCCCCCAATTGGCTGGCCAAGATCAAGATCAGAATCAACCACCGCACGCCGATATTTTACCCTTCGGGTGCCTCGAGGCAAACGGACAAATTTCGCATAAAAAAGACACACTCTCCCCTTGCCACCCGCGCAGATCATGATAGAATTGTCAGATTAGCAGAATTGAGCCCCATTCAACGGCCGGTTAAGGATTCAATTTGAAACGATATTTGATGATTGACCGTCTGTGGAAATTGCCGGATGTTGCCCGGCCGATTTTGCAGAAACAGCAAACGACAAGCCTATCATGGAAGAACAAAAAAAATGGACCAAGAAAACCCTCCGCAAGGAGGACTGGGACTTTTCCGCCCTCGCGAAACTTCCCAAGACAGCAATCAACCGTGTGTTCCTCTGGGAACTGGATCGGGAACTGGGAAGCGGCCAAGGCCCCTTCACCTCGAAAGCCGAGAACCGGGCTTATCTCGCCGCCGCGCGAAAATCAGACCCGGCGATTGAAGAATCCGGCAAGGCCACCAAGGGCGACAAGCTCTCCACCATTCACTCCTTCCGGGTGAACTGGGCCGCCACCAAGCCGGACCTGATCAGGGAATTCACCGCATGGGTGGACAAGAACTCCACACCTTTCACTGTCTTCCCCAGTAAGACACGCGGCCGTCCGCGCAACCAATTCACGCTATTGGAGAAGATTTCCATTCACCGTTTTCAGCAGGCAGGCTACTCCGGCGGACCGAAATTTTTCCGTGAGGAAGCCACCGACAACTACCGCAAAAACCTCCAGCGAATCAACTGGACCCTCGTAAAGCGGGAATTGACCGGCGTCATTGCAGCGCGCAAGGCCGAGCTAAAGGCCATCGAGCGCCGTAGCGGCAAGAAGTGGGCCAAGGTGCTCTACTAGCCCAAACGAACACCCTTTGGACAACCGCCCCCACCAAGGGCGGTTTTTTTGTGAACTCTACTGCACGGACTTTAATGAGCCATCTGGAAAATATATCCGCTGCCCCACTCGTTTCCCTCCCTGATAAATCTTCTCCCAGTGCAACTGTCCGTTGGCATAATACGCCAACAATGTCCCCGTCCCATTTTCCAACTGGCTGGCCCGCGATCCATCCGGCTTGAATGTCGTGCCATTCACCAACATCCCGCGGTCGAACTGAAGATCTGTCCGCGTCAAGCCGTCATCAAACCACGATTGCGCCCGCCCATGGTACACTCCATTCACATACGTCCACTCCACCTTTTTAAGGCCACTGAGATACCACACCGTAAACAATCCCTCCAGACGGCCATTGACAATCCTGCCCTTGCGCCGTTCCCCATCAATCGTGTGGTCGAACTCCCCGTTGTAAAACTCCCCCGTCCCCGGCTGGTAATATAAGCCATCTTGCCCCATCACCCACGGCTCACGGAAACCGCCACCACAGCCACCTGCCATCATCAGGCCCAGAAAGAGCAGGGAAATCGTTCTCATGTGACTCTCAATTCACCTGCGGAACAAACTCGTTCAACATTTTGCGAGCCTCATTCAATTTCGCACTGTCCATCTTGGGTGCCAGCGCGCGAATGGACGAAATGGCCTCCGATTGCCCATCCAAGGCCGCCAATCCCCACCAGAAATAAGCCTTTGCCTGATCCTTCTCCACACCTCTGCCCGCATGATACATCGCCCCCAAGTTCGCCTGCGCCGGTGCATGCCCCTGATTTGCCGCCCGCCTGTACCACTCCAACGCTTCCTTCAAATCCCCCTTCACTCCACGCCCCGTAGCCAGTGAATAGGCCAGATTGTTCTGCGCTCCCGCGTGGCCCTGCTCCGCCGCCTTGCGATACCATTCAACAGCTTTCTCAGGCTCCTTTTCTTCCAGCTCCATGCCCAAATTGAACTGACCCGCGGCATGTCCGCCATTCGCCGCCAACAGCAGGAATTTTCCCGCCCCCTCCTCGTCCTTCGGCACCCCATCGCCCGCGCGCAGTTTCACACCCACATTGTTGGCCGCCGCCATGATACCTTGAGCCGCGGCTTTTTTATATAACTCAACAGCTCTTTTATCGTCTCGATTCAGGTCCCGCCCGTCATCCAGCCGAACCGCGAGGAAGTACTGCGCTTCCGCATGCCCGCCTTCCGCCGCCTTGCCGATCCATTCCACCCCCTTGTCCATATCCTTGCCCACGGACGTTCCCTCCAGCAAATGGACACCCAGATAAAATTGTGACGCCGCGTCACCTTCCGTCGCCTTGGTTTCCACATCCTTGAAAGCAGGCATTTTTGTCGGCACACCCGCCGCAATCTGCTGTAAAATCTCCTTCTGCTGGCCTAGCGCCACCATCCGAATTTGGCGGTTGGCATAACGTGATTTCAAACGCGACAACTGACCCTGCCAATGCGCAGCCTTGGCCAAATCCCTCTCCGTTCCCACGCCGGCCTGAAAACGCCGCGAAATTTCCTGCATGGCCTCCACCTGACAACCCAACGCCGACTCCAGAAACCAGTGCGTCGCCTTGGTATCATCCGGCTGCACATCCTGACCATTTGTGTAGCGGCGCGCCAAGGCCAGTTGAGCCGTGGCGTGCTCGTTTTCCGCGGCTTTTTGAAGCAGTTCCATTCCGCGCTTGGCATCCCGCGCAATGTTGTCCCCGGCACGGCCATTAAAATACACGCCCGATAGAAAATTTTGCGCGCCTGAATGGCCTAGGTCACACGCATCCGTGATCAACTTGATTCCCCGTGCTGCATTTTTGGGAGCCGCCGCTCCACCTTGGCCATACAGGTAAATGAGCCCGAGCGAATACTTGGCGGAAGCGTAGTTTTGCGCCGCCGCCTTGTCGTACCACTTGACGCATTCCGCCATATCCGATGGCAACCCATAGCCGTAACGCGACATGTAACCCAGCGCGTACTGCGCGCGCGGCAGATTGCGATTTGCCAATTCGCGCATTTCGCCAAGCACATCCTGAAAGTATTCATCCGCCTTGGCCACATCTCTCGTCAGACCACGCCCCTCGCGATAATGCTGGCCCAAATAATATCGTGACCAGAGGTGATTATTTTTGGCGGCCCGTAGATACCATTTCACCGCCTCGGACGGATCAATCAGCACACCGCGCCCGTTCACATACTGGATGCCAATGTTGAACTGGGCCGAGGCATGCTCCTTGGATGCCGCTTTTTTATACCATTCGATTGCCTTGGCGTGATCCGGCTTAGTACCCCAGCCGGAGGAAAACATCAGCCCCACCAGGTTTTGCGCCGCCGCATCGTTATTCTCCGTACCGATTACGATCAACTTCTTCAGTGCCCTCGCAAAATGGGCATCCGCCTTGGCGGCATCCGGCTCCACGCCGTTCCCGTGCTTGGTGTGATAGCCGAGGATGTAAATTGCCCTCGCAAACCCTTGGTCCGCGGATTTTTTGAACCACGCAATGCCCTCCGGCTTGTCCTGCTCAACGCCAACGCCGTCAAAAACCAAGTCACCATACATCAACTGTCCACGAGGATCGCCATCCTCGGCGAGTTTCTTGAGTCCGGGCGCAGCCGCCTTGGCCAATTCATCCGCCTTGGCCACATCACGCTTCACGCCCACCCCACCGCGAAACTGGCCCGACAGGGCGTACCCCGCCTTGGCATGCCCCTGCGCTACCGCTTTTTCGAACCACTTCGACGCGGCTTGATGATCAATGGTGGTGTTGCGCCCAAACTCGAAGGCATCCCCCAGTTTCCACTGGGCCTCAGCGTCGCCCGCCTCGGCCTTTTTATGCAACTCAACCAGCTCCGGCGGCAAGGGCGCGGCGAATACCGGCGACGTGACGACCAGAATTAGGGAAGCAAACACCGCTCTCATGCGGCGCATTGTAAATGCGGAACCGCCATTTGTCCGCAAAAAACAAAAAAGCCGTCGAACGACCCGCCAGTCGTCAACGGCTTTAAGGGCTCAAGTGCCGGTCGCCTGCCTCTCCCGTGCGAAGAGCTTCCCTTCCCTTCGCGCGACAGGCGTAGGTTGGGCAGCCGAGCCGAAACCGCCAACCGTCCCGATTCGTTGGTTGCGTTCACCCGGTTAATCGGCGGAATCCGCCCTGACTTTAGAATTTTGTTGAAGAAGTTTTTAACCCATCACTCTATCCGCACCGCCACCCCGGCAGGTTGCGGCCGTGTGGCTCCCTTCACGGTCATCGGCCCCGTTACTTTCACGCGCACGGGCACTCCGTCATGTTCCAGTTCCCCTTCCAGCACCATCAAGCCCGACATTTCCCCCGCCACATCCAAATGACTTTTCAACGAGCGATGGATGGTCCCTTCAAGTCCCAGTTGCAACTCCAGCATGTTTCCATCCGGGTCAGCCAACTCTCCTGCCGCATCGATCTTCACGTCAATCACCGCACAGCGTTCCCCTCCGAACACCCCCAAACCACGCAGCGTAAGCCGCGCCTTGCCCTCTGACCGAATCAAGTCATGCCCCATCCACCGCTTCATTTGCGCCGCGCCTACCTCCCAACTGTCCCCTACACGCAACCGCCGCGCAGGATACAGCGCCGGCGCATAATCCGTTCCCAACTCATTCAACGCCGCAGCTTGATCCGCATCCGGAGCGCCATCCTCCAGTCGAAATGCCCACGCATCATCCCGCCGACGCCCCAGCACCGTGCAGCCATCCAGTGGTCCCCGTTCGCGATCCACCTCCTCCGTTTCACCGAACACCCGCCTCACGTCCAGTGAGTCCCGCAAATAACGCACGCGCACCCTTGCCAAGTCTCCCGCCGCCAGCACCTCGTCCTCCGTCACCTGCCTTCCATCCATCGCCACCGCCCCCTGCACAACTTGGTCACCAACCGTGATCAGAATATTTCCCTCCGCCAGTTTAAACTGCAACTCCGACCGCACTATCCGCCCCGCCTCCATGGCCGGCCCCCGCAGATCCCAACCCGACACCCGCGGCACCGATGCACAGCCAGCCATCAACGCAGCACCCAATAGGCACCCGACACTCCTTCCAATCCAGCGAACCATAAAACCCTCCTTGTGCCCGGCGAATCGCCAAGCGATCCGCCACCTTTTCCCGCACACGCTCCAAAGTAAAGCCCGCTTTCTTCACACTACTTTAAAAACCGTCATCCGGGCGGAAAAGGTTGACTTGCGCCCTCGCTTTTGGAGTTCTTGTCCGCCACAAAATGGAATCTGTCGTCGATCTGCGCATTGAATCCTTCCAGCCGCTCCCCACGCCGGGCGAGTTGTTGGCCGAATGTCCGCGCACCGATGTCCAAGCCAGTGTCGTCCAGCAAGGCCGGGAAGCCATTCACGAAATCATTCACGGGCAAGACCCCCGCCTGCTCACCGTCGTCGGCCCCTGCTCCATTCATGACCATGACGCCGGTCGGGAATACGCCCAGCAGCTTTCTGCCCTCGCCGAAGAATTGAACGACCGGCTCCTTCTCGTCATGCGCGTGTACTTCGAAAAACCGCGTACCACCACCGGCTGGAAGGGGCTGATCATGGATCCCGAACTCAACGGCGCATACAACATCCCCGAGGGACTCCGGCAAGCCCGCCGCTTCCTGAGTGAGGTTCTGGATCTTGGACTCCCAACGGCCACCGAACTCCTCGACCCCATCACCCCGCAGTTCATTGCCGACAGCCTTTGCTGGGCCGCCATCGGCGCCCGGACCGTCGAGAGCCAAACCCACCGGCAAATGGCCTCCGGCCTCTCCATGCCCGTCGGGTTCAAAAACTCCACCAGCGGTGAATTCCAAACTGCCGTTAATGCCATCGTCGCCGCAAGCCAGCGACAAACTTTCCTGGGCGTCACCTCGGCAGGCCAAGCCGCCGCCGTCACCACCAGTGGCAATCCCGACACCCAACTCATCCTGCGCGGTGGCGCCAATGGCCCAAATTTCGACGCCAAGAAAATTGCCAAAGCCACCGCAATGCTTGAAACCAGCAAGCTCCCCGTCTCCATTATGGTCGACTGCAGCCATGGCAACAGCGGCAAGGATCCCAACCGCCAACCCACCGTTCTTCAAAATGTTCTCGAACAAATCCAAGCCGGAGACCGCGCCATTCACGCCGTCATGATCGAGAGCAACTTGAAGACCGGCAACCAGCCCTTCCCCGCCCCGCTGGAAAGTCTCGAATATGGTGTCAGCATCACCGACGCCTGTCTCGACTGGGAAACCACCGAGCAAACCCTCCGCCAAGCCCACGAGGCCATGGCCGTCCGTTTCTAACCCACCCTCTCGTATTTTTCCCGAAGATTGTCAGCAGCCCACATGTCCGCTACAACGCGTCCATGCAGACACGCAAGCTGGGCAACAGCGATCTTGAGCTTTCCCCCATCGGGCTCGGTGCCTGGGCTATTGGCGGGGATGACTGGGGCATGGGCTGGGGACCGCAGGAGGACGCGGACTCCATCGCCGCCATTCACGAGGCGCTCGATTGCGGTATCAACTGGATCGACACCGCTCACGCTTACGGCTTCGGCAAATCCGAGGAGGTGGTCGGGCGCGCGGTGAAGGAGTGGTCCGGCGGCGAGGTGATCATCGCCACCAAGTGCGGCGTGCTGCCCAACGAGGTGCGGTTCCCCTATCGCGATGCCAATCGCGAAAAGATTTTCGAGGAAGTCGAAGGCTCGCTCCAGCGCCTGCAGGTGGACTGCATTGACCTGTACCAAATCCACTGGCCCGAGCCGGACGAAAAAGTCGAAGAAGCCTGGGGCACCCTGCTCGACCTGCAGCAGCAGGGCAAAATTCGCTGGCCCGCTGTTTGTAATTACAGTGCGGGTCACCTTGCCCGCGCCTCCGCGCTCGGTCCGGTGACTTCGCATCAGCCGCGCTACAGCCTGCTCAATCGCCAGATTGAAACCAACGGCGAACTCGATTGGTGCCGTGAAAACAACTGCGGCATCGTCTGC
>CEVA01013488.1_pt1 | contig 10851 bp, 10 predicted proteins | sample 361521 | NCBI WGS metagenome assembly CEVA01 (sample SAMEA2622823, study PRJEB7988) | marine metagenome | isolation source: saline water (ENVO:00002010), including | reverse complement strand
TTTGCTTATCTATCGCCGATGCGGCGGCTCCTTGTAGCCCTGGCGAAACGTGACTGTAAATATCCATGTTAATGGCGATATTACTGTAGACTAGCCACTTACTCACAATTATTTGGTTTGTACTGGCCAACTATAACAAAAATACAGGATGATTCCGTTGGGCAAGAAGGTTTTTCCCGGCTGGCGATGGGCTCGGTGTCGGCCGTCTCGTCCCCTTCGAAGTCGACCATGTTGTGGGTCTGGTCGCAGTAGGGGTTATTCTTGGACTTCCCGCAGCCGCAGAGCCGGACGGTCTCTTTGGCATCCAAGCCGCCCTCCACCTCCCAGGACAGGTGCTCCCCGTATTCGGACATCACCTGGGAGCCGCGGACCAAGGGTATCCCGCCCCGCAGCAGCTAGGGTTCCTTGGGTCTGACAGTTATGCTCTTATGATTATCGGCCATGTTTTCCTCAAATCAGCGCCAATATGTGACCGCAGGCAATTATGGAGAAACAAACAGGGAAGTGCGATTCCCCAGGGATTCAAGGCCTGGAACTGACTGCCGACGGCCGATAGCTCATGGCCAGCGGCCTGCCGCCTGCTTGCGTAGAGACGTGCCTGTGCCTATAATTTAGCATGTCCAGACGGCGAGGGCGGTTAGCTCAGTGGTTAGAGCGCCTCGTTCACACCGAGGAGGCCGGAGGTTCGACCCCTCCATCGCCCACCACGCAGTTTGGGTAGCCTGAGCCTGGGCCGCCACGGGAGCCTGGCTCTCTCGTGCCGAGGTGGCGGAACGGCAGACGCGCTGCGTTCAGGGCGCAGTGTCCTTACGGATGTGTGGGTTCAAATCCCTCCCTCGGCACCAAAAAGCTAACAGCCACCAGCCCTCAGCCAGTGCGCCCGCAGGCGCGCCCCCCATGACTGACCGCTGACAACCAAAGGCTGGCAGCTTCTCCCCGGCGCTTGTAGCTCAGCGGATTAGAGCGCTGCCCTGCGGAGGCAGAGGTCGTGGGTTCGAATCCCGCCAAGCGCACCATCTTTGACAGCACCGAAGGGCCCCGGCGCTTGACCGGGGCTTTTGTTTTGATAGACCGCAGACCCACTCAACCCGCCGGAGACGCGGACCGGAATCGGACAACAGGGGCCCGTGGGTGAACAGCATCTCTCTGGTCACCGCCCGGTACCTGAGCGCCCGCCTGCCCTTCTACTACGGCTGGGTGGTTGTATTTGCCGCCGGCAGCACGGTCTTCGCCCGGATGGCTCCCTCAGTATTCGTCCTGGGCATCTTCGTCTCACCTATCGCCGAGGAGTTCGGTTGGAGCCGTACCCTCATCGCCGGGGCCGTGAGTGTGGGCGCCATCGCCTCCATGTTCCTGTCTCCCGTGGTCGGCTGGGCAGTGGACCGCTACGGTTCGCGGGTCATCCTCACTGTCAGCATGTTGGTTCTAGGAGCCGCGGTCACCTCCCTGGCCTGGGCCACCACTCCTTTGTTCTTCTACATGGGATTCGCCACCGGCCGCATCATATTCCACGTTCCCGTCCAGATTGGCTCAGGTGCGGTGGTATCCCGGTGGTTCATCGTTAGGAGGGGACGGGCTATTGGGCTCATGTACCTGGCGGGAGCAGTGGGTGGGATATTCTGTCTCCAGGTAGCCTCTATCGCCATCTCCCTGGTTGACCTCGCCGCGGCATGGATTGCCCTGGGAATCACGGTGCTGGCCGTCTCGGTGTTTCCCTCGGCGTTGCTCATAGTGGACCGGCCCGAAGATATAGGCCTTAGGCCCGACGGGCTGACCTCCGGACCGGCTGAGGTGGATTCCGGGCCGGCCACGGTGGAACTGCCGGAACAGACTTCCTGGCAGGAGGTAGATTGGACGTTAAGGGACGCCATGCGCACCAAGGCCCTGTGGGTACTGGTCGTTGTCGTTGGGGCACTGTTCATGATCCAGGCCGGTGTTTCGGTCCACGTGGGGGCCTTCTACCAGGACCGAGGCCTTGGTCTGACCGTGGTGGCTTCGGCCATCTCCATCAACGGTGCGGTGAGCGCCGTGGGCAGTCTGGCATGGGGAGCGGTGATCGAGCGCACCCCCGTCAGGTGGGCCATGACCTTCCTCATGGTGCTCAGCACGGTGTCCACCATGCTCTTGCTGACAGTGCATTCCCTGGTGGCCGCCTTCTTCGTGTCGGCGGTCATCGGCGTGGTGGCCGCGGGCGGCAATGTCATACCGCCGGTGGCATACGCGTCCTACTTCGGGCGGCGTTCCATCGGCAGCATCCGGGGCATCGGCGAGACGGGCGTGCAGATCGGCCAGACCATCGGACCCGTTCTATCGGGCCTGGCCTTCGACCTGAACGGCAGCTATCTGGCAGCCTTCCTCACCTTCGCCGCCATCGCCCTTCTCTGCGCCTGTGGGATGAGCTTGTCCGGGCCGCCTAGGTTTCCATCGCTTACGGCTATGGCCAGGACCTAAACAGTCGAAGTCTGAGAAACTGGGCACCATACGCTACTGAGTTGTTTGTCTCAAGCAGTCGATATCCTCAAGATATCCTGCTGCTGGTAACCGTCACCCAAGTTCTGCACCGGTGACTGGGTATGGTCATAAACGCTCTGGGCGGTTACCCTAGCTTGCTGAATGGTCTGCTGATAATCATCTGGAGGAAGACGCCATGGCCAACGTTGAGATTTGTTACCTGACTGCCAAGGAGATGCGGGATAAGATCCGCAATGGGGAATTGTCGGCGGTGGAGGTCATGGAGGCACATCTGGCCCAGATCGAGAGTGTGAACCCAGCTGTGAATGCCATCGTCACCCTGGATGCAGAGGGGGCCATGGCCGGCGCCAAAGCGGCCGATGAAGCTCAGTCACGAGGAAAAGGTTGCGGGCCCCTTCATGGGCTGCCGACCGCGGTGAAAGACCTGACCCTAACCAAGGGAATGCGCACAACCTTCGGATCTCCCATTTACAAGGACTTCGTTCCCGACCAAGACGCCATCATCGTTGAGCGGATAAGGAAAGCCGGCGCGATCGTGATTGGCAAGACCAACACCCCGGAATTCGGAGCGGGGTCCAATACGTTCAATCCCGTGTTCGGCGCCACCCTCAATCCCTATGACACCTCGAAGACCTGTGGTGGCAGCAGCGGTGGGGCGGGTGTCTCCCTGGCCTGTAGGATGCTGCCGATAGCCGATGGGACCGATTTGGGCGGTTCCCTGAGAAACCCGGCCAACTTCAACAATGTGACGGGTTTTCGTCCGTCACCGGGCAGAGTGCCCACGGTCGCACCCCTGGGATGGAACACCCTGAGTGTCCCCGGCCCAATGGCCCGTACCGTCGAGGATATAGCCCTTTTCTTGAGCGCCATTGTCGGGCCTGACCGGCGTTCCCCCATCTCCATAGAGCAGCCCGCGGACATCTTCCAAGCCCCATTGGATCGGGATTTCACCGGAGTCCGCATTGCGTACGTACCAGACCTGGACGGACTCCCGGTTGATTCCAGAGTCGCAGCCAGGGTCGAAGCCGGCGTGGAGGTGTTGCAATCACTGGGGTGTGTGATAGAGCAAGCCAGCCCCGATTTCAGTGACGCCGATGAGGTATTCAAGACGCTGCGGGCCTGGGCGACAGCTTCAACCAGGGCCAGCCTACTCCCCGAGCACCGGGACCTGATCAAAGAAACCGTGATTGGAGAGATAGAGAAGGGCCTTCAGTTAACGGCTGTGGACGTCGGTCGGGCTGAGCGTCTGCGTACCGCATACTTCGACCGCGTTGGTGCGTTCATGGACACTTACGAATTCATGGTGATGCCAGTTAATCAGGTCCCGCCATTTGATGCGGGGACCGAATACCCAACCGAGATAAACGGCGTGCAGATGGAGTCCTACATCGACTGGATGAAGTCCTGCTATTACATCAGCTCTCTGGGACATCCCGCGGCGTCTGTGCCCTGTGGTTTTACTCCAGAGGGACTGCCCGTGGGATTGCAGATAGTGGGGCGTCACCACGCCGACTTCCAGGTGCTTCAGTTCGCCCACGCCTTCCAGATGGCATCCAGCTCTAGTGAACGGCTGCCGCCGGTACTTGACGAACGGCCGTAGGGGTATTTCCCCGGTGAAAGGTCTAGTCGGCCTAATCGGAGATCACCATCCACTCTCCGGGTTGAAGTCCCTCAATCTCGAATTGCCCAATTCTGGTACGCACCAAGCTATGGACGGTGAACCCATGGTGGGCGGCCATCCGGCGTAGCTGCCTTTTCCAGCCCTGATGGATGGTTACCCTCAGAGCCGTTTCTGAGATCTGGTCCACCGTGTCCGCCTTTGCCAACCCTTCCTGCAATGGGACACCGGTCCTGAACCCTTCGATGAGGTCTTTTGCGACGGGTTCGGTGAGCGTCAGGATATATTCCTTCTCCTTCTCAAATCTGGGATGGGTGTATTCGTGGTTGAAGGCGCCGTCATCGCTCATCAGGATGACCCCTTCGCTGAGGTAGTCCAGTCTGCCGGCGGTGTTAAGGTGCTTCAGATGTTCGGGCAGCAGGTCGATCACCGTCTTTCTACCCCATTGGTCGGTGCGCGAGGTTATGTACTCCCTGGGCTTGTAGAGCACGATCCTAGTTTTGTTGAGTGTCTGATTCTCGACGACATAACCATCCACCGTTACGCGGTCGTGGCCCAGGTCTATGACTTGGCCGACCGTCGCCGCCGACCCGTTGACCATCACCCGGTTCTCCGCCACTACCTGGTCGGCTTTGCGTCTTGAGATTCTCAATGCTGTGGCAAGAAATGCGTTGATGCGGAGCTGGGATTTCATATACCTATCGGCTGTCTGAGAGTTAATCGGTGGAGGACCTCGGATGATGTCTTATGCCGGTCCAGATACGCCGAAAACACTATAATAATCTTTACATTCATACTTGGCAGGCCCTGAGATAAAAATTATCACAGGCAAACCAACCCTTGGGATGTCAAGACAGCCATATTCGGCTAGGCGAGGTTATCGCGGTAAAGGAGTGGCCCTATGGAAAGACAGCAGTTCAAATGTCAAAAGTGTTCTGACACGAATTTCACCACCGGGGAAATACGCACCACAGGTTCGGGAATATCACGGTTCTTGAACCTGCAAAATCAGAAATTCGCCACCGTGTCCTGCGACAGCTGCGGTTACACGGAGATTTACCGGTTGGACTCCCGCGGCCTGGGTGGAAACATTCTGGATATATTGACCAATTAGTCAGGTCTACGGAAAGCCGGTCAACTCCGAGACAGCCGGGTTTGCTTAGACCTCGTATCTCCCGTGTACAGCGCGGCTACCGCCACTCCAACCGTGACAGACGGCGGTGCATGGCCCCCAGCCTCCGGCGACCAGTAACTGAAGGTCAACGGGGTCTTTAATGGTTGGAACGAAACAATCGTCATTGTCGGGGTCGATCGCGATCGGAAATGCCAAGACCCTTTCCCGCCGCCAATTTCCGCCCAACTTGAGTTGGGATACGGACCGCCCAGCTATCTCACATAGCCTTGCGTGAACATCGCTTCGGCTCCAGCCGGATTGGTGGAAGATCTCGGCGTGCTGAGGACTCATGGCCACCACCATGTCGGACCTTGCGTGCATATTCCATGAGCCCATATCGGTCATCGTGTCGGCGATCCCCCTGGCCAATCTCTCAGGGTCACTGCTGACGTCATCCCAGCAGAACCTGGGGCATTCGACCATCGCCATTGTGATGACGTTATCATCAGGGGCATACCCCTTGGATACCGCCAGGCTTTCCCATGGGCGGTCCTCATCGTTCTCCGTCAGGCAATATGTGAACCGGGACGGCATCCCGAATACGGTCATGGACGATACTCCCGGTATTCCCTCGCCGATGTTCATCAACATCAAGCGTATGGCCCTGCCTATGGACGCGTTGGCTCTGAACCCGGGGCCCAAACAGCCGCTTCCGCCGTGGATACCAATCTGAGACGCATAGGGGCCATTTACTATCATCATCGGGGCGACGCCGTGCATGGTACCCTGGACGCCGTTGACGTTGAACTCTTCCTTGAGCATCAGCTCGGCCCCCGCCAGCACCACCGGAAGATATTCCGCTTTACAGCCGGCCATCACTGCGTGGACCGCTACCGATTCCACGGTCGCGACCCCCATCGCCGGAGGTATCGGGCCTATTATTTCCGACGAGTCCCGGCTGGTTCCAGACAACATGTGGGATATCCGCTCCGGTGTCGGCGTCACGACGGGTAGACCGTCGGACCACGGTTTTTCCAGGAAGAATTCAAACTCGTCGGGCTGTTCTTTCAAATTTCCGGCCCCCATGGGATGGACTAAAAGCCTACCCTTTGATCAGATGGCTAACAGTCTCGTCTATGTATTCCAGTGTCAGTTCCCGCATCTTGGCTAAAGTAAGATTGCTGACCGGGTGAGGAATCTCCACGTAAGGATGTCCGGCCATACCTTTTCCGCGGAACTGAAAAACGGCGGCTCTGGAAAACGCTCTGGTAACTATCGTGGTCGAGGGTATACCCAGCTTTTCAAACTCGATGGTGTCATGCACACTGCACAACGTACACGAGCCTCAACCCCCCAGACCGGCGACCGCCACATCAACCAGCCCAGCCATTTCGGAGATCATCTCGGGCGTGGCAGCCTTTGAGTAATGCTCTTTTCTCCGCATAACCACGCTTTCCGCACCATACCGTTCGCAAAGGGCTTCTCCGATGGTTTCCAAGATGACGTCCGCTTGCTCCTTGGTATTGTCCAGCAACCCGACGACCTTCCCTTCAAGGGACGAAGGGCGTTCGGCTGGTTTGACTATTCCGTCGGGTTTATTGGCAGTGGGGTCTATGAAACCCATGTTGGTAGCCATGTAATGCTCCTAGTCTTGATTGTAGCCGTGGGACGCTCATGTCTGGAGATAACTTTGTACCCGTTTTTCCCAAGTGGACCGGTTCCGGAACGTCGGAAGAATACCGGTGGACCGGGCACCTTCCTTGTCTAAGCTTTGGTTTCGAACGTCACCCATTGTAACCAGAAAGATGGGCTTCGGCCATAGGACTAAAGGGGTTGCTGGCCCCGCCGTCGGGAGGCGTTGGACGTTTGGATATCGGTTGGCCTCTGGCAATGATTCCCAGGATGCCGTCAAAGCGGCTCGCCTTTTCGGTTCTAGGCGTTCGTCGTACTGTCGAGCCAAAGTTCAATCCTAGCCAGTCGCCATGTCTCAGCATTTTTCGGAAGAACCCGGTCGTCCGAATCCCAACCCGTCCAAGTGTGCAATACTCCCCTGAACATAGTATCATGTCTGTGTGCCTGTACCTATGAGAAACACCCCGCCAAGGCCCTCACTTGGCTGAACAGAACCTGGTCTCCCGGACCGTAAACTCCGTAGTCAACGCCCATTACGCCTGGTACATCGTGGCCATGGGCACCACCCTTCAGCTGACCACCAACTTCGTCAGCCAGGCGTTCGCCATCCTGCTGGTGGTCATGCGCGACAACTATGGCTGGTCGCTGACCGCCATCGTCCTCGCCTACTCCATCCGTAACGTCATCGGAGCGGTGATGTCGCCGTGGGCCGGGTCCATGGGCGACCGCTACGGCGCCAAGAAAGTCATGCTGGTCGGCGCCGCCTTCTTCATGGGCGGTCTGATGCTGCTGGCCACCATCACCGCCATCTGGCAGCTATTCCTCTACTACAGCCTCATCCTGGGCATCGCCCAGGCGATGTTCCGGGTCAACATTCCCACCACCGTCGCCGCCTGGTTCAAACGTAAACTGGGCGTGGCCGTGGGGATCCAGCAGTCCGCCGGCGGCATGGGCGCATCGATACTGGCCCCTGGACTGGCCGTGCTGCTGACCCAGACCAGCTGGCAGACAGCGTTCCTGCTCATCGGCTCGTGCGGCGGGGCGTTCGTATTCCTGCTGCTGGCCTTCTTCCACAGCGAACCCGCCGACCGCGGCAAACAGCCCTACGGGGCCGACGACGACGGAAAGAGCCCGGTGGCGGCCTTCAGCGGGGCCATGGCCAAGGTACGCAGCAAGGTCTTCATGGAACACGCCAGGAAGACCAGAGCTTTCTGGTTCTTGCCCCTGGTCCACCACCTGGGTTGTGTGGGCCACGCCATCGTCATCGTCCACGGCGTCAACTACGCCACCCACAAGGGAGTGACCCTGGAAGCCGCCACATTCATCATTAGCATCTACTCCATTACCAGCATCGGGAGCCGGTTCGTGGTCCCCATCCTGGCTGACCGGCTGGGCTCCAAGGGAGTGATGGCCCTGTTCTACCTGTTGCAAGGTCTATCGGTAGTGATGCTCTTTTGGACCCAGGACCCGTGGCAGTTCTACCTGTTCGCCGCCATATTTGGCATCGGATTCGGCGGCGAGATGTCAGCCTTCCTGGTGGTCAACCGCCAGTACTACGGCATGGGCCCGGTACGAACGGTATTCGGATTCCAGAGCATGGGCGCGGGACTGGGCATGGCGCTGGGCGGTCTCATCGGCAGCGTCATCTACGACGTTTTCGGCTCCTATGACTTGGCCTGGGTCGTCTCCCTGGTCGCGAGCCTGGGCGGAGTGGTGGGTATCTTATCCATGGAGTCAACCAAGCGGGAACTGATACCCGACTGGGAAGGCTCGCTGCCCGAAGAGGCCCGCACACCCACGGCCGAACCCTCTCTCGCCGACTAATTTTACGGATTGAAGATCAAAACGGGCGGACTTCATAACTGAAGTCCGCCCGTTCGATATTACCTGGCGCCAAGAATGGTCACCAGAAGACATGGCTTCCAACGAATCCAATCCCGAACGCGGAGTACATAAACACCGCCCGACCCGCATAGCTAAGCCTCAGCCACCAACCCAACCAGGACCAGTCCCGTGGGAACGATGAATTAGAGTTGGTTATCCCGCATTATCTGAGTCCAGGGAGTTCAGTCTGTAGTCCGGTCTATGATTGTCTGGTAGGAATCCTCCAGACGGTCAATGAACACTTCCCCGAAGGCAGCCACCAAGGCCAGTGCCCCTGCCACCAGAATCAAAAGTAAAAGTGCGTGATGTAAAAATCCTCTGGATCGGGGACTTGTGGCAGTTCTCCCGCGCGGGCTTGAATCTTCCTCTTGGATATCCCGGGACTTGCGTACAGCTGTGCTGATTTTCTCGCTGCCCGACATGGTATATCTATCAACTAAACTAGAAATTCGGTCAGGCGAATCATACCACTGCGAAAATGGCAGAGAAACAGTAGTCAGTAAGGGAGGAAGTCGAGGTCGGTAAGCCCTTAGTCCGCGGAGGCGGGGGCTTCAATCTTTTCCACAGCCTTGCGTTTGCGCCCGATCAGCCCACCTTGGTAGGCGGCAACCAGTGCGCCGGCGCTGATAGTGAATATCACCGCTGTGGAGGCGTATTGGAACCCAGTGCGGTAGAAGGGCTCGGCTTCGCCGAGCGTCATCAAGTCGATGGTCGCCGGCAGCGCCAACCCTAACATGGTGGCTCCGATGGTGACGCCGATGGTATGCCCCATTTGGCGGCTGGTCTCCATAATCCCGGAAGCGAAGGCCCGATCTTCGGGCAGGCTGTTCATGATCAGGGCGTTGCTGGGCGCGTTGAAGGTGTGGGTGCCTATGAAGGCCGGTAGCAGCATTATGGGCAGGACCCATACCGGGACGTGCGTCGAGAACAAGGCCAACAACACGAACCCGGAGGCGATGGCCATCAGTCCCGCCGGCCGCAACCAGGGCGGGTTGGACTTGTCGAAGTAGTACCCGGCGATAAGGGGCAGGAATATGCCCAAACCCTGACCGGGAATGAGTACCCATGAAGCCACGATGGGGTCGTAACCCAGACCATTTTCCACCAGTATGGGCACCAGAGTCACTACGGCCATCATGGACATGTGGAACGTGTGGTCGCTGAACAGGGCCATGGAGAACTGGGTCTTCCTGAAATTACCGAAATTCAAGAAGGGCTGGGTGGATTTGAGCTGAACGAAGATGAACACCCCGGCCAAAGCCAGGAACAGGGCGTGCATCGGCAGGTGGTACTCCAGCGCCTCAGCGCTGACGAAACTTTCTTCCCCCTCGTGGACGTGCAGTCCGGAGAGTATGAAGGCCGACAGCGCGGCGATCATCAATAGGGCGCTGGGCGCTCCCAGGATCACATTCCTGGCCGCCGGGCCGGGTTTCAAGAAGTCATAGGTCAATAGGGGCCGGGACATGTACAGGGCCAGTAGTCCCACCGGCACCGATGTCAGGAACACCAGCCGCCAGGAGAAGAACTGGAGGAACACGCCGAAGACGGCCATGCCCAAAAGCGTCCCCACCCGGGCCGAAATGATGGGTATGGAGTAGGCGCGGCCGCGCTCTTTGTCGTTGAAGACCGTGGCCAATATGGGGTTGGAGTTGGAGGTGATCATCGACGCGCCGATGCCCACGAATCCGCTCCAGACCACCGCCTGATAGACATCCGTGGAAGTGGCGGCCATGGCCGAGGCCGCGGTCATTATCATCACGCCCAGGAAGTAGATGCGGACTTGGCCCAGGCGTGAACCCAGGCGTGCGAAGAAGAACACCGTGGCGCCCAGCACCAGAAGCCGGGCGATGACTATCCAGGCAGCCTGGGACACGTCGATGTCGAAGGCCTCGGCCATGGATGGCACCGACAGCGCCAAAGGCAGGGTGGAAAGCTGCACCAAAAGCTGGGTGAAGGCCAGGGAGAGCAGCGTCCGTCTTCGGGTATCGTCCGAACTCAGCTCACGGAATGAGGCAATCAGGTTCAGACTGCGAAATGCGTTTCTATCGATCAAAAACCGGGGGTTCCCGTTATATCAATTTCCGGTATCAACACCGGGTAAGCCATCGGCGTACTGGCTGAAGAAGGGGCC
>CEVA01147488.1_pt1 | contig 10863 bp, 9 predicted proteins | sample 361521 | NCBI WGS metagenome assembly CEVA01 (sample SAMEA2622823, study PRJEB7988) | marine metagenome | isolation source: saline water (ENVO:00002010), including | reverse complement strand
GTTGTGTTGATGACCAATGAACTGATGTTTGTGGACTGAGGGTTCAGAAGTGTCCGGATTTCACCCCCTCTCAACCCCGGCTGGCTCCCGCCGCGACGCCCTTCTGTCACTTGGGGCCGGAATCGGAGCCTTGGCACTTCCCGAACTGCTCGACGCCGACACGACCGCACTCGCTCCACGCTCGTCACACCATCAGCCACGTGCCAAGCACATCATTCACATCTACCTCAACGGCGGCCCGTCCCAGGTCGACACCTGGGACCCGAAACCCGTCCTCGATCGACACGACGGGCGGCCCATCCCGGTGGGCAATCTGACCACGGAACGCGAAACGGGTGTCGCACTCGCATCCCCATTCCGTTTCCAGCAATACGGGGACAGCGGCCTGTGGGCCAGCACCGTGTTCGAAAAGACGGCGTCTCGTCACGCCGATCGCTTATGTGTCATTCGCTCGATGCACTCGAACACCCCGAATCACGAGCAGAGCATGCGGTTGATGAACTGTGGCGCCGAGCGACTCTCGCGGCCCAGTTACGGCAGTTGGTTGACCTACGGACTGGGGACCGAAAACCAGAATCTCCCCGGTTTCGTGACTCTGTGTCCCGGACTTCCTGTCGCCGACTTCTCCAACTGGAGATCCTCTTTTCTGCCGGGTGTCTACCAGGGCACATACCTGGACACTCGAAAAAAAGAGGTCGAGAGCCTCGTCGCCAACATTCGCAACAAAACTCTTCCTCTGGACGCTCAGCGTCAGCAGTTGAACCTGTTGGCAAAACTCAACCGTCGCCATCGCGAGACGCGAAAGGAAGACCCGTTCCTGGAAGCTCGCATCGCCTCGTTCGAATTGGCATTCCGCATGCAATTGGAAGCCACCGACGCGCTGGATCTCTCAAACGAAACACGAACCACCCACACGCTCTACGGAACTGACAAAATTCACGGCCGGCAGATGTTGATGGCTCGACGCCTGATCGAACGCGGCGTCCGTGTTGTGCAGTGCTACCACGGCGACGTTCAACCCTGGGATTCCCACGAAGGGCTCGCTGGCGCCCACGCCAAGCTTGGCCGTGAGGCAGATGGCCCCATCGCCGCACTGCTAACCGATCTGGCCCAGCGAGGACTGCTCGACGAGACCCTGGTCATCTGCGGAGGAGAATTCGGGCGCACGCCCGCCGTGGAAATCCCACTCGGGGCCAACCGGAAACCCACGGGCCGAGACCACAATCACCATGGGTACACAGTCTGGATGGCCGGCGGCGGCACACGTGGCGGAATGACCTACGGGACGACTGACGACTTTGGCTACCGGGCTGTGGACAAGCCAGTCCACGTCCACGACCTGCACGCCACCATGCTGCACCTCATGGGTTTCGACCACGAAGAACTGACATATCACCATGCCGGCCGGGACTTTCGCCTGACCGACGTGCACGGACGAGTGCTCAACGAACTCCTGGCCTGAGCCCGCCCCTCTTCAATTTGCACAAGGCTCTCCGTGGTCACCCCTTCCTCACTCCGTCGGTGGCAGTGGATCACTGCCAGTTCACTCTTCTCGGGCTACGCCGCCTATTACATTTGCCGAGCGAACCTCTCGGTCGCAACGCCATTGCTGCTGGCCGAGTACGCCGACCGCGGACTCAACAAAGAGGGGATGGGGCTGATTGCCTCAGCCGGAGTCGCCACCTACGCGATCGGCAAAATCATCAATGGCCTCCTGTCGGATCGCCTGGGCGGACGCCCCTTATTCCTCGGGGGACTGTTCGCCTCGGTCGTCTGTACGGGCGTCTTCGCCGTCTCCGGAAATCTCTGGTCGCTGGCCGGAGTCGCCGTGTTTGCCACTGTCTGGGCTGCAAACCGACTGTTTCAGTCCTGCGGCTGGGTGGCGCTGGTCAATATCGCATCGCGGTGGTTCCCTCTCTCTCGACATGCCACGATCATGGCGTTCCTGTCATGCAGTTTTCTTGTCGGTGATGCGGTCGCACGCGCCTACCTTGGCGGAGTCATTCGTTTGGGAGAAACGTCCCCAACGGTGTCCTATCTCAACGACTGGAGAGCCGTCTTCTGGATTGCGGGCGGCACCACTCTGCTGATTGGCTTTACCCTGGTCCGACTGCTCAAGCCTGACCCGTCATATGTGGGTGCTGTTGAGCCGGAGGCGAATCCCGTCAATCTTTATGCTGACGACGGGCAGAAACCCCAGCAAAAATCACTCCGACAAATGCTGGCCCCCCTCGCTCGCAGCCCGCTGTTCTGGACCGTGTGCCTGACGAATTTTGGTCTGACCCTGATTCGCGAGACGTTCAATTTCTGGACGCCCACCTACCTGAATGAGGTCGCCCAATTGCCTCCTGGGTTGGCTGCTACGGCGAGCCTCAGCTTCCCACTCGTCGGGGCCATTTCCGCCATCCTGGCGGGCGTCCTCTCGGACCGATTTTCCGGGCGACACGGCCGAATCATGGTCCCCTCGATCTGCGGGCTGATCGTCGCACTGACCTTGCTCGGCACGGTTGACCTGACCGGAAAACCTTTGGCTGCGGTCCTGCTGCTTTGCTTTGTCTCCTTCTTCTTACTGGGTCCGTACAGTTATCTCTCGGGAGTGATGGCCCTGGACATCGGGGGAAAACAGGCCAGCGGCACCGTGTCGGGTTTAAGTGACAGCGCTGGATACGGCGGCGCCATCCTCTCTGGTTACACGGTCGGTTTGCTCGCCGAACGCTACGGCTGGAACACCGCCTTCCTGGGCCTGGCGGGAGTCTCGCTGTTCGCGCTGGCCACCGCGGTGATCTACTGGCGTCTCAATGAACGCCAGCTGAGCCGTGCAACCGCCCAAACAACTGCGGTCCACACTCCACCAACTGATGCCGAGGACCTTTAGACATGTCATCCGACGAATCGTCCCCAAAACGCATTTCCGACATCGTCGAACGCTTGGCCGGACTCTTTGCCGACCAAGGAGGCGACCTCTATGGCGGCGAAGCCGTGACACAGTTGGAGCATGCCCTGCAGGCCGCCCAGTTGGCCGAGCAGGAAGACTGCCCCTCGCATGAAATCGTTGCCGCACTGCTCCACGACGTCGGCCACCTGATCCACGACCTGGGTGATGATTGTGCGGAGCGTGGCATCGATGACATCCACGAGCGGGCCGGTTCCGATTGGCTCGAAACCGAAGCTGGTTTCCACAGCGCCGTGACACAGCCGGTCAGACTGCACGTGCCGGCAAAACGATTTCTGTGTGCCGTCGACGCCGATTACCACGCAAGCCTTTCAGAAGCATCACAACTCAGCCTCTCATTGCAGGGGGGGCCGTTCACCGAAGACGAAGTGGCCGCCTTCCGCAAAACCCCCTACAGTGAGTCGGCGATCCGGCTTCGGACCTGGGACGACAAAGCCAAGATCCCGGGCCTGCCCACCCCCTCGCTTCAACATTTCCTCAGCCTTATTGACTCTTCGATGTTCGAACCAACATGACGCTTTCACCCGCTCGGCCTGAACACACGCCACATCCTGTCCGCCTTGTCATTTTCGACTGGGCCGGGACAACGGTGGACCACGGCAGCCTCGCGCCGGTACACGCCTTCGACGCAACATTCCGTGCCCATGGAGTCGAGTTGTCCCATGCCGACATCCGAGGCCCCATGGGCCTCCACAAAAAGGACCACATCCGGTCACTCTTCGGGCTCGAAACCGCCGCCACCCAATGGCAACAGGCCCACGGCCGTGAGTGGACAGAAGATGACGTTGAACTGCTCTACCAGGCGTTCATGCCTCTGCAGATTGAACAGGCTCAACAACTCTCGGACCTGATCCCCGGTGTCCGTGAGTGTTTCGAAGAGCTCACACGCCGGGGCATCCACGTCGGGTCCTCAACCGGTTATCCCCGAGTGGTCGCAGCCCCAACGATCGCCGCTGCAGCACAGCAGGGCTATCAGCCCGCCGCGACGGTCTGTGCCGACGATGTCCCTGGCGGACGACCGGCCCCCTGGATGATCTTTCGGAACATGGAAGAACTCGGGGTGTACCCCGCCGCGGCGGTACTGAAAGTCGGCGACACCATCCCGGACATCCAGGCCGGAATCAACGCAGGTGTCCGCACCATCGGAATCACAGCCACCGGAAGCGAAGTGGGTCTGGGCGAGGAGGAGTGGGGCCAACTGACTTCCGACGAACAACAACAGGCGACGGACCGAGCCGCCGGAGTTCTGCAGGAAGCGGGTGCGGACGCCATACTGTCCTCGATCGCCCAACTGCCGGACTGGATCGATCAGTACGGCGTATGAGTCCAATTGCTGGTCACGGCCATGGATCCCGAATACATCCTGCTCACTCCCGGCCCTTTGAGCACCTCGGACGCCGTCCGTGGTGCGATGAACCGCGACCTCTCGACCTGGGACGCTGACTACAATCACATCGTACAGACAATCCGCCAGGGCCTCGTAACGATGCTCGGAGGTGGTGATGACACGACCTCAGTCCTGATGCAGGGCAGTGGTACGTTCGGTGTCGAAGCCACCATCGGAACCGTCGTCCCACCCGCCGGGCGTTTGGTGGTGGTCAATAACGGCGCGTACGGAGCGAGAATCCTGGAGATTGCTCGCAGGCTGGAAATCCCCAGCATCGAAGCCCGTTTTGCTGAAAACGAACCCGCCTCGGCCGAACATCTCGACCGGTTGCTCACCGAAAACCCAGACACCACCCATGTCGCCGCCGTTCACTGTGAAACCACAAGCGGCATTCTCAATCCGGTCGAATTGCTGGGGGACGTCGTTGCCAAACACAAGATGTCATTCATCGTCGACGCCATGTCCTCGTTGGGGGGAATGCCGCTGACGCTGGACAGTCTCTCGGCTGACTTCGTCATCTCTTCGGCAAACAAGTGCATTCAGGGGGTTCCGGGATTTTCATTCGTAGTCGCCAGGCGAAAGGCACTGGAGAGATGTTCCGGAAATTCCAGATCACTCTCACTCGACCTGTACGACCAGTGGGCGGAGATGGAGTCGCATCACGGCAAATGGCGTTTCACCTCGCCCACGCACACCGTCTTGGCCTTCGCCCAGGCCCTCGAAGAGCTGGAAACCGAGGGAGGCGTCACGGCAAGGGCGGAGCGTTACACCACCAACCAACAGCAACTGGTCGCTGGAATGGTGAAAATCGGATTTCGCCCACTTCTCGCAACGTCGTTGCAATCGCCCATCATCACGTCGTTCCACGACCCGGTGGCCAATTTTGATTTCGCCCGATTCTACGGTCTGCTCAAACAACACGGCTTCGTGATCTATCCGGGCAAGGTGACTCACGCTGACACGTTTCGCATTGGCAACATCGGCGATGTCCACCCCCCGGACATTGAACGATTGCTCAATGCGATCGCCGAGGTCGCGGAACTCATGAGCCTGTTCCCAACCAGTACATCACCCGGCGACCGGACACCTGGATGACCCGCCAATGCACCGCTGCACTGTTCGAGGGCCCCGGACACGGGTTTTCCCTCAACACCATGGACCTGTCACCTCTGGACGCCGGAGAAGTGCTGGTCGAGGTCACGGCGTGTGCAGTCTGCGGAAGCGATCTGCACACAATTGCCGGCCGACGCCCCTGTCCACAGCACACAATCCTCGGCCACGAGATTGTCGGCAAAGTCGTGGACACCCAGGGGACTGTCGCCGACTGGTCGGGCACCCCGCTGGTGCCCGGAGACCGTATCACGTGGTCCATCGCCGCGTCATGTGGCTCCTGCTTCTATTGCACGAGAGACCTGCCGCAAAAATGTGAACATCTGACCAAGTACGGCCACGCCGACCCGACTCAAAACGGACCGCTTGGAGGTTTTGCCTCTCACTGTCGACTCCTGGCGGGAACCGCGATCTTTCGTCTTCCGGATGAACTCAGTGACCTTGAAGCGGTCCCGGCCAACTGCTGCACAGCGACGTCCGTTGCGGCCGTTCGGATGGCCGAGCCCATCGGAGGTAACGTAGTGCTGGTTCTCGGCGCCGGATCTCTCGGCCTGACGATTGCCGAATTCGCACTGCACAACTCCGCATCCAGCGTCATACTCGCCGACATCAATCCTCACCGGCTCGAACAGGCATCCACAATTGCAGGCTGCATCCCTCTTTTGCTTGACGCCTCAACGGGCGAAACAGCCACCCATCGACCCGAAGTGATTGACGACGTCACCAAGGGCCACGGCGTGGATGTGGCGATCGATGTTTCGGGGGCCTCATCGGCAATCGAAGCCGCTCTCGGTTGGCTTCGGATCGGCGGGCAGGCCATCCTCGTTGGCAGCGTATTCGAATCCCCGCCCATCCCTCTCGACCCACAGGTGATCGTCCGACGAATGTTGCAAATTTCCGGTCTCCACAATTATCGACCAGACGACCTGCAGACCGCACTCGCATTCCTCGGCGACATCTCCGGCAGCGCCACCTCACGATCCCTGGTCGGAGCCAGCTTCCCGTTGTCGGACATTGACGATGCCATCGAGGCGGCCCATTCCCAAACCCATCTCCGAGTCGCCGTCATACCGACCGCCTGACCTGTCCCCCCGCGCCCGTCACTCCGCCGGAACCGACCATGACACGACTCCTGGCACTTCTCGCGTCGTTACTGCTGGCCACCGGTTCGGCCACGGCTGCCACACGCCCGAATTTTCTGTTCCTTGTCTCCGAAGACAATTCCATCCATTACCTCCGCCTTTATGGTGCGCGTCACGGTTCAACGCCCAACATTTCTGCGATGGCACAACACGGGCTTGTTTTTGACCACGCGTTTTCGTGCAGCCCGGTCTGTTCGGTGGCCCGTTCAACTCTGGCCACTGCCATTTATGCTCCGCGAGGCGGTTTCCAATACCACCGCAAGATACGACAGGCCTCACTGCCGAAGGGACTGTTGCCATGGTCGGCGGTTCTCAAAAACAACGGATATTACACAACCAACCGCCGCAAGACGGACTACAACTTTCGCTTCCCGATCAAACGACTCTGGAATGTGTCCTCGCCGAAGGCCAGTTGGCGGACACGTCCCGACAAACAGACGCCGTTCTTCCACATGCAGTCCTTCGGGCAATCACACGAAAGCTCTCTCCACTTCCCGCGCAAACAGCTCGACACGCCGACCACGGTTCCGCCCGATGTGGTCAGGCTGGCACCGTACCACCCCGACACGCCCACGTTCCGTTACACCCACGCCCGATACTTCGATCGCATGGGGGTGATCGATCAACAGATCGGTCGAGTGGTGCGGCAACTGACAGCAGATGGCCTCCTCGAGGACACGTTCATTTTCTATTTTGGCGACCATGGTGGGGTGCTTCCCCGCAGCAAGGGTTATGCCTACGAGAGCGGGCTTCACGTGCCCCTGGTGATCCGAGTTCCGGCCAACTTTCGCCACCTGGTTGACCACAAGCCCAACACTCGGCTGGGTGGATTTGTCAGTTTCATCGACTTCGGCCCGACAGTGCTGCATCTGGCCGGCCTTGAGATCGACAGCCGGCTCGACGGCACCCCGTTCCTCGGCCCGAACGTCTCTGCCAAAGACCTCGCTTTCCGCGACGAGGCGTTCGGCCACGCGGACCGTTTTGATGAAAAATATGACCACGTACGAACCCTTCGCAAAGGGCGTTATACGTACATCCGCAACTACCAGGGCTTCTATCCCGACGGTCTTCAGAACAACTACAGGTACCGAATGCTGGCCTTCCAGGAATGGCGGTCACTGCACAAGACCGGGGCACTCAATACCGCCCAGAAACAATTTTTTCTCCCTCGCCCCGCCGAACAACTCTTCGACATCCAAACCGACCCGCACCAGGTCAAAGATCTCTCTTCCGAACCCGGCCATCGGAAGGTTCTGTTGGATCTGCGCAACCGGCTCCGAAAAAAGGTCGTCGAGATCAACGACCTGAGCTTCTACCCAGAAAGCCACCAGGTCCGCGACATGCTCGACGACCCGATTGGCTTTGGCGCGGCGCACCAAGACGAAATTGCCCAACTGCGGGACATTTCTGACCTGGCACTGGCCCCTCCCACCACCGCATTGGGCAAACTCAAAGCCCATCTTCTCTCAAAGAATCCCTGGCATCGTTACTGGGCCTGCCAGGCAGCTTCTCTCATCGGCCCTCCCGCAAGAGCGGTCTCCGTCGAGATCGCGGCATGTCTCACTGACCCGCACCCCATGGTCCGGCTCCGGGCGGCCGAATGCCTGGCCATCCTTGACACCACCAGCGATCCTGACCCACTGCCGGTTCTCTACGACGTACTGAACACCGTTCCCTCCGAAACCGAGGCCTTGCTGGTACTCAACACCTTCGTCTACCTCCGTGACCATCGCGGCCTGACAATCGACACAACGCGTCTCCAACCGCGTTTTACCGGTGGCCAGGTGGCACGACGGCTGGACTATTTCCGACGTCGCCCCGTCAAGTAGTACCTGCCTGTTCGCATTGTTGTGTCCATTTCCCGATGCGGCCGATCACCTGTCCGACTTCCGCGAATCGGCCAGGATGCATCAGGAAACCATGCAGCATCCCGGGGACGCACTCTCGCAAAACACTCACGCCGGCCTCTTGCAGGCGGTCGGCATAGGCTTCGCCCTCATCTCGCAACGTGTCGTATTCGGCCGTCACAACGAACGCCGGAGGCAAATTCGCTACCGACTCAGCCTGCAATGGTGACGCCAACGGCTGTGATGCGTCTTGCTCGCCCATATAGTTCTGCCAAAACCACGCCATCGCCTTGCGTGTGAGTCCGTATCCTTCTGCCATGTCGAGGTAGGAACGGGTATCCAAATTGCGGTCGGTGACTGGATAGAGCAGGATCTGGCAGTCAACCCGCGATGCGGCACTGTCGCGAGCATTCAACGCCACAACCGCAGCGAGGTTCCCCCCCGCGCTATCACCAGCCACGCCGGTAATCCCGTCGACACCCCAGGTGTCGCGGCACGCCACCGCCCATTCCAGTCCTGCGACACAATCCTCAACAGGTGCGGGAAAAGGGGATTCCGGGGCCAGCCGGTAATCGACCGACACCACCACCGCGTTACACGCATTGGATAATTGGCGACACAGATTCTCGTGCGTCTCGATGCTCCCGATCACCCAGCCTCCACCGTGAAAGAAGACCAGGAGGTTGAGCGGTCCGGCCCCGCCGTGACGCGGATGATATCTGCGAACCCGCACCGAACCGCCGCGACCGTCGAACTCCTCGTCCACAATCTCCCCCACCACTTCCAACGGCTCTTCCGGAGCCACCAGCCGTTTGCGAGCCTCTTCGAGTGTCTGTGTTTGGATCGGAGGCAAAGCCAGTTGCTCCAATTCGTCCAGCAAGCGACGTGATTCGGGGTGCAACGTCATCTCAAAGATCACTCCCTGTCTGGCAAACGACTTTTGCGGATCAGATTCGAAGAACCACCACGCCCGCACGCTATCGGACGATATGCGATATGGCGAACATCCCGGTAATCTAGGAGGGCAAGGTCTGGGAGTCCAACATGCGTCACACCGTCGTCATCGCCTGTCTTCTTTTCACGTCGCCCGTCTTCGGTCAAACCACGCCACCCGTTCCATCTGAGGCGCCGCCTCGTCCGAAGGTGACTTACCGTCAACACCAGAACCTGATGGTCGTTCGCAACAAAGCCGGAGACGCGAGGCCTGTCCGATCACTGAAAGACTGGCGTATCCGCCGTCAACATATCCTCAGCGGGATGCAACAGGTCATGGGTCAACTCCCGGACCGCGAGTCCCGAGTCCCACTGGACGTGCGGATCTCCGAGACCGTCCAATTGGGCGCGATCACCCGCCGCAAGCTCACGTTCCGCAGCGATCGGACCGGACGAGTGGCCGCCTACCTGTTTTTGCCGGCACATGTCAAACCCGCCCGGCGCCATCCAGCCATCCTCTGCCTTCAACAAACCAACCGTGTGGGAAAACGGGAAGCCGCAGGCCTGGCCGGCAATCCGGACCTGGCTCACGCCGTTCACCTGGCGAGAAGAGGCTACGTCACGCTGGCTCCCGATTACCCAGGTTTCGGCGAGTCCACGTTCGACTTTTCGTCACGTCACGGATACGCAAGCGGAACCATGAAAGCGATTTGGGACAACATCCGCGCCGTCGACCTGTTCACCACACTAGACCGAGTTGACCCTGCCCGAATTGGCGTGATCGGACATTCACTGGGTGGGCACAACGCTATCTTCACGGCGGCGTTCGATCCACGGATTCGCGTGATCATTTCCAACTGCGGTTTCACCCGTTTTCACAAGGACGACGTTCCGTCGTGGACCGGTCCGCGGTACATGCCCCGAATCCGTTCGCACTTCGGAAACAACGCCGACCGCCTGCCATTCGATTTCCCTGAGATCATCGGGACCTTCGCGCCCAGGCCATTTCTTGCGATTGCTGCTCGAGGCGACACTGACTTTGACTACACCGGCGTTCTGGATTCTGTTGACGCCGCCCGACCGGTCTATGGTCTCTTCGCAGCCCGCGCCCGGCTGCAAGCGGCTTACCCCGGTATCGGCCATTCGTTTCCCCCATCGTCGCGACAACTGGCCGACAGGTTTCTGGACCGCCACCTGAAACATTCTCCACACCAGCCGAGGAATTGACCCTCGTCATTCGTTTGGACTCCCCACCGTGACATTCCTCACGAAGGATTCGTAGAATCCCTACCACGAGGCCCCTTCACTGACTTTGACTCCCACGGGAAACAACGGTCATGACATCGCCGACTCGACGTATGTTTTTACAGGCCACCTCAACCGCAGCCGCCTCCCTGTCCCTCGCCTCCTACGTTCACCACGCCGGTGCAGCAGATGCCAAAAAGCCTCTGTCCGTGGCACTGATTGGGTGCGGGGGACGCGGATCGTACC
>CEVA01037235.1_pt1 | contig 10867 bp, 5 predicted proteins | sample 361521 | NCBI WGS metagenome assembly CEVA01 (sample SAMEA2622823, study PRJEB7988) | marine metagenome | isolation source: saline water (ENVO:00002010), including | reverse complement strand
GTGGCCAATCGGCTCGCGGACAAAGACCCTCTGGCTGCGGCGGCTTGGGTGGAAAAACACTTGGATGACGAAAGAATGGACGGAGGGGCCATTTCCGAGGTGACTCGAGAATGGGCGCACCGTGACCCCGTTGCGGCTGCTGAATGGGTAGGTAAATTCATGGAGGAAAACGAAATCCGGGGCGATGCCTTGATCACCGTCAGTCGTGAGTGGGCCGAGAAGGATCCACAGGCTGCCATCGAGTGGGCATCCGCTCTCGAGCAAGACGACGTTCGCAAAAGAAGCATGGCCACGGCGGTTGAGCGGTGGAGCAGGGAGGATCTCGGGGCGGCCGGCGAATGGCTGAATACGGTCGAGCTTACCGAGTCCCACGATCCAGCGGTTCACGTTTTCGCTCAGGTGCTTTCAAGGGAAGACCCCAAAACTGCTTTCGCGTGGGCCCAATCCATTCAGGACGAAGAGTTTCGGGAGCGAAGCACCATCGAGGTCGCCCGCACGTGGTATCGCCAAGATGCCGAGACGATCAAGGAATGGCTCCCTGACAGCGGGTTGACCGAGGAACAGCAGAAAGCGGTCACCAATCCTCCTCGTAGGGATTGGGGTCGCGGTGGTTCTCGAGGCGGCGGCGGGCGCGGCCCCGGAAGCGGTGGCGGGCGACCCCAGCGCTAAGCCCTTTCCCTCTTTTCTATCTTTGGCGAAGCATCGGCGCTAGACCTAAACGCCTTTCTTCCTCTAGGCTTTTGATTCCATTCATTTCCCCAACCTTCTTATGAAAACAATCCAGCTTGTATGCTTGGCGGTTTTTGCCGCTGTCGGTTTCACGTCTGCCCAGAACAAAGAGTTCGGCAAATACGCCATGTTCGAGAAGACCGCGAAGCGGCCAGAATCGGCCGATCCTGTCACGACCAAGCTGCCGCTGAAGCTGGAAAAGGGAACCCGCATCGGCCTCGTCGGCAACACTTTGTTCGACCGCATGCATGAATTCGGGCACCTCGAGACTCTCATCCAACAGGCTCATCCAGGCCAGGAACTTGTCGTCCGCAACTTTTCCTGGGCGGCGGACGAGGTGGACCTGCAACCTCGTCCCGCCAACTTCGCGAATGCCGACCAGCATCTCACCGCCATGCAGGCCGACGTCGTGCTGGCCGCCTTCGGGTACAACGAGTCCTTTGCCGGCAAGGAGGGTTTGCCCGCCTTTCGCGAGCGCCTCACGAAATACTTGGAGAGCGTCAAGGCCAAGGCCTACAACGGCAAGGCGGCGGCCCGCGTCGCGCTGGTTTCACCCATTGCCAACGAAAACGTAAAAGGGGTGGACGCGGCGGATCGAAACAACGCCAACATCCAAGCCTATCTCAAGGTGATGAAGGAAGTTGCGGCTGAGCAAAAGGTAGGATTCGTGGATGCCTTCACTGCCACCAAGAAAGCCATGGCTTCACCCGGAACCGACCTCACCATGAACGGGGCGCATCTGAATGAAAAGGGTTACCAGCTGTTCGCTTCCACCGTGTTCAAGCAGCTCTTCGGGAAGGACTCACCCAAGCTGGACGAGAAGTTGAGGGCTGAGGTGGTGGAGAAGAATCGCCAGCACTTCTTTCGCTACCGACCGCTCAATACTTTCTATTACACGGGCGGTCGCAACCGAAGTTACGGCTACTTGGACTTCCTCCCCGCCATGCGGAACTTCGATCTCATGACGGCCAATCGCGACAATCGCATCCACGCCCTTGCCCAAGGCCAAAAGGTGCCTGCCAAGATAGACGACTCCAACGTTCCGGAGATGCCTAAGACTCCACAGTCGCGAGGGGCCAACAAGTGGTTGACGCCGAAACAGGAACGCGAAGCCTTCAAGGTGGATCCACGTTTCGAGGTCACTCTTTTCGCCAGCGAGGAGCAATTTCCCGACATTGCCTGTCCCATTCAGATGCGATGGGACTCCCAGGGACGCATGTGGGTCAGCTGCTCCACCACCTACCCGCACGTTTATCCCGGACGCGCCCCCAACGACAAGATCGTCATCCTCGAGGACCTCGACGGCGACGGCAAGGCGGACAAATCGACCGTCTGGGCGGACGACCTGAACGTTCCGCTTTCCTTCGAGTTTGGCGATGGCGGAGTCTACGTTTCGGAGGAACCCCACATGACCTTCCTCAAGGACACCAACGGCGACGGCAAGGCGGACCATAGGGAGACCGTGCTGACCGGGTTCGGTTGCGAGGATTCCCACCACGCCTTGCACGATTTCGCATGGACGCCGGACGGTGACCTTATCTTTCGCGAATCGATTTTCCACCACACTCAGGTCGAAACTCCTTACGGGCCCGTCCGCCAACAGAACAGCGGCTGGTTTGCCTGGGAACCGAAGCTGCATCGCCTTACCTCTTTCGGTACCCATGCCAGCACCAACCCCTGGGGCGTTACCTTCGACGACTGGGGACAGCACGTGGCGAGCTACCCGATCTTCGCATCCGCCCACCATGCCTTGGATCCTCCCTATCCCGAACAACACCCGCGCCCCTCCGGCCTACAGGCGTACTCGGGCGTTTGCGGACAGGAATTCATAGATTTTCCCAATTGGCCCGAGGAATTGCAGGGTAGCATGGTCAAGGTGCGCTACAAGTCGACCAACCGGGTGGAGCTCCTGCAATGGAACGAAGGGGAGTTTGGTTACGATGAGAAGTACGTCAGCGACATCATCTTCTCGACCAACCTGAGTTTCATTCCGGTTGATCTTCGCTACGGCCCCCGTGGTGGTATGTACGTTTGCGACTGGTACAACCCGGTCAAGGGCCACGCCCAGTATTCCTTGCGCGACGAGCGGCGCGACCGAAAATCCGGCAGGATCTGGAGAATCTTTCCCAAGGGTGCCAAGCCGCAGGATCCGCCGAAGATCGCAGGAGCCAGTATTGCCGAACTCTTGGAAATTCTCAAGCGCCGGGAGTACCGTTACCGCTACTGGGCCAAGCGCGAACTGCGGGAAAGGAAACCGGCGGAGGTCAAGGCCGCCCTCGACAAGTGGGTCGCCAAGCTCGATCCCAAGGACGAACGTTTCCGGCACCATCAAGTCGAGGCCATCTGGGCTTATCGAAACGTCGAGCAAGCCAACTTGCCTTTGCTGCGGGAAGTGCTCGCCTGCGACAACCACAACGCCCGAGCCGCGGCCGCCCGCCAATTGCGTCATTGGCATGGGTTGGCCAAGGATGGGGACGATCTCTTGGCCAAGGCCGGACAGGATGAGAACGGGCTTGTTCGGATGGAGGCTGCCATTGCCTGCAGCTACGTTGGCACGAAGGAAGCCTTCGAGGTGTTGGCGGACGTCACCCAGTTACCCAGCGACAGGCATTTGGCGTATGCGATCAAGACATCCCTAGGCTCCGCCCCCATGAGGAAATTCTGGGACAAGGACACTGTCGAAAAGACGAACCCGCAAGTGCATGGTTTCCTGTTCAAGCAGAAGGCTGCGGATGCCAAGGCGGAGAAAACCCAGCGAGACAAGAAATTCGACCGCCAGAAAAACCTGCTCAAGGTGAAGCTTACCTGCGTCAAGGAAAGGATGCTCTTTTCCGCCATGTACGTATTGAAACCGAACTTGAGCGAGTACAAGGAGGCCTTCGGTGAAATTCCGGCCAAGCCGAACCAACCGATTCGCATCGAGTTCGACAACCCGGACGCCACGCCCCATAACTTCGTCCTCGTCCAGCCCGGTTGCCTCGAGGAAGTTGGGTTGGCGGCGAACGAGATGGCAAAGGATCCCGAAGCCGCCAAAAGCGGTCAATTCATTCCCAAATCGAAGAAAATCATCGTTCATACCAAGATGCTCAAGCAAGGTGAGAAGGAAACCCTTCGCTTCAAGGCCCCGCGCAAGCCCGGCAGGTATCCCTACCTTTGCAGCTTTCCGGGACACTGGACCATCATGAAGGGCGTGCTCGTTGTCAAGTAGAGCAAGTCGTCATGGGAAAACTGCTCTTTCTGTTCTTGTTGGGTTCCGTGGCCTATGCCGCCGAGCGTCCCAACGTCATCGTGATATACACTGATGACCAAGGCTATGGCGATGCCTCATGTTTAAACCCTAAGTCCAAGTTCAAGACCCCCAATCTCGATCGTTTGGCTCGCGAGGGCATGACCTTCACCGACGGGCATTGCTCCGACACCGTGTGCACGCCCTCGCGCTACGGATTGCTCACCGGCAGGTATTCCTGGCGCACGACCCTGAAGAGAGGAGTATTCGGGGCTGAGAAGGAATGCTTGATCAAGGATGGTCGTGTCACGCTCGCTTCCTTGCTGCGCGACAATGGGTACGCCACGGCAATGGTGGGGAAGTGGCATCTGGGGATGGATTTTCCAGGGACGAAGGGAAATCGCGACTGGACGCAACCGGTCAAGGATATGCCGCTGGACAAGGGGTTCGACTATTTCTGGGGAATTCCCGCTTCCATGAACTACGGTGTGCTTGCTTGGTTCGAGGGGCGATACGCAAAGGTTCCTCCCACTCTCTTTACGTCCAAGAAACCGAGTAAGATCGCGATTCAGGATTACCGCATCATGCCGCCTTACCAAAAGACCGCCAAGGAGGCGCCCAATCCCGAGGAGTCCGGTGGTAGGAAAATGAACCTGAAGTCGAAGGGACTCGAGGTGGCTCCCGACTTCGTCGACGTGGAATGCCTCGACCGTTTCACCACGAAAGCGATCGAGTGGATGGAAGGCAAAGCCGACGCGGCGCGCAAGGGGAAGCCTTTCTTTCTTTATTTGCCCTACACCTCACCGCACAAGCCCGTCATCCCGATCAAAAAGTTTCTCGGCAAGTCGAAGGCGGGCGCCTACGGGGACTTCATGATGGAAACCGATTGGCACGTCGGGCGTATCCTGAAATTTCTCGATGACCAGAAATTAGCAGATGACACCTTGGTTGTTTTTACCAGCGACAACGGTCCCGAGAAAACCTGGTCCAAGCGAGCGGAGCTCCACCAGCACCAATCCAACGGAATCTATCGCGAGGGGAAACGATCCATCTACGAGGGTGGTCACCGTGTGCCCTTTTTTATTCGTTGGCCGGCCAAGGTGAAGGCCGGTTCCACTTGGGACGAACCCGTTTGCCAAACTGATTTGCTGGCCACCTTTGCGGAGATGGTGGGGGCCAAGCTTCCTCCCGACGCGGGGGAGGACAGCGATAGTTTCTACATGGATTTGCTTGGACGGAAACGGGGTATTGCTCGCCTGCCCATGATCCATCATTCCTCCAGCGGGCGGTTCGCCATCCGCGACGGTCAATGGAAGCTCGTCATGCCTCATGGGAAAAGCCGATCCGAGCTCTATGACTTGTCGACGGACCCATCCGAAAAGAAGGATCTGGCCAAGGCCCATCCCGAGATCGTCAATCGTCTTTTCGAAAACATGAAGCGCATCGTTCTACAGGGTCGGTCCACGCCCGGGCCAAAGCAATCCAACGATACTCCCTTGTGGCCAGACGTCGGTTGGGTCAAGGGCGAGCCGAAGAAGCGAAAATAATACTACGACCTCTCGTCTTGCGGATGGGCGATCCGTCTTGCAAGTTGTGACTGTACGTCCGTTTATTGAAATACCGACTCTTACGAATGATCATTGCACGCTACTTTTTTCTTAGCTTCTTTATACTCGCGACGCTTGATGGTAAGGAAAAAGTCGATGACGGACGTTTGCTCTGGTCGTTTGAATCCGGAGGCATGGTCCGCTCGTCTCCCGCAGTGGGCTTGGATGGGACCGTCTACGTCGGGTCGAACGACCAAAAGGTATATGCCTTGAATGGAAAGACCGGGGGGAAGCAATGGGAATTCGCGACCGGGGGCGACGTGCAGTCCTCTCCCACCTTGGGTCCCGACGACACGGTGTACGTCGGTTCGGAGGACAAGAAACTGTATGCCTTGGATGGAGTCACCGGAAAGAAGAAATGGGAATTCGTAACCGAGGAACGCGTTTTTTCCTCACCCGCCATCGGCAAGAAAGGCTGGGTGTACTTTGGCTCATTGGACAACAAGGTGTACGCCTTGGATGGATTCACTGGTGAAAAGAAATGGGAATTTTCCCTGGGTGGGGACGTCGGTTCTTCTCCGGCTCTTGCTCGAGACGGGACGGTTTACGTCGGATCCCTGAACAACAAACTGTATGCCCTGGATGGCGTCACGGGTAAAAAGAAATGGGAATACCCCGCTGGCGGTCGCATCGGTTCTTCCCCTGCGATCAGCGTGGACGGTACGGTCTACGTAGGTTCCGACGACGACAAGGTGCACGCCGTGGATGCCAAGACCGGTAAGGCCAAATGGTTCTTCGCCACGGGAGGGGACGTCGAGTCTTCTCCCGCGATTGGACCCGAGGGTACGGTCTACGTTGGATCGGAAAGCAAGATGGTCTATGCCTTGGACGGGCGTACCGGGGCCAAGTTGTGGAGTTTCAAGACAGGTTTGGCCGTACGTTCCTCACCCGCCATCGGTGCGGATGGCGTGCTTTACGTCGGCTCGGAAGACAAGAAACTGTACGCCTTGGACCTCAAGACGGGAAAGATGCGCTGGGCCTTCGAAACCAAGGGCAAAATAGACTCCTCCCCGGTGATCGGGAAAAACGGCATCCTCTACGTTGGGTCTTCGGACAAGAAGGTCTATGCCTTGCGCTGCGACAGTTCCGGTTTGGCGCCCAGCGCTTGGCCTTGCTTCGGCCAAAACTCCATACGATCGAGGCACCTCGACTTCTCACGAATAAAGTTCCCTTTTCTTAATCTCGGGGATTGAGCTGGCGGCGCCGGTTCCACTAGGCTTACCCACGAAACTTTTCCCCGCCCTAGTCGTTTTATCGCGAACGGGTCCTTTTCATCTCCCTATTCATCGCTCCAAACATGAAAACGTTTTCTCTCCTATCACTGTTTCTCTTCTGTTTACTAGGGGCGGTTTCCGCCAAGCGGCCCAACGTCGTGCTCATCATGGCCGACGACCTCGGGTTCGCTGATCTAGGTTGCTACGGTTCCGAGATCGAGACACCCAACCTCGATGCCTTGGCGGCGAACGGTTTGCGCTTCTCCCAGTTCTACAATACTGCGAAATGCCATTCCTCTCGTGTATCCTTGCTCACCGGCCTCTATTGCAACCAAGCGGGAAGCACCAGCCTGAGCCGCGGCGCCACCATCGCGGAAGTGTTGGGTTCGGCTGGTTATTCCACCAATATGGTGGGAAAGTGGCACTTGAGCAAGCAGCCCACCGACTTCGGGTTCGACCGCTACTGGGGCCACCTTTCGGGCGCCACCAATTTCTTTACTGGAGACAACTCTTTCCGCCTCAATGGCGAGGATTGGAAAGTGCCGGCCACCCTTAATGGAAGGCCTTTCTACGTCACCCATGCGATCATGGACTACGGCCTGAAGTTCCTCGACGAGGCCACCCGCAAGGACGATCCCTTCCTCCTCTACGTCGCCTTCAATGCTCCGCACTACCCGCTTCACGCCCCCGAGAAGGACGTCGAAAAGTACGATGGCCGTTATGACTTGGGTTGGGACAAGATGCGCGTCGAACGGTACCAGCGGCAACTGAAGTCCGGACTAATCCCCGCCAAGTACAAGCTCAGCCCTCGCCCCGCTCATATCCCCGCGTGGGATACCTTGTCCAAGGAGGAGAGACAGTGGGAATCCGACCGTATGGAGGTGTTTGCCGCCATGGTCGATCTCTTGGATGAAAACGTGGGTCGATTGGTCGACTACCTGAAGAAGAAAGACCTGCTCGACGACACCCTTATCCTGTTTTGCGCCGACAACGGCGCTTGTCCTTTCGAGCGCACCAGAGGTCGCGAGCTCAAACCATGGGATCCGAAGTCTTACTGGACTTACGACGCCTCCTGGGCCCACGTCGGGAACACACCCTTCCGCCTGTACAAGCAGAACCAGCACGAGGGCGGCATTTCCTCGCCGCTCATCGTTCATTGGCCTGAGGGACTGAAGACGGAACCAGGATCAATCACCCGGCAACCTGGTCACCTGATCGATTTCATGGCTACCTTCGTCGACTTGGGCAAAGCCAAGTATCCCAAGCAGGTAGGGGAGCGAAAGGTCGATCCTTTGCAGGGTAAATCCCTCGCTCCCATCTTCGCCGGCAAAACGCGTGATCCTCACGATACCTTGTACTTCAATTTCGGTACCGACCGGGCCTTGCGCCAAGGAGACTGGAAACTGGTATCCGCCAAGTTGGGCCGCTGGGAATTGTTCGACTTGGGCAAGGACCGCACGGAGACCAATGACTTGTCGGGCAAGCATCCCGAACGTGTGAAAACGATGGCCAAGGAATGGTTCCGCATCGCCAAGGAGCTTTGTCGTGAGAATGGCAAGAGACTCACTCCTCCGGGAAACAAGCTAAAGGAGCTGAATTTTCGCAAGAGCCCGGGTTCCGGCAAGAAACGAAAGAAGGAGAAAAAGTGAGGGCAGGACTTTTATTCGCCTTGGCCTTGGCTTTGAGCGCTTGCGCCTGGGCCGCTCCCAAGAAGCCCAACGTCATCGTCTTCCTGGTCGACGATTACGACAAATACGAGACCAGCGTGTATGGCGGCAAGGTACTCACACCCAACCTGGACCGCATGGCTCGCGAGGGCATGACCTTTCTCAACGCTCACGTCACCAGTACCGTTTGCACACCTTCCCGCTATACCTTTCTCACGGGACGCTATGCAGGCTCTTCCTATTGCGAAGAGTACCAAGAGCTGTTCCCCAAGGGCACGCAGGCCTTGCCCGGGTTCAACGTAGAATTGGAAGAGGACAACATGAACGTCGGTGCCGTTTTCGCGAAGAACGGTTATGCCGCGGGTTTCGTGGGCAAGTATCACGTCGGACCTGAGCCCGGAGACGCGGCGGCCCGTCGAGCCGGCATGAAGGAGGATCCCAAGAAAGTTCCCTTTTCCGAAGAGGTGAACCGCTTGAAGTTCACGAACGAGAAGGTTGCTCGCAAGATGATCATGGAGCGTGGTTTCACGTGGGCGAAGAATATTTACTGGAACAACACCAAGGCGCCTTTCCAGATGCACAACCCCGAGTGGACCATCGCGGCGGCGCTTGACTTCCTCGAGGAGCACAAGAACAAGCCCTTCTATCTCCATTACTGCACGACCTTGCTGCACGGGCCCAACGGGCAATGGTTCAAGTCGCTCGATTTCCCCAAGGTGACGGGGGAGGGGATGATCGAAAAAGAGCTGGGGGTTATGCCTCCTCGCGAGACCGTTATGGAACGCATTCGCAAGGCGGGCCTGACAGAGAACGAGGCGGGTTATCTTTGGATGGATGATTCCCTCGGCTTGATCCTGGACAAGCTGGACGAACTGGGTATTGCCGAAAACACCCTGGTTCTCTTCACCGCCGATCATGGGTCCGCCAACAAGGGATCACTCTACAAGGACCGCGGAACCGAGGTGCCTTGCATCATGCGGTGGCCCGCCGGAATGAAGAAAGGAGTTCGTTGCGAGGAGCTTTTGCAAAACACCGATTTCGTTCCCACTTGGTTCGACCTCGCTGGCATCCAACCACCGAAAAATTATAAAATCGACGGCGTCTCGCTTAAATCACTTTTCAAGAAACCCAATTTTCCCGTTCGCCCCTACGTCTATTCCGAGATGGGAGTCGCCCGCTCCATAAAGACCAAGCGCTTCAGTTATCTGACCCTTCGCTACACCAAGGACCAAGTGGCTGGGCTCAGGGCAGGGGAGCGTAAGTTCCTCCGCGAGGTCTCGGGCCTAAGCGGTGGCGTCTCCCGCGCCATTCTCGCCAAGGAGCATGCTCTTGCCTACGACCAACTCTACGACTTGCAAAACGATCCCGAGACCCGCAACAACCTTTCCGGCCAGAAAAAGCATGCGCCTACCCTCGAGGCCATGCAATCGAGCCTTGCCGCCGAACTGGCGAGGTTTCCCGATCATCCTTACGGTGAGTTTTTGCCCGGAGGCAATGCTCTCCCGGGTTCCGGTTACGACGACGTCTTCGAAATCGTCCGTCGGTACGTCGAGCAGGAAAAGAAAAAAGGCAAAAAGAAGTAGCTATCCGCCGCCCCACGCCGCAGTTTTGCGCCAAGGTGGGTTTTCCTGCTCCGCGACGAAAATAACATGAGGCCAACTTCGCGTTTATCTGTAACCTGAGAAATAAATAAAGAAAATACTTGCATATTTAGTGCAAATACATAAAGTTGTATTCACTTTCGGAAATGAAGTCGGTCGTACAGCTCCTCCTTTCAGCCCTTTTCCTAATTGCGCAAGGGGTCTCATTCGCCGAACAAGCCAAGACTGCCAAATCCTACGATCCTCGTAAATTACCCATGATGCAGGATGCCATCGAGCGCATCAATGGGGCAGTGGCCAGAAGGCTCACGAAGGAAGGCATTCCTTACAACGTACGTTTGAACGACCATGTTTTCCTTCGCCGGATCTATCTCGACCTTGCGGGCACGATACCTACGCACGACCAAATTCAGACCTTTGTTCGCAGCGGCGATCCCTACAAGCGTACGCGGTTGATCAACGAACTCTTGGCCTCGGAAGATTTCGTCAGCCACACCTATAATTATTTCGCGGATTTACTTCGTATTCAGTCCACCGTTCCCGGAGAAGCAGTTCGACTCGATGCCTTCAGTTATTGGCTGAAGGATTCCATTCGCCAGAACAAGCCGTACGCTTGGATCGTTCAGGAAATGATTTCGGCTACCGGCAGCATAGAGGAGAACCCTGCTGCCGGTTATCACTTGAGGGACACCGGCATGAAACTGGACCACGTGTCCTTCATGACCAAAATTTTCATATCCAAGGACATTACTTGCGCCCAATGCCATGATCATCCTTACGAGGATTGGACGCAAATGGATTATTATTCCTTGGCTGCCTTTCT
>CEVA01225455.1_pt1 | contig 10871 bp, 11 predicted proteins | sample 361521 | NCBI WGS metagenome assembly CEVA01 (sample SAMEA2622823, study PRJEB7988) | marine metagenome | isolation source: saline water (ENVO:00002010), including | reverse complement strand
GGCATCCTAACTCTGCGAGTGGATACATAACTGGGGGCAGGTCAAAAGTGTCACACGCAAGATTCTCCCGCACTCGTGATGGAGTGGGAGCGTTCGTGTCACGTTGAGTTTGGAGTGGGCTGGGTCGATTGCCATATGGCCGAACCGGGAGATGTCGATGGCTGGACGCACGAGGGGGTACTGGTGTCTGCACTGGTGACACCCAAAGATTGTGCCCGATGCCACGTACGGGAGCACGAAGAGTTCTCCCGGAGTCACCACGCCAAGGCGGGAGAGATTCTGGAAAGTCTTGACAATGTGCTGGCTGAAAAGGCTGCCGGGATGCCAGCTGACATCGCCGATGCGGTCAACGGTTGCTGGCAGTGCCACGGCAGCATCGTGAAATTCCTGAGGGACGAACAAGGCCAGGTCATGAAGACAGGCAAAGAGGGGAAGCCGATGATCGACCCGGACACCTGGCCGAACAGCGGGATGGGCAGGCTGAACCCGGATGGTTCGAAAGGTTAGTGTCATGCCTGTCATTCTCGCCACGCTTTCGAATCGAAGTTGTCGCGTTCACCGGAGAACTGCGGGAAGTGTCATATGAGTCCCGACCATCCCCAGATCGAGATCTACAATGAGTCGAAACACGGAATCGCGTTTTATGCCAACCGAGATCTGATGGCTCCGGACAAACCGGGCGAATGGGTCCTCGGTCGAGACTATTCTGCGGCTCCGACGTGCGCGACCTGTCACATCAGCAGCTATATGAATCCACAGGGTGTCTTCCATGCGAACACGCACGACGTGGGAGAGCGTATCAGCTGGACGTTGGGTCCCGTGATCAGAACCAAGCTGAACCTGGTCGAATACGAGGATGGCTTCAAGGAGGACTATCCAGACACGCGTGAGCTGCCGACGATCGGATCTGAGGTGGTCACGACGGAGAAGGTCGTTGAAAACGAGACCCTGGTCAGTCGTGAGGTGCCCCGTCGCGTCGCCCGTATCGTGACGTGGGATCAGCGTCGCGAGTTAATGAAGGGAGCGTGTCGAAACTGCCACAACGACACCTATATCGACAATTTTTACAAGCACTTCGACGATCTCGTGGTTCTCTACAACGAAAAATTCGCCAGGCCAGCCAAGAATTTTATGGAGATGCTGAAGACGGACGGTGTGCTGAATCCGGATGCGCCTTTCGAGCACGAGGTACAGTGGGTTTTCTGGGAGCTCTGGCATCACGAAGGACGCAGGGCGCGGCACGGGGCTAGTATGATGGGGCCCGACTACACACACTGGCACGAAATGTACGAGGTGGCCAAGCACTACTATTCGGATTTCCTGCCGGCTGTGGTTCACGCTGCCGAAACGAAGAATCCCGAGATGGGCCGAAAATACGCCGCGCTTGTGGAGAACCACCTTGCCCGCGAGGAACACACCTGGATGAAGGGACTCAGTGTCGAAGAAGCCGAGAAGCTTCGCAGTACCTATGAGGCGCGCTACGACCAGTAGCCTTCGGTCACGGGTGGCTCCGTTGCGTTGGATCGTCGTCACCCTGTCTGTACTGGCGGGTGCTTGTGAAAAAGAGGCGGGTCGTCAGGCCTATGTAGATTCCGGGTGTGGACGCTGTCACGGGAGTGACCTTTCCGGGACGCGACTGGGCCCACGCTTGACCGACCTGAAGGCGAACTGGAATGTGGAAACTCTCGAAGCCTACCTCGCAAGACCCGAGGCTGTCCGGGGTGACCACGCCCGACTCGATTCGCTTGCCCGACACTTTCCAGCACCGATGCCGCAGTTCGTGATGGCTGACTCGGTCCGGAAGGCCCTGGTGACCTTTCTCCTGGTCTCTTCGCCGTAGCGTCCGTGTGTTGCCCGGGCGAGGTTACGAGGGGACCGGATCCCCCGTAAAATGGCCGCGCCACGCGGGTCAGGGCGTCTTGACAGGCTCCGGCACGTGCTGTATTTTTAGTGCCGTCATAGGGTCATATCTATGACAGGGCCTCTTTCGAGGCCCTGTTTTCGTGTTCCCCCATCCGTCGATGCTCCCCCTTCGTTGCATCACATCCCTTACAGAGGATGAGAGGCTATGGAGGATCTTTCCAAACGCGAACGATCAATTCTGGATCGTCTCGTGACCTGCTATATCGATACAGGTGAACCGGTCGGGTCAAGGACTCTGGCGAAGACCGCTGTCGCTCTGAGTTCGGCGACAGTGCGTAATTCGATGGCCGACCTGGAGGAAAAGGGCTATCTGCATCAGCCCCATACCTCATCGGGTCGGGTGCCGACCGACGAGGGCTATCGTGTCTACGTAGACGCGATTATGGGTCAGCAGGAGATCTCAGAGGACGAGCGAAGGCGTCTGCGTGAAATGGTCGAAGAGGCCATTCGTGAGAACAACATCGAGGGTCTGATGACGCAGGTGTCCCGCGTCATCGCCGATGTGTCGCACAATCTTGGCGTTGCTCTGACACCGCAGTTCAAGGAGGGGCGGTTCAGGAGTATCGATATGATTCCCCTGAGTGAATCCAAGCTCTTGCTCGTACTGACGATTCAGTCAGGTCTGGTCAAGACGATGGTGATGGAAGCCGACGCTCGGCTTGAGGCAGACGACCTTGGCGCCACACAACGCCTGATCAACGAACGGCTGTCAGGTCTGTCGATCGAAGACATTTTGAACACGGTCGGTGAAAGGCTCAGGGGGGCAAGCGACGGATCGCCCCGGTTGCTTCGCTTGATCTGTGACAGCGCGCATTCCCTGTTCGAGTTCAGCACGGAAGAGGACCTGCACCTGGTCGGGACAGGGAATTTCTTCCTGCAGCCCGAATTCAGCGAAGATCGAGAACAGCTGGCCCGACTCTACGAACTGTTCGAGGAACGCTCTCAGATGACGGCGATCCTGAACGATCGAATGGGGGATGGGATCGCCATCACGATCGGAGGGGAAAACGATTCTCCCGAACTGAGCGCGTGCAGCCTCCTCACTTCGAAATATAGAATGGGCAACGTCAACGGGGTGATCGGTCTGATGGGCCCCACCCGGCTGGCGTATTCCAAGATGGTTCCCCTCGTGCGGTATATGGCGAGCCTGACGGAAAACCTCTTGGAAGAAAAGTTCGAGGAGAGGTAAGCTTGAGCAAGCAGGACGAAGTCGAGGAAGAGCGTCCGGTCGGAGAGGCTGAGGAGGTCGGTGAAGAGGGTGGGGCCGAGGCGGAGCCCGTTGAGGGAGACGAAGAATCCGAGGCCGATGTCGAGGAGGATCCGGTGGTCGTGGCGATCCGGGAGGCCGAGGCGCACAAGGATCGCTGGATGCGCCTGGCTGCCGAGTTCGACAACTACAAGAAGCGTACCTCCCGGGAAATGCAGTCGTTGATCGAATCGGCTAACGAGGGGCTGATCAGAGATCTCCTCCCCACGATCGATTCGGTGAACCGGGCTCTCAACCACGCAGACGGAGATGATGATTCCGAGGGCTTCAAGGCAGGCGTCCGGCTGATTATGACCGACTTCGCGAAGGTGCTCGAGGCGCGAGGCGTCAAGGAAATCGACGCGCTGGGTCAACCCTTCGACCCGAACGACCACGAAGCGCTGATGCAGACGGCATCAGAAGAGTACGAAGCGGGCGTCGTCGCCAATGTTGTGGAGAAGGGGTATCGGCTGGGGAGTAAAGTGCTCCGTCACGCCAAAGTGGTGGTCAGCACGGGGGCGCCCGGAGATGATGGCGGCAAAGAGGATGCTTAGAGAGGCAGGCGCTCAGCCTGTCTTTTTCTTTTTTCGGGAGTTGGATTGAGCAAGAGAGACTACTACGAGGTCTTGGGTGTCGAGCGCGGCGTGTCCGACGACGACGTGAAGAAGGCGTATCGGAAGCTTGCCCTCAAGTATCATCCGGACCGGAACCCGGGCGACACCGAGGCGGAGGCAAGCTTCAAGGAGGCGGCCGAAGCCTACGAAGTCCTGAGTGACCCTGAAAAGCGTCAGACCTACGACCGGTTCGGTCATCAGGGACTCGGGGGGGCTTTCGCCTCCGGCGGGTTCAATTGGTCCGACTTCAGCCACGCGGGCGATTTCGAGGACATCTTCTCGAGTCTCGACGACATCTTCGGCGGTGGCATCTTCGGCGACATCTTCGGGAGCCGGGGCGGGGGGCGACGCGGCCCTCAGCGCGGGGAGGATCTGCGAATCACCCTACCGCTCAGCCTGGAAGAGATCGCTGAGGGTGTTCAGAAGAAGATCAAGCTCACGCGGCTGGATCGATGCGACACGTGCGACGGTAGCGGAGCCAAGGCCGGTAGCCAGCCAGTTCCCTGCGAGACGTGCGGTGGGGCGGGGCAGGTCCGGCAGGCGACTCGCTCGCTGTTCGGTCAGTTCGTGAATGTCACGACGTGTCCACGCTGCGCGGGCGAGGGCACCTCGATCGCACAGCCCTGTTCGTCGTGTGGCGGCGAAGGGCGGGTGAAGAGCCAGACGAGTCTTTCCGTGAACATTCCCGCCGGGGTGTCCGAAGGGAACTACATCCCGCTTCGGGGACAGGGTAGCGTCGGTCGTCGAGGCGGGCCTTCCGGGGATTGCCAGGTGTTCGTGCAGGAGGTGGAGCACGATCAGTTCGAGCGTCACGGGAACAATGTGGTCTACGATCTGCCGATCAGTTTCTCGCAGGCTGCTCTGGGGGCCGAGATCGAAGTTCCCACGCTCGGAGGCAAGGCGGTGATGAAGGTGCCTGCCGGTACGCAGTCGGGGCAAGTGTTCAGGCTTCGTGGGAAGGGCATCCCCGATGTGAACGGCTACGGCAGCGGAGACGAACTAGTCCGGGTGATGGTTTGGACGCCCAAGAAACTGAACCGTCAGGAACAGGAGATCTTCGAGGAACTGGCGGAACACGAAAACAGCGCGCCACCCGAGGGGGGAAAGGGGTTCTTCGATCGACTGAAAGACGTGCTGAGCGGCTAACCCTGGGGAAGGTGTGAAAGGGACGGGCTCGCCCTCTCCGGGCGAGCTTTTTGTTTGATCTAAAGGGATCAAACAGAAAAGAGTAAGGGAACAAGGCGGGATGACGATGTACTTAGTACTATAGAATAGTATTCCTTTCCTCCCGAGGGGAATCGGCTCTCTATAGATACACACAGGATGCGGGATTACGCGCAGGGATGCCGGCCAAGCTAAGTCGTTCGTGCCCCTCAGAGGTGCGGACGACTCTTTTTTGTGGGTTGGCAAGCCTCAGGCGCTGGCCTATATTCCCAAAAGTGCTGCTTTTCAGCCATTTAGCTCGTTCTCCTCGCCGTCAGATCTCCCCTTGAGTCACGTGAAATCCTGGTACCAGATCGTTGTCGCAGTGCCATCCGAAGCGCTTGAGAAGGCTTCGAATGTGCTATTCGAAGCCGGCAGTACTGGTCTCGAAGAGGTTTCCTCCCAGGATGGAACCGGGCGTCTGATCGCCTATTTCGTGGGATCGAACCAAAGGGCGGTGCTTCACGAGGTTCGATCGGGTCTTCCCGAAGCGCGCATCAACGCCAGCCAGGTCGAGTTGGAGGACTGGTCGGCCGCCTGGCGCGATCGATTCGAACCGGTCTGGCCGACCGATCGCCTCGTGGTCTGCGCCCCTTGGCACGATGTGTCCGCCCCGGCCGACGGATACCGGGTTGTGATCGAGCCAAGGACTGCGTTCGGTACAGGTGGACACGCGACCACTCGCCTGGCCTTGCAGGCACTCGAAGGGGTGGTTCGGCCGGAGGATCGTGTGCTCGACGTGGGGACCGGGTCGGGGATTCTGGCGATCGCTGCTCGAAAGATGGGTGCCCAGGAAGTCACCGCAATCGATACGGATCCCCTGGCGGTCCAGAACGTGATCGAGAATGCCGCTCTGAACGGTGTGGACGGGATCCAGGCAGAGGCGAGGTCGCTGGAGCTTGAAGACCGTGGCTATCGGGTCGCGGTTGCCAACATCATCAGCAGCATCCTGCGACCAATGCTGGGTAGGCTCCATTCAGCGACGGAACCGGGTGCCGTTGTTATTTTCGGTGGGCTCCTTTCCCGAGAGCGGGAGAGTTTCGCGTCCAGCCTGGAAGCGGGCGGTTTCAAGGTTGTGGACGTACTACAGGAGGCGGAGTGGATCGGTTTTACGACCTCAAAGTCCTGATCGTCGGTGTTGCGATGGGGTTCGCGCTTCTCCTCGAAGCGACCCCGGCATTCGCCCTTCTCGAGCACGGAGACCAGGTGGCCGTCGTCACGAATACGCCCGCCGGCCGCGTTCGAGCGCGGTCGATTCCGAAGGAAAACGCGGGTGGGGCGTTCGTCAAGGGCACGCCGATCGGATGGATCCCCGAAGGGACGTCGATGAAGCTCATCGAACGTCAGTCCTTCGGGAACGAAGGGGAATGGTTCCACGTCGAATTGCCGTCGGGTGAGGACGGCTGGATTACCTCCAGATACCTGACGCTGGACATCGCCCGTGACAAGTTGATCGTGTTGCCGACGAACGTGAATATCCGAAACCAGCCGAGCGTGGCGTCTCCCGTGATTGGAAGAGCTACGAAGGGCACCGTTCTCGGGATGGTCCGAGAGCGGAACGGATGGTTTCTGGCAAACATTCCGAACGCTCGCAAGCGCGGTTGGATTCGGGGGGATATGGTTCGTCACGAGCCCCTGAACCCGGCCGCCAAACCTCCTCCCGCGACGGCAACTGAGAAACCGGCCGAGACGCCTCCACCGGTGGCGGAGCCGGAGCCGGAGAAACCGAAGGTGGACTTCGCGGCCCAGGCCCGTGAGATGGCAGGGTCGGGCCAGCATAAGGAAGCGGCGGAGGTGTTTCGGAAGGCCGTGGCAGAGGAACCGATGAACGGTCCGCTTCTGTTCGATGCTGCCAAGACGTTCGAGAAGGCCGGGGCTCGACAGGAGGCGATCGACCACTATCGTCGGGCCATCAAGGGGCGTCCTTCCAGACCGGAAGCTCAATTCTATCTCGATCGTCTGCTGAAACCGACCGAGGAAGCCGAGGTGTCGACCGAACTCGAACCCACGGTCGAAGAGGAAGCTGAGTCCTTCGAGTTCGTATCGGATTACGCCGGGTACCTGCTTCCGATGCTGGCGGTCGGTACGCTCGCATTCGTCGCGGTGCTGGTGGTCGTTTATCGAAAGAGAAGGGCCGAGCCATCCCATCCAATGTATCGTCGGCGACAACCGGACGGGGGGTTCGACGACGTGCTGAAGCACGCGGTGGAAAAACGGCCTGTGATTCGTGAAATCGAAGAGGCGGAAAAGAAACTGGCGGAAATGGACGAGGCCCTTCGCAAAAGAGTAGACGCCTTCGGGGCGAGCGAAGACGGCCGTCCGACGCTGCCTCCGGGCGAGAGTGCGGAGGTCCTGCTGGGGAAGATCGAAGGTCTCCGAAAGACCGTGCTGAACCAGGAAGAGCGATCGCGGATCTATGCCGATCTTGTGTATCTGCAGAATGAAAAGATCACGGCATTGGACGAAGAGATCGACGCGCTGAAGAAGCTGATCAAACTGGAATATTCGGGCGGGAAGGGGGAGAGTGCGCCTAAGGCAGTTGCGCCCAAAGCGCCCGCCAAGCAGGCAAAGAAGGCGTCGTCTACTTGAAATGAATGGAATGATGTTGTGGGTGGCGGAGACGATTCGGTCTCCGCCGTTTTCATTTGTGAGAGGCTCGTGACGGACAGGCTGTATGCTTTTTTGGTAGAAAACGGGGGTGAGGTCGGAGCCGAAGAAATCGCCGCCGAGGCGCTCGGTCTGCGTGGGGCCCGAGGCGCGATCGCTGACCGAATCGTTGCCACTGCCGCGTCAGAGGACCCTAGGGTGGTTCGGGGAACGACCGGATGGACGATCGCGGCTCCTTCTTCATCGCAGAAGGCTCGGAACGCGCGCTACCTGATGATCGCGGAGGGGGGCAGGGACGGAACGCAGTGGATCGCGGTTCGAGGCCTCGGGTTCGACGGTGCAGAGAAAACGGTCGACGGTGCGTTCGAGATCGACGACCGTGCGAAGGCGATTCACACGCTCGAGGGGATCGAGGATCTGGCGGCGAACTCCGTGGCCGTGTCTTTCCGTTTGCCGGGCGTTCGGGAGCGGATCAACCGGCAATCGCGCACGTGGTTGGGACGGGCCGTCCTCCCGGAGGACGGCGGACTATGCTTGTTTCGATTGGCGAGGCGACGGTTCCCCGATCGATCCTTCGCCTCGCTCGATTCAATCGCGGAGGCGCTGGGGATGGCGTGCGTCACGGAGCGCGGTCTCCGGGAGGAAGTCGAACTGGGGGGTGAGCTGCTCTTGGGTTTACTCGAAAGATGTGAAACAGAGGGGCTTACGGATCTGGAGGATATCGAGGCGGACCAGTATCCTCTCAAAGAGGCTGTTCGTTTTGCGTCCTTCGCCTTCGAGGAAGCCGATCTGGCTACGCTTCCAGCCGGTCCAGGGGTCTACATTATGCGGGATCGTGAGGGCGAGGTGATTTACGTCGGGAAGTCCAAGCATCTTCGCGATCGTGTACGGACTTACTTCGCGGATCAGGCCGACCGACCTGAAAAGACCCGCAAGATTCTGGAACGCATCTGGTCCGTGGATGTGGAAGAGGTCGGGTCGGAGGTGGAAGCGTTGATTCTGGAGGCACGGCTGATTCAGGCCTGTCGGCCATCCTTCAACACACAGGTGGATGTCCACGAAAGGCCGGGGAGCTATGAGGGGGCGCGACGTTACCTCCTTCTCCTGCCTTCTTCCGACCCTGATTCCGTCGAATTGTTCTGGGTGGATGACAGGTCCCCGATTGAACAGATCCGTGTACGGCTCGATCGGACGGACTGGGCGGCCGCGGACACGAGCATCAGTCGCTTGTTTGAGTCGGAATCTCCCGGGACCGCCCGGCTCGCCGATGAGGACAGGGCGGCACATCGCATTCTGGGCACGTGGATGGCGCATAACCACGAGAGGGCCCAGGTGATTCACGTGGACGATTCCGCAGGGAGAGAAGATCTATGTCGCGTGGTCGAAGATGCGATCGTGGACTTCGGTGCGGGGGAGGTGGGCAAGACGTGGAGTATCTGAGGCGGGAAAAGTGGCCTCGAGGCCACTTTTAAGTGTGAACAGCGAATATCGGCGCTCGTCATCTGAATCCTGGCGGGCGCTTGCTCTTTACAGGTCGAGAACCAGCCCTTCGCAGCCGAGAATGACCTGGCAGGTTTCCGGGTGGGCCACGTGATTGAGGTAGTTGTGGGTGCTGTCGATGAGGCGGGAGTCGTCGCTCAGGTGATCGTGGTGAAAGAGGATCAGCCGGCGGACTTTGGCATTCAAGGCAATGTCCACGCCGATGAACGACGAGGAGTGGCCCCAGTCGCTCTTTTCGAAGGATTCGATCAAATCGTCGAAGTGGGGATCGAACACGAGGGCGTCCGCACCCCGGTAAAAGTCGACGAATTCACCCATCGCCTCCGGGGTGAGATCATTGTATGAAACGTCGGTGGCGTAGACGAAGGTCTTCCCGTCGCGCTCGAGTTTATAGGCGTAGGAATCGCCGGGATGGTGGAGCGCGTGAGGCGTGACCTGGAAGCCGTTGATGTCGATCGCGGTGTCCGTTTCGGGCTGCACGAACGTGAGGTCGGCGGCCATATTCTCGAAGAGGACGGGGAAATTGTAGGGGTGATTCTGGTTACGGAACCGGGCTTCGAGTTCGTCGTGACACCTGTAGATGGTGATGGACGATACCGGGATGTAGACAGGCGTGAAGAAGGGAAAAGCGCATATATGATCCCAATGCGTGTGGCTCATCAGAATATGGATGGGGGGGCTTTTCGGCGACGAAGCCGTTGCCCATCATCTTCCGGCCCAGTTCACGCAGGCCGGAGCCAGCATCGATGATTAGCGTATCTTCGCCGGACTTCGCCTCCAGGCAGGCGGTGTTGTCCCCCCGCGGTGCCGCTTTCCAGGGGAGGCAGCCCGCGCAGGAAGTCGGTGGTCTCCTGGATGCTACGAAAAGACCGTCCACCGGCTTCGAGGAGGACGTGGGCGATCTTCGATTCGAGTTTGTCAGGTGAAATCGGGGTGGGTATTGAACCCCGGACGCCCCAGAAAGTGACTTGCATACCGTTTGGGTTGAGGACGGGAGAGACCCGAATAGTATAAGTTATTGTTTTTTATATAGATACGTCGGTGCGTGAAATGATAGGCCCAGGCCCGGGGATTGTCAAGCCATCGCACGAGAAGGCCTCCCGGGTCTCTTCCTCTCTTAATCGGCGCAGACGTAGGCCAGGACGTTTACGGCCTGTTCCAGCGAGTCGACGACGACGTCCGCCCGACCGTCCAGTTCCTTGAGGGAATGCCTGAACCCGGGCCCGTGAACGACGATGACGGGCTTCCCAAGAGCCACGGCGTCTCCGATGTCGCTCGAGGTGTTCCACTGCCGGTAGTTTTTGTGGTCCTCGTCGAAATAAGCGATCAGCAGGTCCGATTGGCCTATCCAGACCCGCGCGCGCAGGTTGTTGATCCTCCCTCCCAGGTCGTCCTGGACGCGGGGAAAGAAGCCCTCGCCCACATCCTGTGTGGAAATCCCCCGAATCTTGACCCCGATGTCATCGCTCAGGCTGTGATCCTCGCACGGCCCCTTGAAGGTGATGTCAAGCCCTTTGCCTTTGGCCAGCTCCCGCACGTGGTCGCGCCAGCCACCGTGAATGTGTCCGGAGAGGAATACGATCATCTCTACACCCTTTCTGTCAGTCCAGGGGTCTCATTTCGAAGGCCTGGAGGAGCGTATGGAAACAGTTTCCTGAAGGGAGCTACCGTGGAGAGACCACTCAATGCGACTTCAGCCCGTGTCCAGTAAGCGGGATGACGACGGTTTCCGCCGGCTCGAGTCGGGGGATCGCGGCCAGCGCGGAGGCGCTTGTCGG
>CEVA01096615.1_pt1 | contig 10873 bp, 7 predicted proteins | sample 361521 | NCBI WGS metagenome assembly CEVA01 (sample SAMEA2622823, study PRJEB7988) | marine metagenome | isolation source: saline water (ENVO:00002010), including | reverse complement strand
GCCGTCCTTGAATTCCCCCATGTACTTGCTTCCACTGGGCCACGTGTAAGTGCCTCGGCCATGGTACTTGTCATCCTTCAATTTACCGACGTACTTGGTGCCATCGGTTTTAGTCCAAGTGCCTTGACCATGCTTCTTGCCAGCCTTCCATTCACCGACGTACTTGTCGCCACTGTCGTGTGTGGCGGTGCCCTGGCCATGCTCCTTGCCATCCTTCCATTCACCGACGTACTTGTCGCCACTGTCGAATGTGTAGGTGCCCTGGCCATGGTACTTGTCATCCTTCCATTTACCGACGTACTTTGTTCCATCGACCCACGTCACCGTCCCTTGGCCATGCCGCTCGTCGCCCTTGTATTCACCAACGTACTTGGTTCCATCGCTCCGTGTGTAGGTCCCTTGGCCATGTTTCCTGCCGTCCTTGTATTCGCCGACGTATTTGGCGCCATTGGCGAACGTGTCAGCTCCTTCGCCATGCATCACGCCGTCCTTCCATTTACCGACGTACTTCCTTCCATCGGGCCACGTCATCGTGCCTTGGCCGTGACCTCTGCCGTCCTTCCATTCACCGACGCGCTTTCTTCCATCAGGCCACGTAAGGGTGCCTTTTCCATGCTTCTTACCGCTCTGCCATTCACCGTCGTACTTGATTCCGTCGGTATATGTCATGATGCCTTGGCCATGCTTCTTGCTATCTTTCAGCTCACCTACGTAATCCCCGGTCCATTCCTTAATACCATCTGAATAAGTGGCAGTGACATTACTGCCCTTATTATGTTGCGTGCCTTCCCAAAATTTGCCTCTCTTGAATATTCCGATCTGCTTTGTTCCATCGGGCCTTGTGTAAGCGCCTCGGCCATGCCTCTTGTCATTCTCCCATTCACCGACGTACGCGCTTCCACCAGGCCACGTGTAAGTACCATCACCGTGTAATTCCCCGTCCTCCCATTCACCGACGTATTTGCTTCCATTGGGCCACATCATCGTGCCTTGGCCATTCGCTTTGCCACCCTTCCACTCACCAACGTACTTAGCTCCATTGGCCCATGTGTAAGCACCTTGGCCGTGCTTCTCGCCGTCTTTGTATTCACCAACGTACTTGGTGCCATCGGTTTTAGTCCAAGTGCCTTGACCATGCGGAACGTCATAAAGCACATCGCCGGTATACGTGCCACCTGAAAGGTCAATAGTCTCCGCGCCAACCCCTACAGAAAACACCAGCAACAGAATTGGAAGAAGACGCTTCATACCCAAACTATATTCCTCTAGAAATACGCAGGGAAGAAACTAATTTTCTGAAGTCCCAAACCGGACAATTAGTAGAAACGGGGGAAATACGCCATTTTCTGGGGGTTAAAAAACGTCGTATTTAAACCATTTCTGACCTCATGGAGCATTCTCGTACGATCTTTTTAATGAATCAGGGGTTAGCCCTTGTTCATGCACCAGAATGGCTTACTACAAACACTCTACCAACATAGTGAACTTCACCAAGACGTCTTCACGGTGCAAAACCCTTTTCTTGACCGTCTCTTGCGTTTTCTCAAGTTGTTTTTATCGCTCCACGAAGGATATCGTTGCTGTGTCAAATACGCTAACTTACGATTTTGATCATCTTGACTACGTTTTAAGAACTTAGACGTAACACAAGCTCGGTGTTGCTTCCCTCCATACGTATAGGAAATCAGAACCGTATCGTTACGGCACTTAATGGGTTTCGACTCCTTCAGAAGGCCGCTGATAGTAGAGGCAGTATCAGCGACGAAAAAGAACACACTAGAAACCGCGTCTGCATCTCCATCTCTTAAACAATTGTGATATGGAGAAGCAATAAAATAAAAGATCACAATCACGAGCCCTACAACCATTATTAAATGAATAGGAAGTTTATTATCCATTTTTCTTTGTTATCCGATCATCAATCTCCACTGTTGTTTTATTAACCCTCACAATGTCTGCCTTTATCACAAATGTCTGGTATTAATTGACCAGTTTCATAACACCCGATGAATAGGTAGCAATGACATTTCCGTTTTTGCCGTAGTACGCACCCTCCCATCTACTTCTGTTCTTGAATTCACCGACATACTTCGTTCCATCGGCCTCTGTCAGGGTGCCGTGCCCATGCTCCTCGCCGTACTTCCACTCACCTACGTATTTGCGTCCACTGGCCCACGCCATCGTCCCTTGGCCATGTCTCTTCTCGTACTTCCAGGTCCCGACATACCCCTTTCCATTAACGTCCGTGCAAGCAACTTGGCCATGCTGCTCTCCGTTCTTGAATTGCCCGACACACCTGTTTCCACTGGGCCACGTATAAGTACCTTCACCGTCGAATTCCCCGTCCTTCCATTCACCGACGTACTTTTTTCTTCCGTCGGCCAATATGAGAACGCCATCGCCATTTCTCTTGTTATTCCTCCATTCACCAACGTACTTGTCGCCATAGGCGTCCGTGTAAGTGCCTTCGCCGTGTTTCATTCCGCTCATGAATTGGCCGAAGTACTTGGTTCCATCGGTTTTAGTGTAGGTGCCTTGGCCATGCGCCTTGCCGTTCATGAATTGGCCGACGTACTTGGTTCCATCGGTTTGAGTGTAGGTAGCTTGGCCATGCGCCTTGCCGCCCTTGTATTCACCAACGTACTTGGCTCCATCGCTCCATGCGTAGGTGCCTTGGCCATGTATCTTTCCACCCTTCCATTCACCAACGTACTGGTCACCATTGGCATTGGTGTAAGTGCCTTCGCCGTGCGGAACGTCATCAACCACATCGCCGGTATACGTGCCACCTGAAAAATCAATGGTCTCCGCCCCAATGGCTGTCGAAAATACAAGCAGCACGGTTGTAAGAATACGTTTCATTCTGAAGCAGTGGACCAACATCACTTGCAATAGCTTGTGTGCTTAGTTATCTGCCAAGAAGGAAACAATCAACGGTATCATCGGGATAATGGCAACGCAGGCCGCGGCCGTCACTGATTGCCTTAACTCCTCTGGCGTAACTGTTGCCTTAATTCCTTTTTCCTTTTCCTCTTGCTTCTTCCTTTTTTCTTTTGGTTTCACCTGACAAGAATCCGCGGTCATCGCTGATTGCCTTAACTCTTCTGCCCGTTCTTTTCTTTGCTCTTGCTGCTCTATCTTTTGTATTTTCTGTGCATAGGCTAATTCATCTTTGATCATCTGGACCCTGAGTTTGATGTAGAGCGCTTTCGCGGCACTCTCATCACCGCTAGATTGCGACAATGCCTGCGCCCATACACCGGCTACTTGCTGATTATTTACAATCTCTAGCGCAACCTGCTCGTAGAGCTGAATCTCCCTGAGCCGGTCTTCTGGGGTTTCGAATATTTTTGCGTTCATAATTATGAAGACCTACTTTGTGCTTCAAGCAATCACCGTTCAAATGTCCCCTTTCCTATGTTGGTGTAATGATGAACATACGGTGAATTGCGAGCTCTTCAAGGCGCCCTTAAGACGACGTTGACATTCGACATGATCTCAGCAACCGGCATCAACGCCAGAAGGGAATACATAATGGTGAACAGCAATATCGCGCCTCTTACAACATCAGCCACCGTCTTCTTTATCGAAGACATAAATAAAATGATTGATAGAAGGCCGCAATAAAGTACCGCGTAACTAGCGTAGAAGGCACGGTAGTACAGTCCATAGGTAACGACATGGAGATATATTTTCAACGCGATTAACCCGAGAATCACAATTGATGCTGCCACAAAAATCGACAACACAATTTGGCTGTATAGGTTTGTTTTTCTATAAAGAATGCCGAAAACCGTTACGTTGAACATTGACAAGGCGATCAGCTGCCAAAAGCCAGTATTTTCTAAAACAATCAGTTCGGCCCCATCAAACAACAATCCATCGAACCATAGTTTTTCAGCTTGCACACCAATCAAAAATAAATAAATCACCAATATGCCGGACAACACAATTCCAGAGATCACTGAATCCATGTGAGCGGTGGGCGACTCGCGGGGTGGCGTCCATTCACTGCGGTGCGCATAACAGGCTGCTAAGAAAAATACCGCAACTGCGATAGCACAGATTATTTTCAGAATCAGTATCCAAGAGATACTGTTAACTAACAAACTCACAAAGAGATCTAGCCTGATTGAGAATGTCTCGTCGACACCATATAAAAGTGGCATCACGCACGCAGTGACTACAACGAGAGTTACTACACCCGTTGCGATCCGTTTGATCAGAACGTACGGGGTATCGACCGGAATGACGCGAAATTGGGTATACGCACGCCACGCGGGGATGAGGAATCTGAAAATACTGATAAATGATCGATTGACGAGATCAAGAAATATAGACCGGCTAGTCAGTGACCGTTTGTTAAAGACCTCACTACTCGCGTGCAAGTGCCAAAGAAATAATACGGGGAAAACGTAAAACGTGGTGTTTTTAAAAAAAGACTCATCGTAAAGACAATAGCTCAACCCAATAGCCAACGTAAGTCCGATCCAACTCAAGTCAACCAGCTTTAATCCTTGTTCTTTAGCGCGGTTAACAGCGAAGAGAGCCGCAACTCCATACAAGAATATCGTCGCGTCAATCTGGAACGCTTCTGCGCCAATAGTCCATGCATCCCAGAAGAACAACACGGCATAGACACCTAAAATGGCACTGGGAAGTGCTTCGATGGAGAAGCGATTCCTATCGATACCATGTTCGAGGGCTCTAACCATCATTTAAGCGACTCCAAACATTGTTGTAATGGTTCATCCAGTGCGAGCTGTGCGTGCTTAAAAAACGGAAACCTCGCCTGTTCCCGTAGGTTCGATCTTTTCGGTCCTGATGTGATCGGCACTCTCTTGATGTGACAACCGATTTGTTTTGCATATATCTCTCGTTGGTTTCAGGAATGATGCAATTTTTGGCGGCCCAGCGAAGATGCACTCGACCGTTTTTCTTTGGAACAATCCGTGTTTTTTTCTACGTTGTTCGGCATGACCGTACGGCAAAAGACGGCATCATTGAGTATGGTTTTTGCGTAGGTCGCATCGCTCATGTTGGCGTCTGTAAGATCAACACTGGTGAGATTCGCCTTGTCTAGGTTTGCTCGATAAAACTTCGTACCAACTAAGGTCGCGTCAATCAACGAAACTCTGTGTAAATCAGCTTGGCTAAAATCCGCTCTACTCAAATTAGTCCGAACCAGAACGGCTCGCGAAAGGTCCGCGCGATAAAGGCGAGCGTCAGTCAAAGTCGCGTCGGTTAGATTGGCACCAATAAGCCTTGCATGATCTAATTGCGCACCCTGCAACTTGGTCGACGTCAGGCGAGCAATTCTCATCTGAGTGCGTATCAGACTCGCCCCTCCGAGGTCCGCGCGACTTAGATCGGCACCCGTCAGGTCGCTTGTATTAAGAATTGCCTTGTAAAGACGGGCGTCAGCAAGAGTTGCACCTTTTAGATCGGCCCCGGTAAGGTTTGCCTGAGCAAGATTGCTGCCTACGAGGTCGACCCAACGCAAGTTGCCATTTCTTAGGACCGCCCCCTGCAGATTCATATTAGCCATATACGCGCCACTGAAGGAGACATTCAGTAGAATCGCCGCACTCATATTTGCCTGACTTAAATTCGCATCGTCGAGATGAGCACTAGTTAAATTCGCTCTCGTAAGATTGGCGTTTGTTAGGTCAACACCAGTCAGGTCAGCACCGCGCAGGTTCACTTCGACTAGTTTGGCATTGCTTAGGTCAGCACCGCGCAGGTTAGCCTTTCCTAAGCTTGCGCCAGACAGGTTCGCATGCTTTAACGCAGCACCAACAAGATTCGTCGTTGAAAAACTCGCACCACGGAGGTCGGCATAGGAAAGATCAATGCCGTGGAGATCACGCCCACTGAAATCTGCGTTCCTTAGATCACAACCCCGACACGATCTTTCACCCTTTTTTATATTCCTGGTGTTCGTCTCGATGTGCGCACTGTCACGGTCCGCTATTTCTCGCGGCTCCACAGCTGATAGATTTCCTACGGATGACCTGACACCTTCTGTATACGTGATGATGACATTAGCGGCTGACATTCCGTCCTTGTCATATTTGGTGCCTGTCCAAGGCGCTCCCTCCTTAAATTCACCAACCACCTTAAGCCCATCGGCTAATGTTTGGGTCCCCTGCCCATGCATCTTGTCGTGCCTCCATTCACCGACGTACTTCCTACTATCGGGGAATATTTGGGTGCCCACACCACTTCTCTTGCCGTCCTTCCACTCACCGAAGTACTTATATCCAACAGGGTGACTCCAGGTACCTTGTCCATGTCTCTTGCCATCCTTGTACCCACCGACGTACCTATGGCCATCGGGCCACATGTAAGTGCCTTGGCCATGTCTCTTGCCATCCTTGTACTCACCAACGTACTTATATCCATGCCACGTGTAAGTGCCTTGACCATGCTTCTTGTCGTTCTGGTACTCACCAACATACTTATATCCATCGGGCCATGTGTAAGTTCCTTGGCCATGTTTCTCATTGTCCTTCCATTCACCGACGTATTTATTTCCACTAGCCCAGGTATACGTTCCTTGGCCGTGTTGCAGGCCGTCCTTGAATTCACCGACATACATGGACCCACTGGGCCACGTCAACGTGCCTTGGCCATGCCGCTCGCCGCCCTTGTATTCACCAACGTACTTAGCTTCATTGGTAAACGTCCGGGTACGATCTCCCTTCTTCTTTACGACTCGTACAACTGAGGGTGACGCGGAAGAGCCTAGCCTGAGATGCCGATACTTCGCTTCTGCGGCGACCTTGTTGGAATACATCAGGCCGTTATCAGCCATACAATCAGTTCGGAGTTCATAACTGATACCACTTTTCTTTGCGCACCAGACTAACGGGTTATAACCCGACGATGTATCCTCAAGGATATACAGGCGACCGTGTTCTTCCATTGCACTGATCGAATTACTAAATACTTTTCCGTTATATCGATTAAGGCAGGAATCACGAGTGGTTAATTCGACACCCGCGGCGTTGGCACACCAGATGGATAGCGTCTTCTTAGACTCTGACGAAGCACTGAAAGTAGAGGACCCTGAATTAAGGCGACTCACTTCTCGCTCCGCACTTTTCTTCTTTACATACCAACCCCCGGCCCTTGATAAACAAGCAATACGTTTTTCAAGAGTGACCGCGCGTGATCTTGCACACCACCCCAATCCATTGGTAGGGTCTTTGAGACGATCGTGTTCCGCTCTAGCCGCCCGATACGTAGTAAATGCTTGGCCACCTTGAGCTAGACACTTTCCTTTATTCGTAGTGGCGTAAGTCTCTGGTGTAGCGCACCACACCATTGGGCCATGATTGGACGATCCGCTCTCAGAGATTGACCTAAGATAGCGGTGTGCAGCCGCAGCATGACTCGCGTCAGGGAAGACTTTCCCACCCCAATAATCTAGACAGTTGTCCGTTGTTGTGAATATTGTGGTCTGAGCCGTTGCGCACCAGATTTTTTCTTCAGGCACAAAATTGGACGAGGGATAGGCATTCGGTATGGCGGCTAGTGTCGTTAGCAACAGAGCACATAATGACCACTCACAACCACGAACTAGACTGACACAGTATCGCCAAGCACGTGAATCAAAAAGAAGCGGACACCAAGAACTATTACCGAATAAGGTCTCTCTCGTAGCAGATCGTAGGTTAATCATTTGTATTCTGTTTGATCAGGTGGTGAATGATGGGAAACTGAAACATTGCGGCGGTACTAGAAGGAGGTCAGCAGTCGGGAAAATAAAATCTCAAGATGAAGTCGCCATTCGCTTTTCCACTCCAAGTCAGATATCAGGGGAATGAGTAACGAAAAGATTGTTATTGCTGTCACCGAAACAATCAGACTGACTCCAAAATTCGTCACACTCGACCATTTGATACCTGCTGATCGACCAATCATCCGAGAACTCACACCAAGGACAGTGACGTGAAGAACCCCCAACAGAGCAAACACGAATAACGATAGGTCGGAAACGTCTAGCGCGGTGTTTGAAACGATGTTGAGACCAATTACTTCGGCCAAGACAATCAGAATGGTTAAGAGCGACAGTGATAATGTTGGAAAAGATTTCACAAATTCGTTCATATGAAGTCCTAATCTTGAATAAGACACCGGATGGGCTGCTGGAATCCGATACCGTTCCCCACTGCTAGCCCGGATTCGAGGTGACGTTTCTCATAGAGCGGTGTTATAACGGGGTACCGCAGCACTAAATAAACAGATTTCTTGCAGATTTCTTGCAGATTTCTACAAGGCGGTAGAAATTCAATCTGTGGCCTACTAACCTATAAATCCCTCGACAGGATGTGGCCCGAAAGTTTATGGAAACTATTCTGATAGTCGATGACGAGCCCGATATCCGTCATATCGTTAGCTACGCCTTGCGAGAACATAATTTCAATGTCGAGGAAGCGAAGGATGGGAAAGAGGCGCTCAATGCCTTTGCTAAGACTCGTCCCGACCTTGTTGTCCTTGATATAAAAATGCCAGGAATGAACGGTTGGGAGGTCTGCCAGGCAATTCGACGTCAATCAACGGTCCCGATTATCTTCCTGTCATCGAAAGATGACGAAGTTGATCAGGTACTGGGCATTGATTTGGGGAGACACAGCGTCGACTACGTAGTGAAAGGCGTAACGTTCAGTCCGATAGTTCTTGCGGCAAAAATTCGCTCAATGCTTACCAAGCCAGGCGCCGCGGTTATGACACACGGCGCTATCGCTGTTGACGTTGCTGCCTGCAAGACCTATTGGGACAGCAAGGAAATCAATCTCTCGCCGGTAGAATTTTATATCCTGCGAACTATGTTGAAAAACTCGAACAAAGTTCATTCAAAGGGATCGCTCAAACAACGAGTCTGTGAAGATGCCACTATCGATAGCCATACACGCAACATTCGCGATAAATTTAAGAAAATAAATGGTGGTGTTGATCCTATCATCGCTGCCAAGGGTCACGGTTATCGACTCTATAACCCCTGATGGTATTCAGTTGTTCGTGGCATTCGATACTTCCCCATGTCCCTAATTCATTATTTTCGGCGGCGTGGCGCTGTTTTCTTATCATTGTTACTGCTTCTATTGGCACCTATTGCCTGGATCATCCGCGCAGTCCTCGGTTGCTATCGGTTTTGTAAAAAGTTTCTGCTCAACTATCTTGAAAAACACCAACCGTCAATTCGCCTAATACTGCTTGTAACAACGCTAACACCTGTTCTTCTAACAGCTCCAGGGGTCATTCTTATTACCAAATATTACTGGGAAACAAGTGTGCTGATAAGCCGTGCCGAGGAACACGCGATTAATCACGCAAAGTCGTTTGCAGCGGATTACAAGAAAGATATCACTATCCGTTTGGAACAAGAACAGCGTATTGTTGGTAAAGAGACTGTTTTGACTATTGGTGTATTTTCAGCTGATGAAAAAGAATTGGCGAAAAATCGTGTAGACAAATTAATCGCTGATGGAATTCAGGCAAGTCAAGTCAAGATTCAGTCGGTTCAGCTTCGGAACAGGTCGGACGATACCGGAGTATCGGCGCAAAAGGTTGTTCATGAATCGTCAGATGGGACCCGTGTTACGGTTGGTCCGTTCTCCCAATGGGTTCCACTACAAGCGGCCAGAGAGCGCCTAACTGAGTTGGGATATAAGGTGCGACTCATGAGTCAGGCGGAGCGATCAAACTACGGGATAACATTGGCAGATAGTGTTACGGACAAAGAGAAAACTAAAACCGAAATCGCTAGACGCTTGTCGCTTAGCGACCTTAAGCCATTGCCAGCGGTTGCTGCTCGTGAAAAGAAAGGTGATCCTCTGGCAGTGGAGGTCGGCGCCAACATGCAGCAACTGCTGAATCGCCCGTGGCTGGAAGACAGTACCACCCGTATCCTTGACTATCAGGGCGTTATTATCGCATCCACAGTACCAAGCGAATTACACGTCGCGACGACTGAGAATCATTTGGGAATTTCGTGGGACAGCCGGAGCGATATACGAGAAGCCCTCGCGGGCCAACAAAGCCAGCACCTTTATGAACTTTCACAAGCAGAAAGAGAAAGATTCAATACGGGTGGCTACAAGAATCTAATTCCATATGTTACGGGCGAATTGAATGCAGAAGACATTTGGTCTCGCACATCGCCCTATCGAGTGTATGCGAATGTACCAATACTAGCCGGCAATAAATTGCTAGGCGTCGTGTCGGTTTCGGTTCAGCCGACCACCTTCTGGGGCGTCATGGTGTACTTTTTCAACAACAAAGGACGGATTCCAGTATTGATTTGGGCGAGTATCGTTTTGATATTTGCCATTATCTTGAGTCTGTTTATCGCCTTTAAGTTGACGGAGCCGATATACGCGATTAGAGATCGGGCGAAACGTTCAGAAGCCGGTACTCCCGGTGCATTCAAAGCGTTTTTGGCACGACCATTTAACCGTGAACTCAGTGAAGCCTATGACGCCGTTTCCGCTTCAGTCAACAAACTAGAAGAAACAGAACAATTGACCCGAGACTATGCCGATCATGTGGTTCATGAGGCACGCAATCAAATTGCCTCATGCGCCGGAGCTATCGAGTTAATCACTAAAGACAGCCATTCAATGAAGGCCGAAGAAACGAAGCAATTCCTTTCCACGATACACGCTAATCTTGTGAGATTAAGTGATCTACTTGATGATCTTCAGATGCGGGCCAAGGATACTCTCGGTGTCGCGAAAGAATTAAATCAGATCAGCATTCTGAATGTATTCGAAGGCATCAAAGAGACGATGGGAACGATCGAATTCTCCGTCACTTCCGAGTCCAATATGGATGTAGTAACAACGACGATGCCAGCAGTTATGTT